>OLNE01000032.1_pt1 | contig 152978 bp, 166 predicted proteins | sample 1672431 | NCBI WGS metagenome assembly OLNE01 (sample SAMEA3136685, study PRJEB25190) | human gut metagenome | reverse complement strand
ACTTATCAAAGGGCCACTTCGGGTACTTGACCACGATGTAGTCCAGCGCAGGCTCGAAGCAGGCGCAGGTCTTGCCGGTGACGTCGTTGGTGATCTCATCCAGAGTGTAGCCGATGGCGATTTTGGTCGCCACCTTGGCGATGGGGTAGCCGGTGGCCTTGGAAGCCAGCGCGGAGGAACGGGAGACTCTGGGGTTGACCTCGATGACGGCATACTCAAAGCTGTCGGGGTTCAGGGCGAACTGGCAGTTACAGCCACCCTCAATGCCCATCTCCTCAATGATCTTCAATGCGGCAGAGCGGAGCATCTGATATTCTTTGTCCGCCAGAGTCAGCGCGGGGGCCACGACGATAGAGTCGCCGGTGTGGATGCCCACGGGGTCAAAGTTCTCCATGGAGCAGATCGTGATGGCCGTGCCCTTGTGGTCGCGCATGACCTCGAACTCGATCTCTTTCCAGCCGAAGATATACTTTTCGATCAGGACCTGTGTGATGGGGGAGTAGTCCAGGCCAACGGCACCGACCTCCCGCAACTCTTCCTCGTTGTAGGCCACGCCGCCGCCGCCGCCGCCCAGGGTGAAGGCAGGCCGCACGATGACAGGGTAGCCGATGCGGTTGGCGATGGCCACGCAGGTCTCGATGTCATGGGCGGTGTCAGAGGGGATGGTGGGCTGACCGATGCGGGCCATGGCGTCCTTAAAGAGCTGCCGGTCCTCGGCCTTGTCGATGGCGTCGGCGTTGGTGCCGATGAGCCGCACGTTGTGCTCTCTCAAAAAGCCCTCGTGGGCCAGCTCCATGGCGATGGTCAGACCGGTCTGACCGCCCAGGCCAGCCAGCAGACTGTCGGGCTTCGTCTCCAGGATGATGCGCTTGATGGTTTCGCTGGTCAGAGGTTCCAGATAGACTGCGTCCGCCATGGCGCTGTCGGTCATGATGGTGGCAGGGTTGGAGTTGACCAGCACCGTCTCCACGCCCTCCTGCTTCAGAACCCGGCAGGCCTGGGTGCCGGCGTAGTCAAACTCAGCGGCCTGGCCGATCACGATGGGGCCGGAACCGATGACGAGTACCTTCTTGATGGATGTATCCTTCGGCATTACAAGCCCTCCTTCATCATATCAGTAAAGCGGTCAAAAGCAGTCTGGCAGTCCAGCGGGCCGCCGTGGGCTTCGGGGTGGAACTGGAGCGAGAAGGCATGGTAGGCGGGGTAATCCACGCCCTCGCAGGTGCGGTCGTTGACGTTGATATAGCGTAGCTTGCCCTCGGTCCCGGCCAGGGTGGACTCGTCCACGGCATAGCCGTGGTTCTGGCTGGTGATAACCACGGAGCCAGTGGTCAGGTCCATGGCGGGCTGGTTGGCGCCGCGGTGGCCGAACTTGAGCTTCTTGGTCTTGGCACCGGCGGCCAGTGCCATCATCTGGTGTCCCAGGCAGATGCCGAACATGGGGATCTTGCCAAAGAGCTTCTGGATCTGCTCGATGCAGAACGTATTGTCGGCAGGGTCGCCGGGGCCGTTGGACAGCATCACGCCATCGTGTCCGGCGGCAAGAATTTCTTCTGCGGGGGTGTTATAGGGATAAATGGTCACTTTGCAGCCTCTGGCTGTCAGGGAGTTGGGGATGCTGCCCTTTGCGCCGTAGTCCAGCAGGGCCACAGAGAACTTTTCTTCGCCCTGGGCGGGAATGTCATACGCCTCTTTGGTGCTGGTGTTCTCCACGGACTGCTCCACCCGATAGGTCTTGAGGACCTCCAGGTCGGGCTTTGTCTCCTCTGTGGTGATGATGGCGTTCATCACGCCGCCGTCCCGGATCATCTGGGTCAGCATCCGGGTGTCCACCCCGGCGATGCCCACCACGTTCTGCTCCTTCAAAAAGGTGTCCACCGTGGCGTCACAGCGGAAGTTGGAGGGTTCCTGGCAATATTCCCGGACGACTACGCCGCCCATCTGGCAGTGGGGGCTTTCCATGTCCTTGCGACAGATGCCGTAGTTGCCGAACTGCGGGAAGGTGTATACCACCAGCTGACCATAGTAGCTGGGGTCGGTCAGGCTTTCCACGCACCCGGTCATGCCGGTGGTGAAGACCAACTCGCCGATGGCGGTGCCGGAGGCGCCGAAGCTCTGCCCCTCCAGGACCTGGCCGTTTGCTAAGTAGAGATATGCTTTTTTCATCGTGTCCCTCCATCCATTTTATCTGGAATCTAACGCTTGCGCTTGGGGAATGACCTATCAAATACGCAATTTTCTAACAGTTAAGTATAGCGGAAAATCCCCCTGCCGTCAATCATCATCTCACTGCGCTATGAGAAAAGGATATGGGTAAATTTTCGCTTATTTTGGCGAAACTCACTAGATATATGCATATTATTGAAAATATACGAATAAATATACAATCCTAGAGAAGCTTACAAAAAACCGGGGGAAACCAACGTCGGTTTCTCCCGGTTTTGGGCACAAAGCTTAATACATGACCATGTACTTGGCGATCTCCCAGCTGGAAACACGAGTGCAATACTCTTCCCACTCTTTTTTCTTTCCGGCGATGAACTGGGCGTAGATGTGCGGCCCCAGGACCTCGGCCATGAGAGGATCGGCCTGCAAGGAATCCAGGGCGTGCTCCAGGGAATCGGGCAGGTCCTCGATGCCGCAGGCGGCACGCTGGGTCTCGTTCATCTCGAAGATGTTTTCGGTGATCTCTGCGGGGGGCTCCAGCTCCCGCTCGATGCCGTCCAGACCGGCAGCCAGGCACACAGCCAAAGCCAGGTAGGGATTGCAGGAGGGGTCGGGATTCCGCAGCTCTACGCGGGTGGACTGGCCGCGGGCAGCGGGGATGCGAATGAGGGCGGAGCGGTTAGAGGCAGACCAAGCCAGATAGCAGGGAGCCTCATAGCCGGGCACCAGACGCTTATAGGAATTCACCAGCGGATTGGTGATGGCGGTCATCCCCTTGACGTGGGTCAGCAGACCTGCGATGAAATGATAGGCGTCCTTCGAGAGTTTGCGCTCGCCGTCGGGATCAAAGAAGACGTTCTTGCCGTCCTTGAAGAGAGACATATTGATATGCATGCCGGAGCCGGCCGTGCCATAGATGGGCTTGGGCATGAAGGTAGCATGCAGGCCGTTGGCGTAGGCAATCTTCTTGACCGTCTGCTTGAAAGTGATGATGTTGTCGGCGGCGTTGAGTGCATCGGCATACTTAAAGTCGATCTCATGCTGACCGGCGGCGCACTCGTGGTGAGAGGCTTCGATCTCAAAGCCCAGGGCTTCCAGAGCCAGGCAGATCTCCCGGCGGGTGTAGTCACCGTGGTCGATGGGACCCAGGTCGAAGTAGCCGGCCTCGTCGCCGGTCTTGGTGGTGGGCTTGCCGTCCTTGTCGATCTCGAACAGGAAGAACTCGCACTCAGGGCCAACGTTGAAGGTGTAGCCCATGTCAGCCGCCCGCTTCAAGGTGCGCTTCAAAGCGCCGCGGGGATCGCCGATAAAGGGGGTGCCGTCGGGGTTGCACACGTCGCAGATGAGGCGGGCCACCTTGCCCTGCTGCTCGTACCAGGACAGGATGGTAAACGTGTCCAGGTCGGGGTAGAGGTACTGGTCAGACTCATGGATGCGGGTGAAACCCTCGATGGAGCTGCCGTCGATGGAGATCTGGTTGCTCACAGCCTTCCGGATCTGGGAGGTGGTGATGGCCACATTCTTTGCCTGGCCGAACATATCGGTAAACTGCATGCGGATGAAGTCGACGCCTTCCTCCTCCACCATGCGGATAATATCTTCTTTGGTATATTTGCTCATACGGTCAAATTCCCCTTTCACATGAAAAAAGGACCAGTAAGCCTCGATTCCGAAGCACTCGCCCGCTTATTAAAAGTATAATATCTCCAGGCTAACCTGTCAAGAAAAAAGTCGCTCTTTGCTGCGTTTCTTTACTAAAAAAAGAAAGCCTCCCAAACATCTCACAGCATTTGGACGGGATGGCCGCCGATTTTCCTGCTTCACTTGGTAACATCGTGAAAAAATCAGAAAAAATTGCCCCAGTAGGGGGCAGACCCATTGCAAAACGCCCCCATTTGTGGGAAAATACATACGTATATATCCAAACAGAACACGCGCAGGCGTTAGGCCCGCTGCAAGGAAGAACCAGATAGAAAGGGTCGATCAACAATGAAAAAGCTGGAACAGATCTACGAAGGAAAAGCTAAGAAAGTGTTTCGCACCGATGATCCCGAACGCTTCATCGTGGAGTACAAGGATGACGCAACGGCCTTCAACGGCCAGAAGAAGGGCACCATCCTGGGCAAAGGCTCCATCAACAACCGCATGACCAACCTGCTCATGCAAATGCTGGAAAAGCACGGCGTCCCCACCCATTTCGTGGAGGAGCTGAACGACCGGGAGACCGTGGTCAAAAAGGTGGAGATCGTTCCTCTGGAGGTCATCATCCGCAATATTTCTGCTGGCCACTTTGCCTCGAACTACGGCGTAGAAGAGGGCATCGTGTTCGAGCATCCCACCATCGAGTTCTCCTACAAGAACGATGATCTGGGCGACCCCCTCATCAACTCTTACCATGCGCTGGCCCTGAAGCTGGCCACCAAGGAAGAGATCGACACCATCATCCGCCTGTCCTTCAAGGTCGACGAGGTGCTCCAGGAGTTCTTCCTGACCGTGGGCATCAAGCTGGTGGACTTTAAGCTGGAGTTTGGCCGGACCAGTGACGGCACCATCATTCTGGCCGATGAGATCTCCCCCGACACCTGCCGCCTGTGGGATAAGGACACCAACGAGAAGCTGGATAAGGACCGCTTCCGTCGGGATCTGGGGAACGTGGAGGATGCCTATCAGGAGGTCATGAGCCGCCTGCTGGCAAAGTCTGCGGAAAAATAAGGAGGATACACCTATGTGTGGAATCGTCGGTTTTACCGGCAGCCAGAACGCAGCCCCCATTTTGCTGGATGGGCTGAAAAAACTGGAATATAGAGGATATGACTCCGCCGGCATCGCGGTGCTGGGGGAGAATGGCATCCACATGGTCAAGGCCAGCGGCATGATCAAAAACCTGGATGCCAAGATCAAGGGCGGCGCAGCCCTGCCCGGCCACGCCGGCATCGGGCACACCCGCTGGGCCACCCACGGGGAGCCCACGGACGTCAATGCGCACCCTCACATGAGCAATGACAATAAGTTTGCCGTGGTCCACAATGGCATCATTGAAAACTATGCGCAGCTCCGGGAAGAGCTGAAGGGCAAGGGCTTCCAGTTCAAGAGTGAAACGGACACGGAAGTCATTGTCCATCTCATGGACATGTACTATGAGGGCGACCTGAAAAAGGCCGTTCTCAAGACGATCTCTCGCCTGGAAGGTGCGTATGCCCTGGGCATTCTCTGCTCGGAAGAGGGTGGCCGCATTGTCGCTGCCCGCCAGTCCGCCCCTCTGATCGTGGGTGTGGGCATCGGGGAAAACTACTTTGCCTCTGACGTGACTGCACTCGTGGCACACACCAAGAATGTCATTTATATGGAGGACGGCGAGATCGCCGACATCACCCCCGAAAATATTACCATCTATGACACCACGGGCAAGGTCCTGGAAAAGACCGTGACCCGGATCGCTTGGGACATCGCCGCTGCCGAAAAGGGCGGCTACGAGCACTTCATGCTCAAGGAGATCATGGAGCAGCCCCATGCCATCAAGTCTACCATCGAGCCCCGCATCAAAGACGGGGAGATCGTCCTGGATGACTTCTCCCTCTCCGATGAGGACCTGAAGCAGATCAACAAAATTATGATCACCGCCTGCGGCTCGGCGTTCTATGCCGGCAGTGTGGGCAAATACGTCATCGAGGAGCTGTGCCGCATCCCTGTGGAGGCCGACCTGGCTTCCGAGCTGCGCTACCGCAACCCCTTGGTGGATGAGCACACCCTGCTGGTGGTCGTTTCTCAGTCCGGCGAGACGGCGGATACCATCGCCGCCATGAAGGAGTGCAAGGCCCGTGGGGCCCGCGTGCTGGCCATCGTGAACGTGGTGGGCAGCACCATTGCCAAGCTGGCTGACGACGTGGTCTATACCTGGGCTGGCCCGGAGATCGCCGTGGCCACCACCAAGGGGTATACCACTCAGGTCGCCGTGATGGATATGCTGGCTGTCTACCTGGCCCGCCGCCTGGGCCGCCTGGATGATGCCCAGAACAAGGAATTGGTCGATGCCATTCTCCAGTTCCCCAGCCTGATCCAGCGTTCCATCGACCTCAACCCCAATCTGCCTGCCTTGGCTGAGAAGTATCACAGCCACAACGATGTGTTCTTCATCGGTCGGAATCTGGACTATGCTGCCAGCATGGAGGGGTCTCTGAAGCTCAAGGAGATCTCCTATCTCCATTCCGAGGCTTACGCTGCCGGCGAGCTAAAGCACGGGACCATTGCCCTGATCGAAAAGGGGCGTCCTGTGGTCGCCCTGGCCTGCTATGAGACCCTGTTCGACAAGATGATGAGCAACATCAAAGAGGTCAAGGCCCGCGGTGCCCAGGTCCTGGCTGTGGTCCTGGAGGGCAACCGCCAGATCTTTGCCGAGGCTGACGATGTGATCTTCGTGCCTCGGACCAAGGAGATCTTCAACACCCTGCCGGAGATCGTGCCCTTACAGCTGTTTGCTTACTACGTGGCAAAGGCCAATGGGTGCGCCATCGACAAGCCGAAGAACTTGGCCAAATCTGTCACAGTAGAGTGAGTTGTGGCAGTGGAGTAATAAGGAGAGGAAATACGTACATGAGGAACTATGCGGAAGAGACCCAAAAGCGGGTCCAGTTTATCAAGGACGCTGTCGCTGCCGCCCATGTAGATGGCATCATTTTTGGCAACAGCGGCGGAAAAGACTCTGCCCTGGTGGGCATCCTGTGCAAGATGGCGTGTGAGAACACCGAGGGCATCATCATGCCTTGCAGCTCTAAGCGGAACTTTACCATCGACAAAGACGATGGCATGGAGGTTGCGGACCAGTTTGGCATCAAGACCCGCGTGATCGACCTGACCGCCCAAAAAGAGCTGGCTATGGAGAATCTCTCCGCCATCACCACCTTGAATGACAGCGCCATCAGCAACATCGCCCCCCGCCTGCGCATGATCACCCTGTATGCTGTGGCCGCCAGTGAGAACCGCCTGGTGGCGGGCACCGGCAACGCCAGCGAGTATTACATGGGTTACTTTACCAAGTGGGGCGACGGGGCCTTTGACCTGAATCCCATCGCAGACCTGACCGCCACGGAGATCTTCGAGTTCCTGCGGTATCTGAATGCCCCTCAGTCCATCATCACCAAGGCTCCTTCGGCTGGCCTCTTCGAGGGCCAGACCGACGAGCAGGACATGGGCGTGACCTATGCCGCCATCGACAAGTACATCACCACCGGCGAGGCCGACGAGGCTGACAAGACCATCATCGACCGTTACCACGCCCGCAGCGAGCACAAGCGCCGCGAGGCTCTGCGCTATCGGGGCTGATCTTGGCGTAGAACCACCTACAAAAAACAGACGGAGCGGAATCCACCACAATGGCAGGGTTCCGCTCCGCTTTTTGTCTGGAAAAACGATCAGATCATACGTGTTGTGACAGGGTTTCCAGCCAGGTCTGGGCACAGGCTGTATAGAGCCAGGTACCGATAGGCAGAGCAGCCTCATCCAGATCAAAACTGTTGTGATGAATGGGGAAGTGCGTCTCTGGCTTGTCCGGGTGGGAACAGCCCAGGTAGGCATAAACACCGGGTACTTGCAGCAGATATTCCGAGAAGTTGTCACCGCTCAAGGTCAGAGGCCGGTGGTCATCCACAAGAAGCTCCGGCTGCTGGCGGTGGATCATGTTTGCGACTTCGGCAGCTGCTCCGGGGTCGTTCACCAGTGCCGAGCAAATATCATCCCAAATGACCTCTGCCGTGCCGCCATACAGCGCGGCGATCTGCTGTGCAGTCTCTTCTACTTGTCTCCGGGTCCGCTGTCTGGCTTCGGGAGAAATGGTACGGGTCGTTCCCTCCAATACAGCGCGTTCGGCCAACGCATTGTAGGTCGTCCCGCTCTGGAATTTTCCGATGCCCAGGATGACTGGTTCCATGGGGGAGGTCCGTCTGGCAACCTGGGCCTGTAATGCCACAACGATATGGCTGGCGATATACAGTGCGTCTACCCCTAGCTGTGGGGTAGAGACATGAGCTGACTTCCCGTGTATGATGATGTGAAATCCATCAACAGCGGCTTTGTTCAGACCTGGTGTCACGCCGATGGTCCCCACCGTTAGCTCTGGGGCCACGTGAAGTCCAAAGACCCGGCTGACCCCATGCAGGCATCCGGCGGCCAGGAGATCCTCCGCCCCTTTTCCGGTCTCTTCTCCAGGTTGGAAGCAGAAGCGGATCTCTCCCCGAAGAGCATCCCGCCGAGCGGCCAGCGTCTGCGCGGCACCGATCAGCATGGCGGTGTGGGCGTCGTGGCCGCAGGCGTGCATTTTTCCGTCTATCTGGCTGCAATAGTCCGTCTCATGCCGCTCTTGCATGGGCAGTGCGTCGATGTCCGCGCGGAGCGCGACGATAGGTCCCGGCCCCTTTCCTCCGGTCAGCGTGGCCAGAACACCGGTGGCCCCAATGCGCCGATGAGGGACACCAGCTTTGTCCAGCTCCCGCTCGATGACTTGGGCGGTGTGATGCTCTTCCAATGCCAGCTCCGGATAACGATGCAGCTCCCGTCGTAGGGCGGAGAGGGTGGCTTGCGTAACTTCCATGGGACAAGACCTCCTGCGGAATATGTAGTAGCCCCATTATACGGAAGGGAAAAACAAAAGTCAATGTAAAACCTACTGATTCTATCGGTAAAATCCTTGAAAATCCAGATGTCTTGTTGACAGGGAAAGATGCGGATGCTATGATACCAGACGTTGAAACCAACCAGTTTAGGGGGAAACACCCCGAAAAAGGGGGAGAGAAAACGATGATCTACTTGGACTACGCTGCGAACCACCCTGTGGACCCGGCGGTTTTATCCCGCTTTTGTGCCGTAGAAATGGACTATCCCGGCAACCCAAACAGCAGCCATCTTGCTGGACAAGCTGCACGGGAGTTGCTGGCCGAGACGACGGAGCACATTGCATCTCTGCTGGGAGCCAAGACCACGGAAGTGTTGTACACCTCCGGCGCGACAGAGGCCAATAATCTGGCCCTAAAGGGCATCGCCAGGGCCAACCGCCACCTGGGCAAACACATTCTCTCCACCCAATTGGAGCACGCCTCCGTCGGCGGCAGTTTGACGGCTCTCCAGCAACAGGGCTATGAGATCGACCTCTTAGATATTCGGCGGGATGGGACCATCGACACAGACCAGCTCCGAGAACTGCTGCGGCCAGATACCATCCTCTTAGCTGTGACCGCGGTGGACAGTGAGCTAGGGACGATCCAGCCCTTGGAGGAGATCAGAGAGATCTTGAAGGGCTGTCCCAATTGCCGCCTGCATGTAGATGCGACGCAAGCTGTGGGCCGTATCCCGATCACGTTCCAGGGCTTTGATACGATGAGCCTGGCTTTCCACAAGATCGGTGGCCTGAATGGCAGTGGCCTGCTGCTAAAACGTCAGCAACTCGTGATAGAACCCTTGTTCCATGGCGGGTCAAGCGATTCGATCTACCGCAGCGGGACGCCGACCCTGGCTCTAGCCGCCGCAGCTGACACTGCTTTGACGCTGGCAATCGAATACCGGGATGAGCGCACGTCGGTCGTTCGAGACATGCGCACGCAGCTGGAAACGGCCCTGTCTGCCTTCCCCAAGGTCCGTATCAACAGTCCTGTTGGCGGAGTCCCTCATATTTTGAACCTAAGCGTCCAGGGTGTGAAGGGGACCCAGTTCCAAAAAGCGTTGTCCGAGCGGGGCGTATGTGTCTCTGTGAAATCCGCTTGTTCCTCTGACGGCCTGCCTTCCAAAGCAGTCTTTGCTGTGAGTCGGGAACGGAAAAATGCCCTGTCTTCTTGGCGCATCAGCCTGAGCTGGCGCACCACCCAGGAGGATATTACTGGGTTTTTACAGGCCTTTGACGCCTGTTACCAAGAACTTGCCTGAGAAAGGAGCCACGTCCACCATGAGTCGAGAGCTGACCCCATGTCAATGGATCGAGCGCAGTATCCATAAAAAATACCGAAAACAACTCTGGCGTCCCTTCACCTATGCCATCAAGCATTACGAACTCATCCAGCCGGGGGATAAGATCGCTGTCTGCATCTCTGGCGGTAAAGATTCTATGCTCTTGGCCAAGCTCATGCAGCTGCTTCAGCGGCACAGCGACTTTCCCTTTGAGTTGGTCTATCTGGTCATGGACCCTGGGTACAATCCCATCAACCGCCAGAAGATCGAGAGCAATGCGGCCTTGTTGGAAATTCCCATCACCATCTTTGAAACAAATATTTTCCAGGTTGCCAACAACAGCGATACCTCGCCCTGCTATCTCTGCGCTCGGATGCGTCGGGGGCATCTTTACAGCAAGGCAAAAGAGTTGGGCTGCAATAAGATCGCTCTGGGCCATCACTTCAGTGATGTCATCGAGACAACGGTTATGGGTATGTTCTTCGGCTCCCAACTTCAAGCCATGCTCCCCAAGCTTCACAGCACCAACTTCGAGGGTATGGAGCTGATTCGTCCTCTCTACTGCGTCCATGAGGATGATATTTTAGCTTGGCGGCGGTATAATGACCTGGAATTTATCCAATGTGCCTGCCGCTTTACAGAAAACTGCTCCATCTGTGACAATGGAGGCGGCGGGTCCAAGCGCCAGGAGGTCAAGGTCCTCATTCGCCGCTTGAAACGAGACAACCCCAACATTGAGAAAAGCATCTTCAACAGCATCCACGCCGTCAGCTTGGACACCATGGTAGGCTATAAGACCCACGGTGTCCGCCACTCCTTCTTGGAGCATTATGACGATGTATCCGTGGACGATCCAGAAGACTAACGCAGAAAGGAAGCGGCGGCTATGCTGAATCAATATTCCCGCACCAGACTCCTCCTTGGCGCAGAGGGCATGGAACGCCTGGCCAAGGCCCGTGTTGCCATCTTTGGCATCGGCGGGGTAGGGGGCTTTACCATGGAAGCGCTGGCCCGCAGCGGGGTAGGAGCTTTGGATCTCATCGACGATGATAAAGTTTGTCTGACCAATCTCAATCGCCAGATCATTGCCACGCGCAGTACCGTTGGCCAGTATAAGGTCGATGCGGCCCAGGCCCGGATCGCCGACATCGACCCGCGCATCCAAGTTACCACCCACAAGTGTTTCTATACGCCTGCCACAGCGGATCAGTTCGACTTTACCCAATACGACTATATCGTAGACGCTATCGACACCGTCTCCGGTAAACTAGAACTCGTCCAGCAGGCCGATGCTGCGGGGACCCCCATCATTAGCTCTATGGGTGCAGGCAATAAACTGGACCCCACGGCCTTTCAGGTCGCGGATATTTATCAAACCAGTGTTTGCCCCTTGGCCCGTGTCATGCGGAAAGAATTGAAAAAACGTGGTATCCGTCACCTGAAAGTCGTCTATTCGCAGGAACCCCCCATGACCCCCTTAGACGATCTCTCCAGCAGCTGCCATACCAATTGTATCTGCCCCCCCGATGCCGCCCGCACCTGCGTCCAGCGCCGCCAGATCCCTGGCAGTACCGCCTTTGTTCCCTCTGTTGTAGGCCTCATCATTGCCGGGGAAGTCATCAAAGACCTTGTTGACAAGAAAGACGGAATTGGGTAAAATAAGCTTGCAAGCAAGCTGGACAGCCGCGGGGGCAGGCCGAAAGGCCGTCCGTGAGGAAAGTCCGGGCTCCACAGGGCAAGAATAACGGGTAACGCCCGCCGAAGGCGACTTCAGGACAAGTGCAACAGAGAGATACCGCCCGGCTTCGACCGGGTAAGGGTGGAAAGGTGAGGTAAGAGCTCACCCGCCGGCGTGGAAGCGTCCGGTGCTGTAAACTCTATTCGGAGCAACACCGTGGAGGGGAATATGACCGGCCCGGTCTCCCCAGGGAGGTGGCTGGAGCGTGCTGGCAACGGTACGCCTAGATAGATGGCTGTCGAAACAGAACCCGGCTTATAGGTTTACTTGCACAAATATGACCATTCAAAAGGCCCACGCGGCTCCCGCTTTCTGGGGGCCTGGTGGGCCTTTTGAAGCAATGACCCAAAGGAGGAGCGCCATGAGCATACCAGTGATCACGATTTCCAGAGAATATGGCTCCGGCGGCCGCGCCATCGGTGAGCGGTTGGCCAAGGAGCTTGGTATTCCCTTCTACGATAAGGAACTGATCTTCATGGCCGCGAAAGAAAGCGGCCTTTCCGAGGAGTACATCAAAAAGACCGAGCAGATGAAGTCCACCAGCTTTCTGTATGGCCTGTATATGGGCGCACAGCAGTTGCCTATGAACGACCAGATCTTTCTGGTCCAGAGCAAGATCATTCGCCAAGTAGCCAGTGAAGGTCCCTGCGTGATCGTGGGCCGCTGTGCCGATTATGTTCTGCGGGAACGCAAAGACCTGCTGAATGTCTTCATTCATGCTCCGCTGTCTTTCCGCGCCGAGCGGGCCCAACGGGTCTATGAGAAGCAGGCCAACAATATGGAAGAGTTCGTCCGCAAAAAGGATAAGAAGCGTGCATCCTTCTACAATTACTTCTCTCAGAACAAATGGGGAGACGCCCGCCATTATCACCTGGCCATTAGCAGTGTATATGGCGTGGATTTTGCAGTAGAAGTGCTGAAGCATGCGGCCCTGTCTTTCCCGGAAGGGGTGGGAGAATGAGCCAACGGCCTCAACCGGCCCAGGAAAATAAAATGGGCACCATGCCCATCCCAAAGCTGCTTCTGACCATGTCCGGCCCCATGATGATCTCGATGTTCATCCAGGCCCTCTATAATGTGGTAGATAGTATGTTTGTTTCTTACATCAGCGAGGCGGCCTTAACGGCCGTCTCACTGGCGTATCCCATGCAGAACTTAATGATCGCGGTCGCTACTGGTACTGGCGTGGGTGTCAATGCCCTGCTGTCCCGAAATTTAGGGGAGAAAAACTATTCCATGGCGAACCGGGTTGCTGGCAATGCCATTTTTTTAGGCTTAGTCAGCTATGTGGTTTTTGCGTTGCTGGGACTGTTGGGTTCCCGCTTCTATTTTTCGGTACAGGTAGAGGACCCGAACATTATTGCGCTGGGGCATGATTATCTGTCGATCGTGACGGTCCTCTCGATCGGTTGTTTTGGACAAGTCCTATTGTCTCGCTTGCTCCAATCCACAGGCAAGACATTCTACAGCATGGTGATCCAAATGGTGGGCGCTGGATTGAATCTTGTGCTGGACCCTATTATGATCTTCGGCCTGTTGGGTTTCCCGAAAATGGGAGTTGCCGGAGCTGCTTTGGCAACGGTTATCAGCCAGTTGGCTGGCACAGCGCTGGGCATTTATTATAATCTGCGGAAAAACCCGGAGATCCAGTTCAGTTTATCAACGCTCTACCCCAGCAAGCCAGTCATCAGCCGAATTTACGGAGTAGGTATTCCATCGATCCTACTGCAGACAGTGTCTTCCGTCCTGATTTTTGGCCTAAACCAGATTTTAGTGGCCTTTTCGGAAACGGCTACGGCTGTCTATGGCGTTTTCTTCAAGCTCCAGGGCTTTGCCTTCCTGCCGATCATCGGCATGAACAACGGTATGGTGCCGATCATTGCCTATAACTATGGCGCCAAAAAGCCTCACCGGATCACAGCAACGATCCGTCTGGCGGTCATCTCTGCCCTGTGCATTATGGTCGTTGCCATTGCCATTTTTCAGATTTTTCCTGCGCAACTGCTTGGTATCTTCCAAGCATCGCCAGATATGCTGGCCATTGGTGTGCCCGCTCTGCGCATCTTGAGCACCAGCTTTTTTATCGGCGGCTTTACCATTGTGGCCTCTTCCGTGTTCCAGGCGTTGGGCAGGGGACTGCTGAGCATGACCATTGCGATCTTCCGCCAATTGGTTCTCGTGCTGCCGCTGGCCTATCTGTTTTCTCGGTCCGGAAAGCTGGACCTGGTGTGGTGTGCCTTCCCGGTGGCAGAGGTTTTAGCCGGGGCTTTGGCGGGATATTTCCTGTGGAAAGCTTACCGAAAGGTCATCCTTCCGTTGGAGGAACAGGGCTATCAGTTCTAATAAAAGAGGCAAAATTTGGGTGTACTAGAGAAAAGTAGTACAGAATTTTATAATTTAGTTAATTAGGCCGATTTCTTTTGTTGAAATAAGGCAGTATCATTAAGTACGAAGTGAGATTCTTGTTCAAAGGGACGGCAATGTATCATCTATTTTTTTCAGATGAGATCGTCTCAAACAAGCGTTTCACGGTGATTTTTTGAGAACAATTGCCCGGCTCCGTCTCTTCGGGAAAGGGCAATGTTTTAGCTTACTCTTTACTCTACAAAGAGTAAGCGACTATCAGTGTAATCTGAATTTATTATGGAGGTAGATTAACATGCGGTTACTGACTGAAGAACAGAAGCATTGGGTAGAAGTCATTGGCGAGTTCGCCAAGAAGGAGATCGAGCCCATCATGCTGGATTGGGACAAGGTCGTCGATCCTTCCAAGGCTATCCCCTTCGAGGCTTATGACAAGGCATTCAAGCTGGGCCTGAACACCTTCGAGATCCCCAAGGAGTACGGCGGCAACAAGGTTCCTCTGGACGTTGCTGAGGTCATGTACGAGGAGATGGGCTACTATGACGGCAACTTCGCTTCCGTCATGCAGACCACCAACCTGGCTCTGAAGCCCATCCTGATCGGTGGTACCCCCGAGCAGGTTCAGTACTTCGCTAAGCACATCATCGAGGGCAAGGGCTACGCTGCTTTCGCTCTGACCGAGCCCCAGTCCGGTTCCGACGCTTCCAACGTCAAGACCACCGCTGTCAAGGAAGGCGACGAGTGGGTCATCAACGGTGAGAAGTGCTTCATCACCAACGGCGGCGAGGCTGACATCGTCTGCGTCTTCGCTTCCACCGATCCTACCAAGGGCACCAAGGGCATCTCTGCTTTCATGGTTCCCACCAGCACCCCCGGCTTCTCCGTCACCAAGTATGAGGACAAGTGCGGCTTCCGTACCATCTCCACCTGCTCCCTGAAGTTCGAGAACGTCCGCGTTCCCGCTGCTAACCTGGTTGGTGGTGAGGCTGGCCTGGGCAAGGGCTTCGGCTTCGCTATGAAGACCCTGGACAAGTCCCGTGCTTGCGTCGGCGCTCTGGCTGTCGGTATTGCTCGCCGCGCTCTGGACGAGGCTATTGCTTTCGTGAAGGAGAGAGTCACCTTCGGTGCTCCCGTTTCCAAGCGTCAGGGCATTCAGTGGATGATCGCTGACATGGCCACCAAGATCGAGGCTTCCCGTCAGCTGGTTACCCACGCTAACGACCTGCAGGCTAAGGGTCTGCCCTTCTCCAAGGAAGCTGCTATGGCTAAGATGTTCGCCACCAACGCTGCTATGGAAGTCTGCACCGACGCTGTTCAGCTGATGGGCGGTAAGGGCTACATGAAGGAAGACTGCGTTGAGAAGATGTTCCGCGACATCAAGGCATACTGCATCTTCGAGGGCACCAACCAGATCCAGAAGATCGTTATCTCTGGCGCTGTTCTGTCCGGCAAGGGCCACTAATCTACTTAGTGCTTCTCGTTCTGCACGAGAAAACGTGTCTACAAAAGCCCCAGGCGATTTCGCCTGGGGCTTTTCCCTGCTTAAAAATCAAAGAGAAACGAAAAAGAGAACCCTGGACCTTCCATCAAAGTGAATGGTCCAGGGTTTTCTCGAATCGTTAAAATTATGCCTGGGGTGTCAGCTGTTGGATACCGGATTCCAGACGGCGAAGTGTTTCCTCTTTGCCTAGAATTTGGCACAATTCCACAGCACCACCGGGCGTGGTGGGCTTACCGGAGACGGCGACACGCACGGGCCACATGATCCGTCCGTTTTTCAGGCCGTTTTCCTCAGCCAAATGGATGAGTGCATCGTGGATGCTGTCATAGGTCCAGGTATCCATGCCTTGGAAGACCGGCAGGACCAGTTGTAAGGCTTCCAGAGAATTCTCCGGGTTGGTCTTCATCTTTTTGTGGGTGTACAGGTCGTTAGAATAGGTGGGCAGTGTATCGAAGAAGTCCACCATGGGGGGGATCTCCGTCAGGGTGTCCAGACGGGTCTGCACCAGGGGAGCCACCAGAGACAGATCAATGGCGGGATTCTTGATCCCTTCCTGGAGATAGGGGGTAGCTGCCGCCAGGAAATCTTCTGCGGAGAGGTCCTTGATGTAAGCGCTGTTGAAATATTTCAGCTTTTCCAGGTCAAAGATAGCAGGGGACTTGGAAATACCGGTGATGTCAAAGGCATCCACCAGCTGCGCTAAGCTGAAGAATTCCTGCTCTGCCAGCTCACCGCGGGGGGACCAGCCCAGCAGGGCCACATAGTTCAAAATGGCGTCCGTCAGATAACCCTGGGCACGCAGATCCTCATAGGAGGGGTCACCATGCCGCTTGGACATCTTGTGCTGTGCGTCCCGCATGACAGGGGAGCAGTGGACATAGACTGGGATCTCCCAGCCAAAAGCCTCGTACAGCAAATTGTACTTCGGGGAGGAAGAGAGATACTCGCTGCCACGCACCACATGGGTGATCCCCATGAGATGGTCGTCCACTACATTGGCAAAGTTATAGGTCGGTAGGCCGTCCCGCTTGATCAAGACCTGGTCGTCCAGCGTGTTGTTCTCTACGGTGATGTCACCAAAGATAGCATCGGAGAAGGTCGTGTTGCCTTCGTGGGGGATCTTCTGGCGGATGACATAGGGGGCGCCTGCGGCAATTTTGGCAGCGGCCTCTTCAGAAGATAGGTTGCGGCAGGGATCTTCCGCCCGGTCAAACTCGCCGCTGTCCTCCTCAGACTCGGCCTTTTCGCAGAAGCAATAGTAGGCATGGCCCTTCTCGACGAGCAGCTGGGCATACTTGCCATACAGTCCGCGGCGCTGGGTCTGAATATAAGGACCGACGGGACCGCCCACATCGGGGCCTTCATCATGGGTCAGACCACACTCGTTCATGGTGCGGTAGATCAGTTCGGTTGCGCCCTCAACTTGCCGAGTCTGATCCGTGTCTTCCAGACGGAAGATAAAGGTTCCGTGGGCTTTGTGGGCGATCAGCCAAGTGTATAAGGCGGTGCGAAGATTGCCCACATGCATGTAGCCAGTGGGCGACGGTGCGAACCGGGTGCGAACGCTCCCTTTCGGGATGCGGGCCTCCAGCTCGTCATACCAGGTCATATCCATAGGAAGAGCCTCCTGAATTTCAAATTAATGTAGTATGTGTTCATATTCTAAAATTCAGCAGGAGAATTGTCAAGGGATTTATTTATACATGGATTCTTGCATGCAGTGGGTTGTTGTGGTAAGATAAGACAGTATAAATATCAAGTCTTCCTGACTTTTGTAGGACAAGATTGGGCTCTTCCGCCCAAGGAGGTATTATGGAACACGAAAAGAAAATTATTTTCAGCGCCACGCAGCCCAGCGGACGGATCACCCTGGGCAACTATCTGGGTGCTCTGCGCAACTGGGTGGCACTGCAGGACGATTATAATGCCATCTACTGCGTTGCCGATGAGCACGCCATCACCGTTCGCCAGGACCCGGCTGCCCTGCGCCGCCAGTCCCTGGAACTGTATGCCCAGTTCATCGCCTGTGGTCTAGACCCGGAGAAGAGCATCATCTTCATCCAGTCTCATGTGCCCCAGCATGCAGAGCTGGCTTGGGTGCTGAACTGCTACACCATGTTCGGCGAGCTGAGCCGTATGACCCAGTTTAAGGATAAGTCTGCGTCCCACGCAGATAATGTGAATGCCGGTCTGTTTACTTACCCTAGCCTCATGGCGGCAGATATTCTGCTCTACCAGGCCGATCTGGTGCCTGTAGGAGAGGATCAGCGCCAGCACGTGGAGATCACCCGGAACATCGCCCAGCGCTTCAATGGCATCTATGGCGATGTGTTCACCATGCCGGAAGCTTATATCCCCAAGGTGGCAGCCCGCGTGATGTCCCTGTCCGAGCCGGAAAAGAAGATGAGCAAGTCCAGCCCCAACGAAAATTCTTTCGTTTTGGTCATGGATAAGCCTGAAGCGATCATGCGCAAGTTCAAGCGGGCCATCACCGACAGCGAGGGCGGTATCTATCGTTCCCCCGAAAAGCCCGGCGTGACGAACCTCATTGAGATCTATTCTGCCGTAACGGGTATGACGCCTGAGGCGGTAGAGAACGAGTTCAATGGCAAGGGCTATGGTGTCTTTAAGCCAGCCGTCGGCGAAGCTGTGGTCGAAGCACTGCGCCCGATCCGAGAGGAGACAGAGCGTCTGCTGGGTGACAAAGGCTATCTGGAAACACTTTATCGTCAGGGCGCAGAAAAGGCTGCGGCGCTGGCCAATCGGACTCTGCGGAAGGTCCATAAAAAGGTGGGCTTTGCCCCCCGCTGATCCCGCGCTGACCTGTAAAAGGAGTGTACGATAGAATGACAATGGAATTGTCGGCCATCGCCCGCATTGCGGCTGCGCTGGTGTCGGCTCTGCTGATCGCATTTATCACTACCCCGGTGGTGAAATCCCTGGCCCAGATCGTGGGTGCGGTGGACGTTCCCAAAGACGGCCGCCGGATGCATGACCATCCGATCCCTCGGATGGGCGGTCTGGCGATCTTTCTGGGCTTTTTGCTGAGTACCTTGCTGTTTGTCCCTATGAGCTCTTCCCTAAGAGGGATGCTGCTGGGTGGGGTGATCATTGTGATCCTTGGCATTTTTGATGATATTTATGCTCTGCCCGCCAAGCCGAAGCTAGTGGTACAGATCGTAGCTGCTTTGGTTGCGGTGCTGCATGGCAACGTGATCCAAGTGCTGTCTAACCCCAATATTTTTAGTGACAATCCTTACTGGGTCCTGGGTAAGCTGGCGGTGCCGCTGTCAGTCATTTGGATCGTGGCCATCACCAACGCGGTCAATCTGATCGATGGCTTGGACGGTTTGGCTGTAGGCGTGGCAACGATTAGCTCGCTGACCATGCTGGTCATCGCTATGCTGGTCAGCGAAAGCGGCGTGGCCCTACTGATGGCTGCGCTGGCTGGTGGCTGTATCGGTTTTATGCCCTACAACTTAAACCCTGCCAAGATTTTTATGGGGGACACTGGCTCGACCTTCCTGGGGTTTGTGCTGGCGACGGTGTCTATTCAGGGCCTATTCAAGTTTTACACGATCATTTCGTTTGCGGTACCCTTCCTGATGCTGGGCTTGCCGCTGTTCGATACCTGCTTTGCCATCCTGCGCCGGATCGCTAAGGGACAAAGCCCCATGGCTCCGGATCGCAGCCACGTGCATCACCGCCTCATCGATATGGGCTTTAACCAGAAGCAGGCCGTGGCGATCCTTTATGTGATCAGTGCGATTTTAGGATTGTCCGCTGTGGTCCTGACCACCAGCGGAGCGCTCAAGGCGATGATCCTTCTTTGTGCGCTGTGTCTGGCAGGCCTGATTGCCGGAAAGATATTCCTCTCCCACAACGAGGGACGTCACGAAAAAACAGAAGAAAAAAAGGAGATGCCCCATGCCACTGAAAGTCATGACGATTTTCGGGACCCGTCCAGAGGCAGTGAAGATGGCTCCTCTGGTGAAGGAACTGGAAAGTCGACCTGAGATCCAAAGCATTTGCTGCATTACGGCCCAGCATCGTCAGATGCTGGACGATGTGCTACACCTGTTTGACATTACGCCTGACTATGACTTGGACATCATGGAAGCCCGTCAAAGCCTGTATACCATTACCAGCAAGTGCCTGCTGGGCATGGAAGAGGTCTTTTCCCAGGAAAAACCGGACCTGGTTTTAGTCCACGGTGACACGACCACGACCTTCTCTGGGGCCTTAGCCGCATTTTATCAGAAGATCGCAGTGGGCCATGTCGAGGCTGGCCTACGGACCTGGGACCGGTATTCGCCCTTCCCGGAGGAGATGAACCGGACCTTGGTCGGTGACTTGGCCCAGCTCCATTTCTGCCCGACCAAAGCCAATCGGGAAAACCTGGCAGGGGAGGGGATCAAGGACGGCGTTTTTATTACGGGAAATACCGTGATTGATGCGTTGAAGACTACGGTTCGCCCAGATTACGAATTCCGTACCGAGCTGCTGAACAAGTTGGAATATACCGGAAAGAAAGTCATCCTGGTCACCTGTCACCGCAGAGAGAACTATGGAGAACCGATGGAGCATATTATGAAGGCGCTGCGTCGGATCGCGGAGGATTTTCCACAGACTGAATTGGTCTATCCCGTCCACCTCTCTCCGGTGGTTCAGGAAGTGGCCAAGAAGTATCTCTCCGGCCATCCCCGGATTCATTTGATCCAGCCCTTGACCCCTGATGAGATGCATAATCTCATGGCAAGAGCGACCTTTGTGATGACGGACTCCGGCGGTTTGCAGGAGGAAGCGCCTGCGCTGGGCCGCCCAGTGCTGGTTTTGCGCCGGGAAACAGAGCGCCCGGAGGCAGTGACCGCAGGGACTGTTCTGCTGGCCGGGACGGAAGAAGAGGCTGTCTATCAGCATGCTGCTAAGCTTCTCACCGATCCTGCTGCCTATGAGGCTATGGCAAAGGCTGTAAATCCCTATGGGGATGGACAGGCCTGCCGCCGTATCGTTGATGCGATCCTTTGGAACGCCGGCCTGCGGAACCAGCCGCCGGAGGAGTTTCTCGTCTGAACCACCCATCTGGAAAGGGGGTGCGCTGCTCTGTGGAGCAGAAAAATCGAACGATTTTGGTCGTTGCCATTGCTGTGACGGTGCTGGTGGCGGTCTTTGTCAGTCTGATCTTACCGACTTTGACCAACCGGCCTCCAGAGGTCGTTTTACCCAGTGTAGAGCAGGATATCCCCGGAGCGGAGGGGAAAGCGTTTCTCCCTGTAGAAGTGACGCCGGATACGGTGCAAAAAGTCATCGCCAGTCTGTCACGGCCGGAAAGCTATTACCGCCAGCTGACCGTGGGTCTCTATTGGAACGGTGGCAGCGGCGGTAGTCAGGTAGAAATTTGGGCAGACGGAGGTTATGTTCGTACCGCCATTTCCGCTGGAGATATCACGCAGTATCGCTTGGTGGGGGACGGAAAGCTTCGCCTTTGGTATGCTGGGGACAAGACCTGGAAGGAAACGAGCACCCAGGCAGAGACGGCAGACCTGGCCCAGCGAATTCCTACGTATGAGGATGTTCTAGCGCTGGACCCAGAGAAGATCACGTCAGCGGCTTATGAGCAAAAGAACGATAAGTCTTGCATCTTTGTAGAGATCGACAACGGGCAGGATGGCGTGGACCGCTATTGGATCGACACAGAAAGCGGTCTGCTCTGTGCGGCGGAAAGCAGCTCTGAAGATCGGATCACCTACGAGATGACAGAGATCCAACTGACAACGCCGTTGGCGGCTGGTGTGACCTTTACGCTACCAAACGGGATGGTGCTTCACGAGACCTCATGAATCTCCATCCCGGAGAAACAGCAGCGCCAGAGCAGCTAGAAGGACCCAATCAAAGGAGTCGCCCTCCCGCCACAACAGAAAGAGCAGGAGGAGCAGGAGCAGGTCCCCGCTGTCTAGCTTATGTAGTCCGAGCTTTTTCAACAGCCCGGAAATGGCACTGCCTTCTTTTTCAAATAAGTGGTGAAATCCCGGAGGATCGTGGTCCTCCGGGATTGTTTCATAGGGCTCACCGCCGGGGATATAGGCGTTATACATGCAGCTCTCCCTCCTTCCAGAGTCGGTAAGCCTGTCGGGCAGCTCTGGATAAGCCGGCCAAGCGGCGGGCACGGTCCAGCTTTTCCTGGCGTTCCTGGCGCAGGAAGGGACGCAGGGCATCCAGCAAAGCGTCTGCCTCTTGAGCAGTCTGCTGGCTGCCTTGGAAAATTTCCAACAATTTACCCAGCCCTCCCAATCCCTCTGCGCCAAAGAGGGGCTGAGAAAGCTCTGCTGCTTCTGGTTCGCGTTCGCTCAGCGGCTGTTCTTCCGCTTCTGGTTCGCCTGATGGTTCGCTGCTCATCCCAAGTTTCCCTGCCAGAGAGAAGATCTGCTCCATGGCGTTCGGGTCTGACAAAAGCTGGTTTAAGTTGTCTTCCAAGCTGGCCATGGGGCAGTCTCCTTTCTGGCGAGATCAAGGGGAACGTCAAGTTCCGTGCAGATTTTTGTCCAGCTTCTGCATGGCCTGAGCGGCCTGAGGGTCCGAGGAAAGCTCTTGCAGCAGGCCGGAAAGTGCAGAAGAATTTCCTTGAAGGGCAGATTGCGCTGCGGCTTGCAGCTGAGCGCTGTTCTTTTTCTGCAAGGACGAGAGCACTTTGCGTGTTTCCGGGTCTGCCAGCAGTTGACGAATGGCCTTTTGGTTGGCTAAGAGCTCTTTGGCAGCGGGATTTTCTTTCAGTTGATCAGAAATGGATGCCATAGCAGGGTCTCCTTCCTGTCGTTGCTGCTCCAGTATATGAGGCAGAGGAGAAGGATGTGCCTTCCCGGAAAAGAAAACAAAAATTTAACTGGAAAAACAAACAGAAGTGTGCTAAAATTTTTCCGTTGCCTTTTTCTGGTCTATTTCTCAAGAAATAAACCGGAAACACAAAAAGTCCTTGTGATTCTTAGGAGGAAATAGACCATGCTCATGGCCATTGACGTGGGAAACACCAACATGGTGTTTGGCCTTTTGGATGGGGAGCGCCTGGTGGGTAGCTTCCGCCTGATGACCGATGCCAACCGCACCTCAGACGAGATCGGCCTGACGGTGTGCGAATACTTCCGTCGGTTTGATCTGACCATGGATCAGGTCACCGACATTATCATTGCCTCTGTGGTTCCTCAGGTGATGTATACTCTGACCAGTGCCATCATCAAATATTTTGGAAAAAAGCCGATTATCATCGACGAGGATGTTTCCACCGGGATTCGTTATCAAGGAGATGACCGCCTGGGTGCGGACCGTTCTGTATCCTGTGTGGCAGCGATGGAGAAGTACGGTAAGCCCCTGGTGGTGCTGGACTTTGGTACGGCGACCACAGTGGATGCCCTTAGTCCTGACGGGGAGTATCTGGGTGGCTGTATTTTGGCTGGTATCCGCGTGTCTACGGACGCATTGTTTCATCAGGCCGCTATGCTGCCCCGCATCGAATTGATCCGTCCGGCATCGGTCCTGGGTAAGAATACCATTGCGCAGATCCAGGCTGGTTCTGTCATGGGGTATATCGGTGCCATCGAGTACCTTATCCGCCAGACCAAGGCGGAGATGCCCGGCGGTGAGAACGCCACAGTCGTTGCTACCGGTGGCCTGGCTCGGCTCATTGCAGATAACACTGATCTCATCGATGTGGTGGATGGTCAGCTCATTCTGGATGGTTTGCGGATCATTTATGAGCGTTATCAGGCAGACAAAAATAAGTAAATTAGGCAGACAATGGCCCGCCGAATTTCGGCGGGCCATTGTTATGCCTCTGCATCTTTTGTGTCAAGGTAGTGGTCGCACCAAGGTCGGAGAGCGCAATTGGGGCAATCCGGCTTTCGTGCCCGACAGACAGCCCGACCATGCAGGACCATCCTGTGACAGAAATCATTGGACTCCTCTGGAGGCAGGCAGGCCCGCAACTGTTTTTCGACTTTACCGGGGTCCTTGGTCCCGTCAGTCAGCCCCAACAGGCCTGCGATCCGGATACAGTGGGTGTCGGCAACAACGACGCCTGGAGTATGGTGGACGTCACCCAGGATCAGATTGGCGGTTTTCCGGCCAACACCAGGCAGGGCCAACAACTCCTCCATCGTACCGGGCACTTTTCCGCCATAGACTGTTAAGAGCATGCGAGAGGCCAACACAATGTCTCTTGCCTTGGCGCGGAAAAAACCGCAGGAGTGGATGTAAGGCTCTACGTCTGCCGGTTCTGCGGCTGCCAGGGCTTCCAGGGAAGGAAAACGGGCGAATAGCGCCGGCGTGACCTGGTTCACGCGCTCATCAGTACATTGGGCCGACAGGCGTGTGGCGAATAGAAGCTCATAGTCTTTTTGGTATTGCAGCGAGCAGATGCCATCTGGATAAAGTGTTTTCAAAGTTTCAACGATGTGTTGGATGTCTTTAGGTGTTTTCATAAAATTTGCGGATTCCTTTTCTCTTTGATGGATTTTTTGTGTAATTAGTATAGCATAATCCGCGTGATTCGTCATTGGTTTTTTTCTCGAAGTAGAGTATAATAGAAAAAAACAAGCAGAACTTCCGAAAAATGACCTTGCGGACAAGGAAAATATCCCCGCTTGGTTCATTTCAAATTTTGCATAGAAAAAGGAGCGAGTATCATGGTCAAAGAAGTCATCGATTTCCTGATCCAGCATGATCCCGAAGTGGGCAACGCCGTCAAAGCAGAGTATGACCGTCAGCGCAGAAACATCGAGCTGATCGCCTCTGAGAACTTCGTCAGCGAGGCCACCCTGGCCGCTGCTTCCACCGTTCTCACCAACAAGTACGCCGAGGGCTATCCTGGCAAGCGTTACTATGGCGGCTGTGAGTGCGTGGACGTGGTGGAAAATCTGGCCCGTGACCGGGCAAAGGCCCTCTTTGGGGCTGACCACGCCAATGTCCAGCCCCACAGCGGCGCTTCTGCCAACTACGCAGTCTATCAGGCCCTGTGTAACGTGGGTGACACCGTCATGGGTATGAACCTGGATAACGGCGGCCATCTGACCCACGGCAGCCCCGTTAACTACTCCGGTATCAACTACAACATTGTGCCTTATGGCGTGGACCCCAAGACCCACCGCATCGACTACGATAAGGTCCGCGACATTGCCAAGGAGTGCAAGCCCAAGATGATCATCGCTGGTGCTTCTGCTTATCCTCGTATCATTGATTTTAAGGCATTCCGTGAGATCGCTGACGAAGTGGGTGCTTACCTGTTCGTCGATATGGCCCACATCGCCGGTCTGGTCGCCGCTGGCCTGCATCCCTCTCCCGTGCCCTACGCTGATGTAGTCACCACCACGACCCACAAGACCCTGCGCGGTCCCCGCGGCGGCATCATCCTGTGCAAGGAAGAGCACGCTAAGAAGATCGACAAGGCCATCTTCCCTGGCTCTCAGGGCGGTCCTCTGATGCACATCATTACCGCCAAGGCCATTGCCCTGGGTGAGGCTATGAAGCCTGAGTTCAAGACCTATCAGGAGCAGATCCTGAAGAACGCCAAGGTCCTGGCACAGAGCCTGATGGACTCCGGCTTCGACCTGGTTTCCGGCGGCACTGACAACCATCTGATGCTGGTGGATCTGCGTGCGGCTGACATTACCGGCAAGGAGATGGAGAAACGCTTGGATCAGGTGAACATCACCGTCAACAAGAACACCATCCCCGACGACCCTCAGTCTCCCTTCGTCACCAGCGGCATCCGTGTCGGTGTTCCTGCTGCTACCAGCCGCGGCCTGCGTGAGGACGACATGAAGCTCATCGGCCAGCTGATCTGGAAGACCGCAACCGAGTTCGACACCAAGCAGGACGAGATTCGTGCGGCTGTCGCCTCCATCACCGACAAGTACCCCATGTACGAGTAAGGATCACCCCCTTTACGGGAATGATTTGAGCTGTTACAATAAGGAGGACGATATTACATCGTCCTCCTTATTTTTTACCTATGCGAAGGGAGATAACCAGCTTATGTACCAACCTCTGGCGGACCGCTTGCGCCCAAAGTCTTTGGATGATGTGGCGGGCCAGCAGCATATCTTAGGAGAGAAGGGTGTCTTGCGGAGGATCATTCAGGGCGGGACCATCCCGAATTTGATTTTTTATGGCCCATCGGGCACCGGAAAAACAACTGTGGCAGAGATTGCTGCCGCTCGTATCCATCGCCCTTTTTACCGCCTGAACGCAACAACGGCCAGTCTTTCGGATATTAAAGCCATTACAGCGGACGTAGGGACGCTGTTGGCCCCAGACGGTGTTGTGTTGTATCTGGATGAGATCCAGTATTTTAATAAGAAGCAACAGCAATCATTGCTGGAGTTCATGGAAAACGGCAAGCTGACTCTGATTGCTTCTACGACGGAGAATCCATACTTCTATGTCTACAATGCCGTCCTCAGTCGCTCCACAGTGTTTGAGTTCAAACCATTGGAACCGGAGGACGTTCGGCCTGTTATTCAGAGGGGAATTCGCCGAATGGGGGAGGACTTACAGCGCTTGGTCCATTGGGAGGATGGTGTCGACGAATATATCGCCCGCAGCTGTGGTGGTGATGTCAGAAAATCACTCAATGCGGTGGAAGCTCTCTTTGCTGCCCACGCCCAAGACCGTGGAGAAATTGAGCTGACGTTAGAAGAGACGAAAGAGGTGGCCCAACGTTCCGCCAATCGCTACGACAGGGACGGCGATGTGCACTATGATATTCTGTCGGCCTTTCAGAAGTCCATCCGTGGCTCAGATCCGGACGCGGCCATTCACTATCTGGCTCGCCTGCTGGAATCCGGTGACCTGATCTCTCCCTGTCGCCGTTTGATGGTCATTGCCAGTGAGGATGTGGGCTTGGCTTATCCTCAGGCAGTTCCCATTGTAAAAGCCTGCGTTGACAGCGCCAATATGCTGGGTCTGCCGGAAGCTCGTATCCCATTAGCGGAAGCTGTGATTTTTTTAGCGACAGCCCAAAAATCCAACAGCGCGATCATGGCCATTGATCAGGCTATGGCCGACGTGCGAAAGGGGAAAGGCGGGCAGGTCCCCGCGATCTTGCGGGACTGCCATTACGGCGGCGCAGAGAAGCTGGGACATGGCCAAGGGTATCACTACGCCCACAACTATCCCCATCACTATGTCAAACAACAATATATCCCAGATGATCTGGTGGGCAAGAAATATTATGAGTACGGCGAAAACAAAACGGAGCAGGCGGCAAAACGGTATTGGGACCTCATCAAAGGGGAAGTCTAGTCAAACGTTGTGCCGATCTCTGGGCCGTTCCAATCTGGGGGAGAATAGACCCAGTGGGAGAGTTGACCGGATGTGATAGAATAGAAAAGGGGAGGAGGAGTTGTTGCTTCTCCCAGCCGCTGGAGTATGTTGAGTTTTACTTTCATGCGGTCTGGCTGTATCGCTTTGCAGTACACAGCAACGGCGTCGTTTTCTTTGATTCCTTCTGTTTGGTCGGCGAGGCCGGCGAGATTTGGGGTCAGTTCGATAAACGTTCCATATGGCTTTCGGCTGCGGACCAACCCGGTCACAGTCATTCCGGGAGCAAATCGGGCCCCATTTTCACTCCAGGTCCCCAGCAGTTCCTTGTGGGACAGCGTCAGACGGTTTGTTTTTCGGTCCTTTTCTGCCAGCACAACAAAAATCTCTTGCCCAATGGAAAAACGCTGTGCTGGATGAGAGATGCGTGCGACAGAACAGCGTGCGATCGGAAGCATAGAAGTCACCCCGCATCCTATGTCTACAAAGGCTCCAAAGGAGGCCAGATGCGTTATGGTGCCCGGTAAAACAGTACCGAGAGGCCGATCCAAAAGCGCTGCCAAGGTGCGCTCCTGAGCCTGCCTGCGGGAGAGAAGTAGTGTGCCGTCTGACAGAACAGAGGAGACCATACACATCGTTGGTTTCCCCACGCGGGAAAGAATAGCAATTTCTCGAACCGTACCTTCTTGGATCCCAAGGGCGGTTTCTTCGCGCGGGATCACGCCGGTAAAGGGGCCCAGCTGTACTTGTAGATCATGCTCAGGGGTGCAGAGTATTGTGCGCCCTTCTAGGATCGTTTGCTTTGCCTGGGCTTGTGCCAGGGTGTGCAGGCTTTGGCAGGCGGCTTGGTTGCCCGGCGTATGGAGAAGGCGCCCCTCTGGAGGATATGAAACAACCATTGATACACGTCCTTTCTGCAAGGTCTGCTACAACCCTATTCATCTTGGGCGAAAAACTTTCCTTTGTTTGATTTAAGCCATACGAGGAGGTGTCAGAACCATGGACATACGACCCGGCGACGTGCTGGAAATGAAAAAAGAGCACCCTTGTGGTGCCCGCCGTTGGGAGGTCCTTCGGGTGGGGATGGATTTTCGCCTCCGCTGCGTCGGCTGCGGCCGGGAAGTGATGCTCCCCCGAAAGAAAGCAGAAAAAGCGTTGAAAAAAATCATCCTCTCAGCGGACCATGCTGAGTGAATTAGGAGGTATTTGTATATGCGTTACGAAGGTCAGATCTATCGTCCCCCAGGAGAGTGGCGGAGCTATTTGCTCCAATGCACGGTGGGATGTTCTCACAATAAATGTACATTCTGCGGAATGTATAAAACCAAGAAGTTCCATGTGCGTCCGATGAAAGAAATTATCGAAGACATCGCGATGGCACGGGAATACTATGGGCCAAACAACGTGGATAAGGTCTTTCTGTGTGATGGGGATGCCATTGTAATGCGGCAGGAGCATCTCTTGCAGATCTTGGAAGCCTTATATGCGGCGTTTCCGCATCTGCGGCAGGTCACGGTTTATGCCGGCACCAGAAGCACCATGACCAAGACCCAGGAGCAGTTGAACGAATTGCGTAAAGCTGGCCTGACCAGGGCATACTTGGGGGTAGAGTCTGGTTGGGATGAGCTGCTGAAAAAGGTCAACAAGGGCGTTACCTCAGAACAGATGCTGCAAGCTACCTCCATGCTGAAAGCAGCTGGCATTGATCTGTGGGTCATGGTGATCTTGGGATTGGCTGGTCCTGGAGAACCTGCGAAACGACACATCGAAGAAACGATCAAAGTCCTCAATAAGATGCAGGCCAACCATGTTTCCTGCCTGTCCTATATGCCGGAGCCCAATTCCCCCATGTATAAGGATGTGCAGGAGGGAAAATTCCAGCTGATTAGTCCCCGTGAATATCTGGAAGAGACTCGCGCTCTGGTGGCTGGGCTGAACTATGGACCGTTCCATTTCACCAGCAACCACGCCTCTAACTACGTTCCTTTGAAGGGGACCTTGCCGGACGACAGAGAGAAATTTTTGTCGATGATCGATCAGGCGCTGGGTGGAAAAGGGCATATTCGCAGCGAATTTTCTCGCGGACTTTGAATGAAGTGAACTAACAGATTATAGTGTTTTTAACTTTAAGCTGTCAATTTGTTGCAATATAAAGTAAATTAGATGGATAAATAAATTATAGAACCAAAAGAAAATAATTATGCAATGGAAAGAAGTGTCAACTTTTATGTTGTCAAAGTGACGAAAAAGAAGGTAAGTTGGTGCTAACATTGCAGAATTTAGAGAGAAACAGTTGAATTTTTGCAATAAAGGTGATAAACTGTCTCCTGGAGTTTCGTGGGGCCTGGCGTTGATTTTCTTGCGCTTTCTCCCTTTGGGAGGGGACCGCTTCTGGCAGAGGGGGCCATGAAGTTTCTCTGGGCGATTTACCCGAAAGCACGCGAAAGTTTCCACCAAGCAACAGATGCTCTATATGCAACAAGAGACACAGGAAGTTTCCGGTGCCTTTGGTTGTAATCTGCAAATTGGAGGAAACGATATGCACCAAAACAACGAAAAGGCCGTCTTGAAAGATGTCCTGAAGATCGGCGGCGCTTACGCTGCCTTCTGTATCGGCTCCGGCTTCGCAACCGGCCAGGAGATCATGCAGTTCTTCACTGCCTTTGGCTGGGCTGGTATCGGCTCTGCCATCATCACCATGATCCTGTACGTCTGGATGGGTGTCACCCTGATGCGCGACGGACGGAAGTACAGCTTCACCAGCGATGCTGCCGTGTGGAAGCACTACTGTGGCAAGGGCCTGGGCGTGGCAATGAACTGCTTTGGCACCTTTGTTATCTTCGGCATCTATGTCGTCATGATTGGCGGCGCAGGCGCTTCTATGGAACAGTATCTGGGCATCCCCAACCTGGCTGGCCGTCTTATCATGTCCGGCGTCTGCCTGGTGGTCGCTCTGATGGGCCTGAACCGCCTGGTCGATGTCATTGGTTTCATCGGCCCTGTTATTATCATCTGTGCACTGGCCATCGGTGTGGTCACGATTGCTCGTGACGCTGGCATGATCGCAACCGCGCAGCAGGTCCTTGGCTCGGTTAAGGTGACTGCTTCCTGTAAAAACTGGGTCCTGTCCGGTTTCCTGTATTCCGGCTTCATGGCTTTTATGATCATTCCCTTTATCGCTCAGCTGGGTCACTCGGCACAGGGTTCCCGGAAGAGCGGCATGCTGGGCGGTGCCTGCGGCGGCTTCTTCCAGGTCGTAGCCATTATCGTCATGCTGGTCGCTCAGATGTGCAATATCGAGCTGATCCACAATGCACAGGTGCCTTCTCTGGTTTTGGCTGAGAAGATCAACCCCGTTCTGGCTGGCGTTTTCGTTGTCATCGTGCTGATGGGCATCTTCTCCACCGCAGTGCCTCTGCTGTGGATGCTGGGCCACAAGGCTGGTCCCGATAAGACCAAGAAGTTCAACATCACCACCGTTATCCTGGTTGTGGCTGCTCTGATCCTCAGTGTGCTGCCCTTCACTGTGCTGGTGAACAAGGTCTATGGCCTGTCCGGTTATGTGGGTATCTTCGCTATGGCCTTTACCCTGATCAGCCAGCTTCGGATCGCTTCTCAGGAGAAGAAGGGCCAGCTGCCCACAGGTGAACCTGCAAGCGAAAACGAATAATCTACTTCTCCTTATCATAATCATAATGTATGCATGCAATACGCCCGGACAAAAGGCTCGTCCGGGCGTATTGTTTCTTCTCAATTGAATTGGGGGTCGCTGACCTTCTAGAAAATATTCTTTTCTTTTTACTGTCTACTTGACAGGGGGCACATCAAACTGCAATATTTGAGTACTTTTATATTTTAACACCGGAGCGCAAAAACTGCGGAACGGATGTTTTGACCGTCTCCCGTGCCCTGGGGCATAGTCAAAGCTCCACCACTCTGAATATATACGCCCATACATTCAGTACAGCCCAGGCCAAAGCGAGTGAAGCAATCGCCAACGCCTTGCCGCTCAAACCGGGAAAACAGAAGGAAAAACAGAGCTGTTGAACAAAAGTTGAACATTTCCCCTTTTCCAGAAAAAGAGAAAGCCCGGAAACCCTTGATATTCAAGGCTTTCCGGGCTTTACAACCTGGTGCGGATGACGGGACTTGAATATTCAGAGTTTTATTCATAATTTAGGCGATGTAAAAAAGGCCTTGATTTTCAAGTAATCGGGAAGTCTTGTGGCATCCATAACTATATTATTTTCTTTTATCTTCAATGTTTTTCATGGGTCAGTTGAACAAAAGTTGAACAAGCTCAACAGGCATATACGCTTAAAATTGATTGCAACCGCCCATTCGTATTTACGAATATAAATTCATTCACATTCAAAGGGGAGTTTTTCTCACACACGAGAGAGCAACGGGGTCTGAGAGGGAGCACCCGAAACTTTTTCACCCAGGGGGCAGGTGATATGCTGTGTTGTTACAAGCAGCTAGAGCGGCCCCCTGGCCTGCTTGTATTGCATGGTATCACTGCGTCCCTGTCCAGGTATCCCAGGCCGGTCACGGCTCCCTGCTTCTTCCTGGGTCCTGTGTGCGTCACACAATGCCGCCTGCTTGCGCTGGCCCGCTCGGTGCAATCTTCTCTGTGTCTACCTGTCCGCTCGGTGTGGGGCTGCTGCTGGTGCTTCTCGGTGTATCCCCTGGGCTTGTGCCTGCTGCTCTGAGCGTCCTGCCCATCACGAACGGGGGCTATCTCACAGATCGGCTCCCCGGTCTGTGTACCTGCATCTGCCCGCTGTCTCCCTGCCTGCTCGGTGTGGGCCTGCCGCTTGTAGCCCTCTGCGTGGCTCTGTGTGCCATTCCTGCTATGCCGGGGTCTTCTCCCACCGAGCGGCACGGGGGCCGTCTGGTGCGCCTGGTGCTGTTGCCTGCTGGGTTTCTGCCGTATCGGGGAGTTTTTCTCACACACGAGAGAGCAACGGGGTCTGAGAGAAAACCTCCGAAAGTTTCTGAGAGTGGGGGATATGCTGGCCTACGGCCTGCGCTTGTGTGTGTGCGTCCGCCTGCCTGCCCTTCCGCCTGCGCCGCCGTGCGGACGTAGCTTTCCGCCTGGATATGCCCCCATGCCAGGGGGCTTTTTTCGTGCTTCCGCTCGGTTCTGTCTGTCCTGTTTGGCTATCGCCTGGGCCACCCTCCCGGCGATTTCCTGCGTCACGCTCCCGCCTGCGCGTGACTGTCTGCCGCTGTGTGTATCATACCCCGGCTGTTTGTGGTCTGCAAGGCTGTTGTGGTGTTTTCTATACCCCTTGTCCATTAGTTATACCTAGCTTCAAGTCCATATATAGGGAAAGGTTTCTCTGTCTACCAGTCCCTATATTCCTGATAGAAGGGCTTTCGCTGTGTAGTTTTGGGGGGAAGGATTTTATACTTTATGTAGGCATAGCTGCCGTACTCCGTTGTATTCCCGCTTGTCTCTATGACGTGGCAATCTGGGGGTGCTGTAAGGGCAGTATCATTGGAGACATACTCTCTTTCTTCTATTGGATATGCAAGGCCCTGGCTACCGGTCCACATACGCTTGCCGTTTGGCCTACCCCCGCTTTCCTTCGTCATATACTGCGCCCATTGGTAAAATTCTCTTTCGTGCACTCTCTCAGCGTCCACCATACGCCCGCCATCCCACAGGCTGCAAAGGATTTCTATATCATCTTCGCCCAGCGCAGACAGCATGATATGGTGGTGATACCTTCCGTCTCCGTGGTTATGTTCCGTCACATATACATAGCGCAGCTTTTTACCTTTCTTTTTCCATAGGTTATGCAGGCGGCGTATATATTTCTTGAGACACCCTTGCGCTTCCGCTCGGTTCTTCGGAAGATGCTCATTGTCATAGGTCAGTGTAACAAATTCATCTCTGGGGCCGAAGTTCGCAGCAAGGCGCATTTCCAACTCACTCTTTGCCGTCTTGTCGTTTATCCGCTTCCGAGCGGCTGTTGTAGCTCTGGACTTCTCCGCCCGCGCCTGAGGGCCGTCTCGTGGCTCTGGGGCAGTATATAGAACAACCTTTACCAGCGGCCCAGCCTTTATCGTTTTCTTTATCTTCGCCATGTACCCTTCCTTTCTCTGGTCTATTAGGGTTTTCCATCTACGGGACAAGGCCGGAACGGGTTTGTTCCGGCCTCGGTGGGCATCGCAGTGTTTAGTTCTTGGTTCTTTTGTTCAGGCCCTTTACGAAAGTCTGAACGATTTCTACCATCCAAAACGGAAGCTCTTTCAAGTCCTGACTGATTTCTTCAATGATTTGGAGACGCGGCTCTGGAATAGTGGACTTATTCTCAGCGTTCAGCACTGCTGTCACCCCCTTCCTGGACGTTCTGGGGTTCATCATCGTTCCGACTCAGGCCCCGAACAAAAATCAGGACATATCGAAGATACTTATAGGGAAGGTACAGTATCTTCTCGCTGATTTCTTTCTCCATATCCGTTCTTATCATGTATTCCATTGTTCTTCCTCCCTTAGTTCGCGGACTTCATGCCCTGGATAGCTGCCAGGACTAACCCAAGCTGCCGGTCTGTGAGATCGGTCAAGCGGCTCTGAATCTGCTTGACCTTCTCTTCTCGTGTTGCTGTCATGTGACTTCCTCCTATTCGTTCCGCTCGTGGCGGCGGTTTGTGTTGTGTCTGACCTGTTTCGGTCTGTGTGGTCCCGCTCGGAGAGCAGTACACCGAGCGGGACCGTGCTAGTTACGCCTGGATAGCCCGAATTGTGCCGTACTCCATGACCGGCTCTTGCAGTTCGTTCAAGCCGGGTGCGCCGTTGGAGATGTACTCGATGAGCTTGTCAGCGTCCACCAGCTTCCGGTTTCCTGTGCAGACTACCGGGATATTACCGCTGTTAATAATCTTGCGGATGAAGCAGACGGTAATACCGGTGTGCGGGTCCAGCTCTTTGATAATGTCATGGACCCCCTGGGCGGTTCTCATTCGTGCGAGTGTCATTATCCCACATCCTTTCTCGTAATAGAAAAAATTTCATCAAACGGTTTCTCTAACTTGTCACAGATTTTCTTCGCCGTCTTAGGTGAAACGCCGTTTCCCGCTTCTGCCCGTGATATATTACTGTGATGCACTCCTATCAGTCGTGCCAGGTCACTTTTACTTAGTCCAGCCCGAATCCTGCTTTCAGTTAGAGAATTTCCGTTCGCTTTCACATAGATTTTCTTAGTCATTCGTTCCTCCTTTGATGTATTTCTTTCGTGTTCATTCTGAATATATCATTTCGTTTGTGCTATGTCAAGAGTTTTTCTTGACATTTGTGCTTGTTTGTGCGATTATAATACAAACGGAATTACTCGAAGTGTAGAAAGGATAGGTCTATTGATCGGAGATAGAATAAAGTTTCTGCGTGAAAAGAATAATGAATCTCAAGCTGAGCTAGCTCAGCATATCGGTGTTGCACAATCTTCTATTGGTAACTATGAGCGTGGAATTCGTATTCCAGATGCAGAAACCATCGTAAAATTGGCTGTTCACTTTTGGGTATCTACGGATTACCTACTATGTGTGACTGACCGCCGGGAAGATGTTCGGGCAAAGAAAACTAGCATTGGACTTGATGAGCAAGCGATAGAAAAATTGATTGACTGGAATGAGAATTCTCCATTTAATGGAAAGAAAATACTTTCTGCTCTTTCCAAGCTCATCCTTCACTCTGAATCCCTCAGCCTTTTAAGGGATATTGATTTATTGGTTCAATACTCTTCATACTCGATTGATGAGGATAACTTAGCTGCTATTGAGAAGCTGGAACCAGCAATACATGAATATGGCTTTACTGCCGTAGATTTTGAGTCTTATGTAGATCTACTGATTGGCCGTGCATCTGTACGTTTTTCGGAAATATTGAAGAGCATAGCAGAAAATACCCCAAAAGAATAAAAAACCGCCCGGAGCGGCAACTCCGAGCGGCAAAGTGCGTACAGATTCTAACGTCGAAATAAGTCCCTGTAAGCCTTTTCATTTTACCATAAAAGGCCGGGGAATGGAAGGAGATTTTTTAGAATGGCAAAACCTACCAAAAGGAAGAACGGCTCCTATCTACTCCGTGTTTTCTTGGGGCGTGATGGAGAAGGAAGTCAGAAATTCCGGTCCAAAACATGGACACCTGCCCCAGGCATGACAGAACTGCAACAAGAGAAAGAAGCCCTGCGGCAACAATTCCTCTTTGAGGAAGAGTGTAAGGCCGGGGCTTTTACTACATCCGGGAATATTAAGTTTCAGGCCCTTGCGGAACAGTGGTTCCGGGAAGCTGCTGGTAAGACAAACCGGCCTCTGTCCTTACAACGCCTGCATACCTACGAAAAGCGTACTTATGCCGCGATCGGTCACTTGCGGGTGGACAAGATAAACACCAGGACCGTGCAGCTTTTTATAGATAACCTCTCAGAAGAAGGGGTCAGCGAGAAGACCCTTCACGCGCTCCCAAAGGAAGTAGAGGGAGAGACTGTCTTGCGGAAGGTCCTGCGCGAGCGGGGGTTAGCCCAGAACACCCTTGCAAAGCAGGCCGGTCCCAGCGGGTCCACGGTTTCCTCTGCTTGCAGGGGCGAAAGCGTGACCTTACAGACGGCGGAAAGCATTGCCTCTGCGCTGGGGATGAAGCTGGAAAACCTCTTCACTCCCAGGGATGACGAAAAGGCATGTCTGGCCCCCAAGACCATCCGCAACTATCTTTCGTTCATCTCGGATGTAACGAAATACGCTATCCGTTTGGGCATCATAGCAAATAACCCTTGTCCGAATGTGATTCTTCCGCCGCTGCCAGACGATGAGAAAAAGATATACACCGAAGAAGAAGCCCAGGCGTTTCTTGAGAGCTTAGAAGATGCACCCCCGAAGTACCGCGCCTTTTGTGTGCTGGCAATTTATAGCGGCCTGCGTCGTGGGGAACTGCTGGGTCTTGAATGGAAGGACCTTGACTTCGATAATTGTATCCTGTCCATCCATCAAACTCTGCAATACACCAAAGAGAAAGGGTGTTATCTGGCCCCTCCAAAGACGAAGAAAAGTGCCCGTGTGCTGCACCTGCCATCTGAGGTATTCGCCATTCTGCGAAGATACAAGGCGATTCAGGCCGAAGAGCGTCTCAGTTTGGGGGACCAGTGGGTTGACGGTGACTTTCTCTTTACCACTTGGAACGGACGACCCATGGCCCCCAACACCCCCTATACCTGGCTCAAGAGATTCTGCAAGCGGACCGGGCAGCGTTTCTATGGTGTCCACACGTTCCGACACCTAAACGCTTCCTTGCTGATAAACTGCGGAACGGATGTTTTGACCGTCTCCCGTGCCCTGGGGCATAGTCAAAGCTCCACCACTCTGAATATATACGCCCATACATTCAGTACAGCCCAGGCCAAAGCGAGTGAAGCAATCGCCAACGCCTTGCCGCTCAAACCGGGAAAACAGAAGGAAAAACAGAGCTGTTGAACAAAAGTTGAACATTTCCCCTTTTCCAGAAAAAGAGAAAGCCCGGAAACCCTTGATATTCAAGGCTTTCCGGGCTTTACAACCTGGTGCGGATGACGGGACTTGAACCCGTACGTCATGGACACACGCCCCTCAAACGTGCCTGTCTACCAGTTCCAGCACATCCGCATTTGAGATTGCTTAACTAGTATACTCAGGATTATCACTTTTGTCAAGAGGAGTTTTAGAATTTTTGGCATGATTCTGAAATTTTGCACCAAGTTGCGATAGAGTGTATTTTTACTAATCGGGGGATGTCGGGAAATTTCTCAGTTCTTCCATGAAGACCTTATCCGGGATTTAGTCTTTCAGTGAGTTTGGATAGATCCCCTGATCATGTAGAGACTTTAGTGCTTTTTCCACCACGGGTCGATCCTCCTGATACGTTACGCCGAACCAAACGGCATCTGTATGCAGGACGGAAACAGTCATTTGACCAGAAGTGATCAGTCGATCCACTAGGACAGGCAGCAGGCACTCTGCTTTCAGCTCCTCAGGAGATAGTTCTTTTAGGAAAGCGTCAAAATATTCTTCCATTTGCTCGAAGATCCAAGGCGTAAAGCCCCAGAAATTCATGGAGACAACGCTCTCCGGATCTAAGTCCGTCGGATGGTCGGGATCAGCCAGATCTGCAATGCGGCCGTCGGGATATTTTTTGATTTTCAGAGTCTCTTTGACCTTCTGCAGATGACCGTTTTCCTGCTGACAAACACCACGGGAAACTGTACCGTTATCGCTGACAGTATTCTTAAGCAGGTAACCAACCATGGCTCCCTCTCCGTTGGACTTCAGGGAGAGGAGCTCGTCCAGGATAGTTGCAAAGGCGGATGCGCCGTAGTAATCATCTGCATTGATGATGGCAAAGGGTTCCTGTACTGCGCTGCGGGCGCACAGGGCTGCGTGGACAGTCCCAAAGGGCTTGGTCCTGCCTGCGGGAATCTTATAAAATCCGGGTACACTGGTAAAGTCCTGGACGGCATACGCAACCTCCACCTGCTCCCCCTGAGGGGTGTGCATCGTTGCGATGCGATCTCCGCACAAGGTACGGATGTGTGCTTCCATGCCTGGTTTGATGATAAAGACGATTTTTCGGAATCCAGCACGAACAGCGTCGTAAACCGAATACTCCATAATGGCCTCGCCATGGGGGCCGATTCCGTCGGTCTGTTTTTCTCCTCCGTAGCGGGAACCCATACCGGCGGCCATGATGACCAAAGCTGCGTTCATAATGTGATCTCTCCATTTCACGCCTTACGGCGAACTGATTGTCTGACCTATTATACTACGCTCTCCTGGTTTTTTCCATCCTGATATGAAGTTTTTGCTTCAAATTTTGCAAAAATGTGATAAAATAGAATCACAAATGAATCAAGAGGAGGATTTTTATGGATCAGCTTACCCTACGCTGGTATGGCCACGCTTGCTTTACCGTGACCTGCCGAGAGTTTACTGTGGCCTTTGACCCGTATGAAGACAATTACGTTCCTGGTTTTGCTCCACTGCATTTACAGGCAGACTTGGTACTCTGTTCTCACCAGCATAACGACCATAACGCTGTAGGTTTGGTCAAACCGATCACTGGCCATCAGAATCCGTTTCATATCATAGAGATTCCCACCTTCCATGATCCCGAAGGCGGCCGTTTGCGAGGAGACAACATCATCCATGTGCTGGAAGTTGGAAAACTTCGGATAGCGCACTTTGGAGACATCGGCTGTCCTCTCACGCCTGCGCAGACCGCAGAGCTGCAAGGACTAGACTTGGCGCTGATTCCGGTCGGCGGCTTCTATACGATTGGGCCGAGAGAGGCGAAGAACCTGATTGAGGCGATTCGCCCCAAAGTTGTTGTACCGATGCACTATCGGATGGGGAAAATCGGTCTGCCCAACGTTGCTCAAGTCGATGATTTCCTCTCTTTGGTGGAGGATTATGTCTACTATCCGACCGATACGCTGACGATCAATGAGGGAACCAAGTCTCAAATTGCAGTTCTATCTTATAAGAGTGAATAAAGAAGGGGCTACCTCACATGATTTTGAAGAATCATTTTGAGGTAGCCCCTTCCTCTCGATTCAGTTGTCATTGAACTGTTGGCTCAGTGGATTCCGTCGGAAGGACATTCGTGCGGAGATGGTTCACCAGAATGCGAAGAAAGGCGGAAGCGGTTGGTGGTGCGGGCAGTTCGCACCCTGCGATTTCCTGAAAATGTTCCCGCTGCAGGGTCCAGGCACGGCGAGAAACCGTTCGCAGATTGCGCTCGACTGAGTTTATGTAACAGAAAAATAATTGGGCGATGGGCTGGTAGATCTCTTTCGAGATGTCGTCTAGCCTTCTTTCATCGTCTAATGCTAGGTGGATGGCCCACGCAGCCTGCTTGTAGCCCTTGTAATTTGCGGTGATTCCTAATGTTCGCAGTTCGTTACAAATAGAAAATTCGTGTGTCATAAAAAAACCTCCCATTTCCTTATATCATAATATCACAAAAAGAACAACAATATGACAGCTTTTTCGTTTTCGAGGAAAATTTTTTTGAAATTGAAAGCCAGATTTGACAGAGCCGTCTAGGTCTGTTCTGAAAAGTTGACATAAATACTTTACAGCTATGTACTCTAGTGTTATAATAAGCCGAATTGCGAAAAAGAAAGGGGAGGTATACCTGTGAAACCTTTGCTTGTCGTGGTGGATATGCAAATCGATTTTATTTCCGGAGCTTTGGGGACCAAGGAAGCGGAAACAATCGTTCCAGCGGTCATACAACGGATCCAAGAATTTCCGGGAGATGTTGTATATACCAGGGATACCCACGGCACAGATTACTTGTCCACACAAGAAGGAAAGCATTTACCGGTCGTCCACTGTATCAGCGGGACTGCGGGCTGGGAGATTCATCCTGATGTCTTACAGGCTGGATACGGCAAAACAGTGCAGATCATTGACAAGCCTACATTTGGCTCGCAGGCGCTGTGTCGTTTTGCCGAAACAGAGAACTATGACGCCATCGAGCTCATCGGCTTGTGTACGGATATTTGCGTGATTTCCAACGCCTTGTGTCTCAAAGCGGCCCTGTGGGAAACGCCCATCGGCGTGCGGCCATCTTGCTGCGCTGGAGTGACACCGGAGAGTCATAACAATGCTTTGTCTGCCTTGCAGATGTGTCAGATCGACCTGCTAGGCGATGAAAAATGAAAAGGAGAAATGAACGATGAAAAAATGGTTGAAACGGATGGGAGCAGCGGCTCTGTCTGGTGTGATGCTGCTGGCATTAGCGGCCTGCGGCGGGAACAGTGGGGATACCTCTACTGCAACAAAGGATGACAGCAGCAGTGGAGAAAAGACCAAACTGTATGTGGTCAACTGGAAGGATTATGCTTCGGATGACGAAGAGCTGATGGCTCAGTTTGAGGAAGAGTATCATTGCGAGATCGTGAACACCTACATGGAAAGTGAAGAGCAGCTGTTGACCTCTTTGAAAACGGCGTCTCCTGGCACCATTGATGTGTGTCTGCCTAACTGCTCCATTCTGCCGGCTGCCATTAAAGATGGTCTGCTGAAAGAAATCGACACCAGTAAGCTGGAGAATTTCTCTGCGCTGTATGGCCGTTTCCAGGAGCAGAAAGAGTGCTTCGGAGAGGACGGGAAGATGTACGCTGTTCCGTTTGTATGGGGCTCCACGGCCATTGCCTATAATACAGAGCTGATGTCGGAGGCACCCAATTCTCTGAAGTGTTTGTTTGATGAGCAGTACGCCGGCAAGCTGACTATCCGGGATGACTATAACGATGCGATCATGGCCGCTGCTATTGTGCTGGGCCAGGATCCTACAAATCCGACTGATCTGGATGCCATCAAGGACCTGCTCATCAAGCAGAAGCCTTTGAATCGTACCTATTGGCAGACCGGAGACGAATTCTCTAAGCTCTTTGCCGGCGGCCAAATCGACTTTGGTATGATGTGGTCCGGTCAGGCAGCAACCATGAAACAGGAGGGAGAGCCGATCGCCTTTGTGGTGCCGGAAGACGGTGCCATTGGCTGGGTCGATAACTGGGGGATTGCAGCTGGTTCTCAGCATGAGGATTTAGCCTATGCGTTTATTAATTATATGATCAGCAAGGACGTGCAGTATAATTGGGCCTCTAAGGGCGGTCCTGCGCCTGCCAACCAGTCGGCAGCAGAATCTCTGGATCCCGACTACGCAGCCTCCTGCGGAATGGATGAGGCATCTCTGAATCGTCTGTACTTCATGGCTTATCAGGACGACGCCACAAAGGCGCAGTGGGCTGAGCTCTGGACAGATGTGAAGGCCAGCTGATCTAGTTTCTGGATAACAAGCTTTTCCCTGGGAGGGATCGAGTTGAAACGAAACAAACGCGGTCTGCTGACGTTGCCTTCTGTCTGCTGGCTGCTGGTCTTTACCGTACTGCCGTTGCTGATCATGCTCTACTACAGCGTACAGGCCGATGACGGTACGGGATTTACCTGGGCCAACTACTTACGCTTTTTCTCTAAGGACACCTATTTACGTTTGACCTGGCGCACGATCGTGATGGCGGTTTTGGTGACAGTGGTCAGCTTATTGATTGCCTATCCGCTGGCATATATCCTGGCAAAAAAACTGCGGGGAGCACAGGGGATCATTCTTGTGCTGATTATTATTCCGTTTTTTACCAACCAGCTAGTGCGTGTGTATAGTTGGCTCATCTTTTTACAGGATGGCGGTGTATTAGACAAATTGCTTGGCGCGTTGCAATTGACGGCCGGAGATTCCTTGGGCCTGCTTTATACCCAAGCAGCGGTCGTCATCGGTTTAGTGCATGCCTATTTCCCCTATATGGTTATTACGATCTACATGGCGCTGGAACGTATGGATACAGCAATGCTGGAAGCTAGCGCCAGCCTAGGGGCCACCCGGTGGACAACACTTCGCCGGGTGGTTTTCCCGGCCTCGATGCCAGGTGCTGTGTCTGGTATTCTGATCGTATTTGTGCCCTGTCTGGGTACCTTTGTGGAGCCACGTATCTTAGGCGGTACAGACGGTACTGTGATTGGCACGGTGATCGAAGACCAGTTTACAGAGCTGTATGGCTGGAATTTTGGTGCGGCCATTGCCTTTTTGCTTTTGGCCTTAGTTCTGTTAAGTATGCTGGCGATCAGCAAGTGGGGAAGGAGGTATGAGACATGAAACGATCCATTGGAAGCAAATTTTTTGTTCTTCTGGCGTTACTCTACCTCTATGTTCCCATTGTCGTGTTGGTGGTTATGGGGTTCAACGAATCCCGGTATAATTCGTTGCCGTTTTCCTTTACGCTCAAGTGGTATCAGGAGCTGGCAGGGGATTCTGCGTTGCTGATAGCTGCGCGAAATTCCCTGTTACTGGCCCTGGCCACAGGGCTGGTTTGCATGGTGCTGGGCACGCTTTTTATTTTGGGGCAGCGTGTCCTGCGGGAGCGGTATAAACAACTGGCACGTAGTTTTGTGATGATGCCCATGAGTATCCCTTGGTTGATTCTGGGCTTGGCGCTGCTGCTGCTAATCCGTGCTGTTGATCTGGAAAAGAGCCTGTTTTTTGTTTTGGCAGGGCACATCGTGATCTCTCTGCCGTATACACTTCTGGTATTAGAGGCCCGTGTACAGGCGTTGGACGATACACTGGAGGATATGAGCGCTAGTTTGGGCGCAACTGGCTGGACGACGTTCCGCCGGGTCACATTTCCAGCTTTGGCCCCAGCCATTGTCGCCGGTGGCTTTCTGGCCTTTATGATCAGCTTTGATAATTTCCCCATCAGCTATTTCCTGATGCCAGCGGGCGTCTCTACCTTGCCCATTGAGATTCAAAGCTCCATCAAGTTTGGATTTACCCCGGAGATCAACGCCATTTCTACTGTAATTATCGGCGTATCTCTGCTGTGCCTGGCAGTGGTGGGCTTGATCATGGGCAAGACGTTCCTTGGTATGATGGGAGGAAAAAAAGAGCATGTCTGAAGTCAGCTTAAAAAAATTGACCAAGGTTTATGGCGGCACGACGGTGGTCGACCACATTGATTTGACCGTGCCAGATGGCACCCTTACTTCTATTTTAGGACCTTCTGGCTGCGGAAAGACGACTACGTTACGGATGATCGCAGGCTTTGAAACGCCGGAGAGCGGAGACGTTCTTTTTGATGGAGTGTCTGTTTCCAAGGTTCCAGTCAATCAGCGAGGAATTGGCATGGTTTTTCAAAGCTATGCGCTGTTTCCTCACATGACCGTTGGACAGAATGTTTCCTATGGTTTGGAGCAGCAAAAGGTGAAAGGGGAAGAACTTCGCCAGCGGGTAGAAGAGGCCTTGAAAATGGTTCACATGGAGGAGTACATCAATCGAAAACCTCGGCAGTTGTCCGGAGGTCAGCAACAACGCGTTGCGCTGGCCCGTGCGTTGGTGATCCGGCCTAGAGTTCTTTTGCTGGATGAGTGTCTCAGCGCCCTGGATAAGAAACTGCGGGTAGAGATGCAGGGCGAACTGCGCCGTATTTTAGAGGAGTGTGGCGTAACAACATTTTTTGTGACGCATGATCAGGAGGAAGCAATGACCCTGTCCGACGCAATCGTTGTGATGAACCAAGGTGTTATTGAGCAAACTGGTACCCCAGCAGAGGTCTATGAACGCCCCAGAAATCGGTTTGTTGCCAGTTTTTTGGGAAAAGCAAACTTCTTCCGGGGCAAAGATATTTTATCTTTGGTCAGTCAGGCAGATCCAGACACAACCTATGCTGTGCGCCCGGAACGAATTACCATATCCACAGATGGGCCAGGCCTGCGCAGTGTTGTGGAGAGTGTGGTCTACGCGGGCAGCACGACGACCTGCTGTGTCCGCTGGGGAGAGCAAGCAATACTGGCGGAGACACGCCCCGAACACGGACAGGCTACTTGGAAACGAGGTGACGAAGTCGTTCTCAGCTGGGCACCTGATGCGGCGATCCCCTTGGAGGACTGAGCTATGGCAGGAGAAATTTTGATTTTTGGTGGCTTGCTGCTAGACCGCTATTTTTCTATTGAAAAATGGCCCATGCGTGGGCAGGATGGCTATTTTACCGGAGAGTCCTCTTTTGTCGGAGGCTGTGCGGTGAATATGGCGGCGACGATTCGGAACCTGGGGGGCAACCCCCAGGTCGTTTCCTGTATAGGAGATGATGCCGTTGGAAGCACGATTCGGATGTATTGCCGAGATGCAGGCTTGTCAGAGCAGTATCTTTTTGATACACTAGGAACGACTGGAAGTTGCTTGGTGTTTTCGGAGCTGGACGGAGAACGGACCTTTTTGACACAAAAGGGGGTCGAAGAGCGGTTCCCTTTAGAGCTGGAACAGAACCTCCAGAAAGCAGCGCCGGGATGGATCGGCGTTACGGGATACTATCTTCTTAGTCAGGATGGAGAAGCGATATTACGCTGTTTAGAGAGACTGTCTTCGCAGGGGAGCCATATCCTTTTTGATCCCAGCCCACTAGTGGGGGATATCCAGCCGGGACTTCTGAATCGGATATTAAAGATATGTCAAATCATGACCCCCAATCAGGTGGAGTTACTAAAACTGGGTGGTACAACGAAGCTTTCCAGTTGGATCCACGAAGGAAAAACCGTCATTCTCAAGCAAGGAGAACAAGGCGGCCGTGTTTTTACGCCAACTGGAGAATTTTCCTATCCAGCGGCTCCGTGCCGGGCTATAGATACCACGGGAGCAGGAGATAGCTTTTCCGGGGCGTTGTTGTGGGCATTAGACCATGAAAACTCGATACAACAAGCAGTGATATTAGCAGCACGATGCGCGGCGAAAACAGCCGAAGTCAAAGGACCACATGAGATTTGGAAAGGAGATCATCCATGGATCGATTAGACAGAGCATACGGTGCCTTAGTCGGAGGCGCCATTGGAGACGCTATGGGGATGCCAGCTTCGTTTCTGACCCGCCAGCAAATTCGTACTGCGTATGGTTATATCCAAGATTTCCTGACACCACAGAAGGAAGTGCAATCTTATCACGGAAATCTTCAGGCAGGGGAGATCACGGATGACACGATGGAGAGTGTGATCATCACTAGAGTTTTACTCAATCACGGGGAGTTTTCGGAAGCGGCTTTTAACGAAGCGATGAAAGATTGGGCGATTCGGCAAAGAATGTTGGAAAGCACTGTCATTGGTCCTTCGACCCGCCGGTATCTGGAAGCACTGATCCAGGGTCGTGATCCGAAGATCACAGCAGGGCAGGGCGTGACCAACGGAAGCGCCATGCGGGTGGCTCCCATTGGGGTGCGCTATTGGAAGGACCTTGGACAATGCTTGGAGATGGCAGCCGCTTCCTCTCTGCCCAGCCATGGCAGCCGCCCGGCGGTAGCCGCAGCTTGCGCAGTAGCAGCGGGCGTAAGTTTAGGGGTTCACGGCGGGTATAATTCTTTGGATATTCTACGTGCGGCTGCTGATGGAGCGGCATTTGGGGAAAAGAAGGGGATGGATCTGCCTGCACCTTCCGTTGCCCGGCGTCTTCGTCTGGTGGAAGAGATCGTAGATCAGGCTGGAGACACCTCTACCAGCGATATTTTAGATGAATTGGTTGCTGTCTTTGGGGCCAGTATGATGGCTTACGAGTCGGTACCCATCGCCTTTGGCGCTTTTTATGCCACCGACGGCCATGGGCCAGATGGTGTTTTGGCTGCAATCAATGCTGGAGATGATGCAGACACCAATGGTTCGATCTGCGGTAGCTTATGCGGGGCGTTCAGTGGTGCTTTGTCGTTTCCTGTCTCTTGGCGTATGAGGGTAGAAAAGACCAGCGGTGTTAATTTTTATGAGACAGCAGACCAGTTGCTGACGTTAGAGGGAGTACGCTGATACGAAGGAGGACGCAGGCATGGTAACCTGGGAAGAATTGGAGGCGCTTTGCCAACGCTGTCAAAACTGCCCCCTGGGTGAGACACGGACGAAGCTGGTATTTGGTGTGGGAAACCGGCAGGCGGATGTCATGCTCATTGGAGAAGGGCCTGGGGAACAGGAGGATTTGCAGGGGGAACCATTTGTTGGTCCAGCGGGAAAGCTGCTGGATCTCATGCTCTCCGTTGTCGATTTATCCAGGGAGCGGGTGTACATTGCCAACATTGTAAAATGTCGTCCACCGCGGAACCGAGATCCTTTGAACATAGAACAGGAAGCCTGTATCGGCTATCTTCGGGCGCAGACCGCCCTCGTCCGTCCCAAGATCATTGTCTGCTTGGGGCGGATCGCAGCGCAGCGAATCATTGACAGAAACTTTCGGATCACCAAGCAACATGGCCAGTGGTCTGAACGTGCTGGAGTACAGATGACAGCGATCTATCATCCATCTGCGCTTTTGCGGGATCCTCTTAAGCGTCCGGAAACATTTGTAGATTTGAAAAGTATTCAGGCGAAGATCAAAGAAATTTGCCCGGATACTTTGCTGCCTCATCCTTGGTGATACGACCTCAATCCTTTGGCTTTGGGCGGAAAAACACTGCGGCCAAATAGCCAAAAAACATTGCCGCGGTAATTCCGCCGGCGGCGGCTGTGATCCCTCCGGTCAGAACACCTAAAAAGCCTTCGTTTTTGATGGATTCCCTTACTCCGCTGGCTAGGTTGGCTCCGAAGCCAGTCAGCGGAACCGTAGCTCCTGCGCCGCAATGATCGATTAAGGGTTGGTAAACGCCGACTGCGCCCAATATCACACCAATAACTACATATAAAACAAGAATACGGGCGGGCGTCAGCTTGGTCTTATCAATCAGAATTTGCCCGACCAAGCATAAGATACCGCCGAAGAGGAATGCAGCGAAATACAGGGAAGGACTACTCATGCTCCTGCTCCTTTCTGCGTGAGATGGCAACTGCGTGGCAAATACCGGGAATACTTTCTCCCTGCATCATGGAAAGAGGAGAATGTAGGGCCCCTGTACCGCAAAATAAAATATGATGATACTTTTTCTCTGTCATTTGCTGTAGCAGATACCCAGCGAGAACGATAGCGCTGCACCCACACCCAGAAGCACCTGCATGAACGTCCTGTGCGTTAGGATCAAAGAGAAGTACCCCGCAGTCTGCATAGCGCTGTCCCAGTTCGATTCCATCTTCCCGGAAAAACTCTCGGACGATTTCCTGACCCAACTGGCCCAAATCTCCGGTGACGATGCAGTCATAAAAGTCAGGAGTACGACCCGTTTCCTGTAGGTGGATTTGGATGGTATCATACGCAGCCGGAGCCATAGCGGCCCCCATGTTGTTGGCATCCGTGATTCCTTTATCCACAATTTTTCCGGTGGTCACATGGGTTACAAAGGGCCCGTCTCCTTTTCTGGATAAGATTATGGCACCAGCGCCTGTCGTGGTCCACTGGGCCGTTGGTGGTTTTTGGCCGCCATATTCCAGGGGATTTCGATACTGTCGTTCTGCGGAACAGAAGTGAGAGGAAGTCAGCGCAGCAGTGTAGGAAGCAAAACCGCCATCGATCAACATAGCTCCCAGAGAAAGCCCCTCGGCCATAGTGGAGCAGGCACCATAGAGACCGAAAAACGGAATCTCCTGCTTTCGCATCGAATATGATGTGGCAATGCATTGGTTTAATAGATCACCTGCTAAAACATAGTCTAATTGCTCTGTTGTCAGCCCCGCTTTATTCAGGGCAAAGGACAGAGCCTTTTTTTGCATTGTAGTTTCTGCCTTTTCCCAGCTTTCCTGATGGAAGCGATCATCCTGGCTGGTCAAATCAAAACAGTGACCCAAAGGCCCACGGCCTTCTTTGCTTCCCGCTACGCTGCCGCAGCCAACAATGGCGGGGGGATCGCTAAAGCGGACGGTCTGGCGTCCCAGTTTTTTTGTTTCCACAGTCGTCTCTCCCTTGCTAAGATTCTTGCTTAGTTTTCCTCAAGCTTGGGAGAATATGTCTCTGTCGGCAGAAAAAACGGGGGAAATCTGAGGATTGCGCTGGACAGGAAGCCACATCGGCTTTATAATGACAATATCTTAACCGAAAGAAGGGATCTTTTCCTATGGCAAATGCAACACTCGTATCACAGAAGGTACAGGAGATCCACCTGAGCAATAAATTGGAGCAGGCTGGCCAGATCCAGCTGGATAGCTCCTTCTCTCTGAACGTCAGCTTCGCCAACGATGGTACCCGTTGTGTAGGTAAGCTTACCCAAACTCTACGAGACAAAGAATTCGCTGGCGGTAAGTTTACCATGAGCGTAGAACTGGTAGGCATCTTCAACTGCACCGGTGCCGTAACCGATGAGGTCAAGCGCCAGGTTCATGGGGAGGTCTATGACCAGCTCTTCCCCTATATGCAGTCTCAGTGTGCCAATTTGGCGGCGGCTTCCGGGATTCCTGGCCTGATGCTGCGCAAAGTTCCAATTGACCCCAATAACATTGCCATCAATAAAAAGGGCGGCCCGGACAACGACCGGAATCCTGACGGTGGCCCAAAACTTACGTTATTATAATGGCGATTCCTCTGTATCAAGACCTCTGGAATGGGAAAGAAACGCTGTCTGAAACAGTTGCTCTGCGTTGTGGAGAAAAACAACTCACATTTGGCGACTTCTTCCAGAATATTCTCCGAGCAGAAGCTGGATTGCGCTCTCTGGGAGTTGGTCCTGGAGACCTGGTTACGCTGATCACCTTAAATACTCCAGAGGCCGTCATTGCTTTTTATGCGATCGACCGCATTGGTGCGGTTGCAAACTGGGTAGACACCAAACTCAGCCCAACCGAAGTGGAAGAGTATTTGATACGCGCTCAGTCAAAGGTCGTCTTGGTATTGGAGTTGGCCTTTGCCAAGGTGTATCAAAACCGCGGACAGGCCCCGGCGGAACATTTTATTACGTTGCCGTTGGCCTGCTATCTTCCGGATGCTTTGGGGGAAAAGCTCCATTTGAACACCTGGCAGGAAGCGGCGGGTCCTGGCTGTATGCCTTGGGTATCTTTGCTGCAAACACCACAAGATATTTTCCCTGAGAAGGAACGCTGGGAAGAGCCTGTTGCCATCACTTATACCGGCGGAACCACTGGCCCGGCAAAGGGCGTTATGCTTTCCCGGCGGGCGTTTCGTGCTTCCTTGGAGCAGTATACACAGGCAGAGACGGAGTACGGCAGAGGGGGAGAAAACCTAGATCTACTACCGCTGTTTTCTGCCTTTGGGCTGTGTCAGTGTGTCCACGTCCCCCTTTGTCTGGGGATGGGCGTGATCCTATCTCCTTTGTTCCGCCCGAATCAGCTGGGACAGGCTTTGCAGCAATACCATCCAACGCAAGTCAGCGGAACCACCTCCTACTGGCAGCTGCTCCTGCAAGACGCATGGGCCAAAACAGCGGATCTTTCCTTCTTGAAAGTGCCTCGCTGTGGCGGTGACACACTGCCGGCGGAACTGGAACGGCGGATCAATGCTTTCCTGGCGCAAGGCGGATGTTCGGCCAATCTTGTGAAAGAATATGGCATGTCGGAGGTGGCTGGAATCGTCTGTGTCAGCTACGGCTATGGGGAAATCGGGGACGCAGGTCGCCCTGTACCTGGTTGTAAGATCGTTGCCGTAGACCCAACGACCGGTGCACTATGCCCGCCGGAAGTTCAGGGGGAGTTGATCATCCAGAGCGGTACACAGATGAGCGGCTACTATGGTATGCCAGAGGCAAATGAACAGGTCTTAAAGCCTGGACCGGACGGAACGATATGGGTGTGGACCAAGGATTTGGGACATACCACGGCGGATGGGCGAGTGGTTGTTACCGGGCGAAAAAAGCGTATGATTTCCCGACATGGGTTTAAGATATTCCCTTCTGTAATTGAGAATTGCCTTCTGTCTGATCCTGGCGTTTCTGCCTGCGCTGTAGTCGCTGGAATCAGCCAGAAAGGGGAGACGCTTCCCGTAGCCCATATTGTCGCTGCTCCTGGACAGGACCCTGTGGCGTTAGAAGCTGCTCTGCGTCGCCTGGTAAAACGAGACTTGAACCTGTTTTTACACCCTGGTGCGTACTACTTCCATGATGTACTACCACTTACAGAGCGCGGAAAATTAGACTATCGTGCTTTGGAGCAACAGACCAACCTATAACCAAATAAGGAGGAACTGACCATGGATGACCGAAAAATCGCCATCCGAGGAACCCTGTGTGCCATTTTGGGCGGAGTGTGCTGGGGGTTTTCTGGCACCATGGGTCAGTTCCTTTTTTCGCAAAAGGGCCTGACCACCAGCTGGGTCACGACGGTCCGCATGCTCATCGCCGGAGTGTTGCTCCTGGGCGTGATGGCGGCTCGGCGGCCCAAAGAGGTCCGGGCCATCGGCAAGGTCTGGACGGTGAAAAAAGACGTGCGCCGCCTGCTCCTCTTTGCTGCGCTTGGCCTGATCCCTTGCCAATTTACGTATCTAGAATGTATCGCCAACTCCAATTCTGCCACGGGGACGGCGCTGAATTATTTGGGGCAGATGATGATCTTACTCTATGTCTGCTTTGTGACGAGACGCCTGCCGACCCGCTGGGAGATCACAGCGCTTTTGCTGGCGTTCCTGGGGGTGTTCTTTTTGGCGACCCATGGGGACGTTCACACGTTGGTCCTCTCTCCCCAGGCGCTGTTTTGGGGGCTGATCGGCGCTGTGATGGTGGTGGTGTATAACACCTTGCCGCAAAGACTGCTTCGCGTCTACGGAAGCCCGGTCATTACGGGGTGGGGGATGCTGCTGGGCGGCGTCATCCTGGGCCTTCTGTCCCGGGTTTGGACCCAGGAAGTCACACTGGATCCGCAGACGGTGCTGGGGATCCTCTTGATCGGCGTGGTGGGTACGGCGATGGCATTCACGCTGTATCTGCAAGGGGTCAATGACATTGGTCCGGTGAAGACCTCTCTGCTCTCCTGTGCAGAACTTGTGACGGCGGGAGTCCTGACGTCGGTCTGGCTGAAAACTCCGTTGGCCTGGCAGGATGTTCTGGGCATGGCGCTGATCCTTGGGATGGTCGCATTTCTCGCTGTGCCGGGGAGAACGACGCCGAACACGACGCGCAGCAATTCATGAAAGACACAACTTCCCTGCTTGCCGCATAGCGTGACAGAGCAGGGAAGGAGTTGTGTTGTATGATCTATGTGGTCGCGCCGGGGGATACGCTCTCCGGGATCGCTCGTCTCTCTGGAAGCAGCGTGGCCCAGCTGCAGCAGGATAATGGGATCCTGCCGGACCAGCCCCTGGTCCCGGGGCAGGCGTTGGTCGTTCCCGACCGGGACGGCACGGCGTCTGAAAAGCCGCTGCTGTCCGTCGGGGGCTATGCCTATCCGCATATCCGACCCGGCGTCTTGCAGCAGGCGCTTCCGTTTTTGACGACGCTGTCCATCTTTTCCTATGGCTTCCGCGAGGACGGTACGCTGGTCGAGCCCTCCGCCCGCTGGCTCTTGCAGCAGGCGGGGGAGGTCGGCGCAGGTGCCGTCCTTGTCCTGACGTCAACGGATGAGGACGGGAATTTTTCCAGCCAGCGGGCGGCACAGCTCTTTCGGGACCGCGTCTTACAGACGCAGGTCCTGGACAGTCTCCTGCAAGTCCTGATCGAAAAGGGTTATGTGGGGCTGGATGCTGATTTTGAGTACATTCCGGAAACGGATCGAGATGCGTTTTTTGCATTTCTGGACAACGCCAGAGAACGCCTGCATCAGTATGGCTTTTTCCTTCAGGTCGATCTGGCCCCGAAGACCTATGCCCAGCAGCCGGGTCTTCTCTATGTGGCTCACGACTACGCGGTGATCGGTTCCATCGCGGATACGGTTCTGCTCATGACCTATGAGTGGGGCTATGCCTACGGGCCTCCGATGGCCATTGCGCCGCTTCCGCAGGTAGAGGCGGTCGTGCGCTATGCGGTCACGGAGATCCCGACCTGGAAGATCCAGCTGGGCATTCCGAACTACGGGTATGACTGGACCTTGCCCTACGAACCCGGTCGGCGGGCGGTCACTTTGGGAAACGAAGAAGCCGTCCGTCTGGCCGCGCAGGTCGGCGCGGAGATCCAATTTGATCCCGTTTCTCAGGCACCTACGTTTCAGTATCAAACAGCGGGCACCATCCACCAGGTGTGGTTTGAGGATGCCCGCAGTGTCCAGGCCAAGTTTGACCTGATCGAACGAAATCAGTTGGTTGGGGGGACGTACTGGAATCTGCTGCGACCGTTCCCGCAAAACTGGGCGCTGGCAGCACAGCGCATCACGCCTCGGTCTTTGTGGCAGGGTTCTCTTCAAAGTCCATGAGAAGCTGGGCGGAAGGGTTCCCGTTGTTTGCCAGACGTATCATGTCATAGCGGGTCATATCCCCCATGTTCATTTTGATTCTCACCAGGTTTTTCTCTTTGGCTTCTGGGACAATGTCCGGTACGATGGCAACACCGTGACGGGCACGCACCATCATCATCTGTGCATCTGTGCTGTTGGTTTGTGCAAATCGCTCTGGAACGACACCAAATTCTCGTAAGAGCATTTGTCGTAACATATCCATAGAGTTGGGACCGCTGTCCTCACAGTTGGTGATGAGACACTCGCTTTTTAACATGGCCACAGCGTCTCCTTCGGGGTATTTTTCTGCGATGGAACGATCTGCCACCAAGTAGTTGGTCGAGGCGAACATGGGGCGAGAGATCAACTCTTCCTTGGGAAAGGCATTTTCGCACAGTACGTTGGCGAGGATGACGTCCAGTTCTCCAGATTTCAATTTTTCCGTCAGCGGGCCATAGGGATATTGGAAAATATCTACCTTGATTTCAGAATGTGCCAGGAGGAAACGGGAGAAAAAGTCCTCGGTGTGCCGGGACTCATACATGCCAATACCCACTTTGACATATCCGCTGTACTGCTCGGCGATGGCGATGAGTTTTTTCTTGGTGTCGCTGTCGTAATGCATCATGAAAGAGACACGCTCATAGAAAAACTTTCCTGCGTCAGTCAGAGAAACAGAATGGGCGTTCCGATTAAATAACCGAACTTGCAGTTTGTTTTCCAGTGCAGCGATGTATTGGCTGATGGCCGTTTGAGAAACAGAGTGGGCAGCAGCGGCCTGGGTAAAGCTGAGACATTGAGACAATGTGACGAAATACTCTAGTTTTTTATTGAGCATGATCAAAGTCCTCCTTCTGGGAAGAAACGCATTCTTTCTTTGATTGTGCAATACTTTCATCAAAAAGTCAAATGAAATTTGCCGCTTTAAGAATTGACAGATTTCGTTGTTTCTGGTACCATACTAGAAATACCGAATCAACTTTTTGTGTTACAGGAGGAAAAAGGTATATGAAGATTCTCCTCAATCAAATGCAGGTGTTCCGGAAGGGTAAAGAAGAAACTTGCTCCATTCTCGTGGAGGACGGACGTATTGTTTCCCTTTCTAAAGAAGCTCCCACTATTTCCGATGCCTTTAGTATTGAATTAAAGAACGGTACTTTGTTTCCCGGTTTCGTAGATGTGCATGTTCATCTTCGTGAGCCGGGTTTTTCATACAAAGAGACCATTGCCACCGGAACAAAAGCCGGGGCCAGGGGTGGCTACACTGCCATCTGCCCGATGCCAAACCTGAAGCCAGTACCAGATAGCGTAGGGCATTTGCAGCCGGAGCTGGATGCCATTCGCAAAGATAGCGTGATACACACTTACCCTTACGGTGCCATCACGGTCGGAGAAAAAGGAGAAGTGTTGGCAGACTTAGAAGGGATAGCCCCCTATGTCATCGCTTTCTCTGACGATGGAAAGGGCGTACAGAAGCCAGAGATGATGAAAGAAGCCATGTTGCGGGCCAAGGCACTGGGCAAGCTTATCGTAGCTCATTGCGAAGACGAGAGCCTGATCAATGGTGGGTACATCCACGACGGCGCTTACGCCAAGGCCCACGGACACCGGGGAAACCCCTCTGCCAGCGAATGGAAGCAGGTAGAGCGTGATTTGGCGCTGGTAGAAGAAACGGGATGTGCCTACCACGTCTGTCATGTCTCCACCAAGGAGACGGTAGAACTGATCCGACAGGCCAAAGCAAAGGGCCTAGATGTAACTTGTGAGACAGCACCGCATTACTTGGTGTTCAATGACACGATGTTACAGGAAGAGGGCCGCTTTAAAATGAATCCACCTATCCGCAGCGAGGAAGACCGACAGGCTCTGCTGGCCGGTATTCTGGATGGTACAGTAGACATGATCGCTACGGACCACGCACCTCACTCTGCGGAAGAAAAGTCCGGTGGTTTGGAGAAAAGCCTGAATGGGATCGTGGGGCTGGAAACTGCTTTCCCAGTTCTGTATACTGAACTGGTTCGTCCTGGTATCTTGACGTTGGACAAGCTTATTCAGCTCATGCACACCAATCCGGCGCAACGTTTTGGCCTGAATGGTGGCTTGGAAGTGGGCGCACCGGCGGACCTAACAGTATTTGATTTGGACACCAGCTATGTAGTCGATCCCGCGGAGTTTCAGTCTATGGGAAAAAGTTCTCCCTTTACCGGAAGAACCGTATTTGGCAAATGCCTGCTGACGATCTCGAATGGGACGATTGCTTGGCAAGCAGAAGGAGGGAAGTAACGGTGCAGAGAACACGATTTACGCTCATTCATCAAGAGAAACTGGCCCCAAAAACCTACCGTATGGTATTGCGTGGTGACACCTCTGCGATTACTGCGCCTGGTCAGTTTGTAAACATTGCGCTGGAGGGGAAATTTCTCCGTCGTCCTATTTCCGTTTGTGACTGGAAAGAAGGAGAGTTAACGATCCTATATAAAGTCGTGGGACAGGGAACGGAGCAGATGAGCCGCATGGTTCCTGGTGTTGCTTTGGATATTCTAACCGGTTTGGGAAACGGATACGACCTAGCTAAGTCCGGAGACAAGCCACTGCTCATCGGCGGTGGTGCTGGTATCCCGCCCATGTATGCTTTGGCGAAGGCACTGCTGGCACAGGGGAAGCACCCCCAAGTGATCCTGGGGTTCAACCAGGCATCGGAGCAATTTTTCTTAAGAGAATTCAAAGACCTTGGCGTAGATGTTACGGTGACGACAGTAGACGGTTCTCTTGGCGTCAAGGGGTTTGTCACTGATGCCATGACAGGGGAGTATACCTATATCTACACTTGCGGTCCGCTTCCTATGCTGAAAGCCATTGATGGTAAGGCACTTACGTCTGGTCAATTCAGCTTCGAGGAACGAATGGGCTGTGGGTTCGGAGCTTGTATGGGCTGTACATGTCAGACGAAATATGGTAATAAGCGCATCTGCCGGGAAGGCCCCGTGCTGGAAAGGGAGGAGATCATATGGTAAACACAGCAGTCAACCTCAGCGGCGTTTCGCTGGAGAATCCCGTGATCCCTGCCAGTGGTACCTTCGGTTTCGGCTATGAATTTGCCCAGTGGTATGACATCAACTGTCTGGGTGCTATCAGCGTAAAGGGAACTACGCGGGAACCGCGTTTCGGGAACCCTGCGCCTCGTATTGCAGAGACGACAGGGGGAATGCTCAACGCCGTCGGATTACAAAATCCTGGAATTGACAAAGTGATCGGGGAGGAGTTGCCCAAGCTTCGTACCCTGTATCATAAGCCCATTCTGGCCAATATCAGCGGCTTTTCGCTGGACGAATTTGTGGAGTGCTGTGCCAAGGCAGACGCTTCGCCACATACAGACATTATCGAGGTCAACGTCAGCTGTCCCAACGTCCACCACGGTGGCATGAGCTTTGGGACGGACCCGGATATGGTCCATGAAGTGACTCGTTCCGTCAAAGCTGTTTGTAAGAAGCCGGTCTATGTGAAGCTCTCCCCCAACGTGACAGACATCGTCTCCATTGCCAAAGCCTGCGAAGCAGGCGGAGCCGATGGCTTGAGCCTCATCAATACCCTGATGGGGATGCGGATCGACATCAAAAAACGGGCGCCTATCCTGGCGAATACCACCGGCGGGTTATCTGGTCCCGCTGTGTTCCCGGTAGCGCTGCGGATGGTATACCAGGTCTATGAAGCGGTCAACATTCCGATCATCGGCATGGGCGGGATTCAGACGGCACAGGACGTAGTAGAAATGATGTTGGCAGGTGCCACAGCAGTCCAGGTGGGTGCAGCCAACCTGGTCAACCCGTATGCCTGCCAGGAGATCATACAGGCCCTGCCTGCGCTCCTAGAAGAGCTAGGCGTACAGGATATTAACAACATTATTGGAGGTGCCCACTGATGGGAAAAGACGTCATCATTGCTTGTGATTTCAGTAGTAAGGAAGAAACGCTGGCCTTTCTTGACAAGTTCTCTGGCAAGAAACCCTATGTGAAGGTCGGTATGGAGCTTTTCTATGCCGAAGGGCCGGAGATCGTTCGGGAGATCAAAGCCCGTGGACACCAGATCTTTCTGGATCTGAAGCTCCATGATATTCCTAACACGGTAAAAAAGTCTATGTCTGTTCTGTCTCGCCTGGATGTGGATATGGTTAATCTCCATGCAGCCGGGACCCGCGCCATGATGGAAGCTGCTCTGGAGGGTGTAACCCGACTAGATGGTTCTCGCCCTCTGGTCATCGCAGTCACCCAACTTACTTCGACCAGCCAGGAACGGATGCAGGAGGAGCTGCTCATCTCTGCGCCCATCGATGATACGGTCATGCATTACGCTGCTAACGCAGAAAAAGCTGGTCTAGATGGTGTGGTCTGCTCCCCCATGGAAGCTGGGAAGGTCCATGAGACTTGCGGAAAGCAGTTTCTTACTGTGACGCCTGGCATCCGGTTTGCAGATGGGGACAAGGGTGACCAGGTGCGTGTGACCACGCCTGCTCAAGCCAAGGAGATTGGCTCTGACTATATCGTGGTGGGCCGTCCCATTACAGCTGCTTCTGATCCTGTAGCTGCTTACGAGCGTTGTGTTGCCGAATTTGTCGGCTAAAAATATAGACTTAGAGATGGAGGATCTTATTATGAAGGAGAAGATCGCAAAGGATTTATTAAAAATTCAGGCTGTATTTCTGCGGCCGGACGAGCCTTTTACCTGGGCCAGCGGGATCAAGAGCCCTATTTACTGTGACAACCGTCTGACTCTGTCTGATCATCAGGTTCGCCTGGATGTGGAAAGTGGTTTGGCTGCTATCGTGAAGGAAAACTACCCGGAGGTTGAGGCCCTTATGGGAACCAGTACCGCCGGTATCGCGCACGCTGCCATCACCGCGCATCTGATGGGGCTGCCTATGGGCTATGTTCGTTCCGGCGCGAAGGATCATGGACGAAAGAACCAGATCGAAGGAAAGCTCCTACCTGGTCAGAAGGTGGTTGTGATCGAAGATTTGATCTCCACCGGCGGTAGTGTGTTGGAAGTGGTGGATGTGCTGCGGCAGGCCGGCGCTGAGGTGCTGGGGATCGCAAGTATTTTCACCTATGGTATGAAGAAGAGCGTGGATCGTTTGGCGGAAGCCAATGTCAAAAACGTGAGCCTGACCGATCTGGATACAGTGGCTCAGGTAGCTGCTGCGGAGGGATATATTCGACCTGAGGACCAGCAGAGACTGCTCAAGTTCCGGGAAAATCCCTCGGATGAGAGTTGGATTCAGAAGTAATTGTGTTACCTGTGGCCAAAAGACCACGCTGTAAAACGAAAGGGGTCAGTTTATGAAACGAGATTTGATCGACATTACAGACCTTTCTGTGGAGGAGATCGACGAACTCATTGCGAAGGCGGAGGACATCATCGAGAATCCGGAAAATTACCGGGAGAAATGCCGCTATAAAAAGCTGGCGACGTTGTTCTACGAACCATCCACTCGAACCCGCTTGAGTTTTGAGTCTGCTATGTATGAATTGGGTGGCCAGGTCATTGGTTTCCATGAGGCCCAGAGTTCTTCTGCGACAAAGGGTGAGAGCGTTGCCGACACCGCCCGCACGGTCAGCTGTTTTGCGGATATTATCGCGATGCGTCACCCTAAGGAAGGCGCCCCACTGGTGGCCTCTATGAAGGCGACGATTCCCGTGATCAACGCCGGAGACGGCGGCCATCACCACCCAACCCAAACCTTGACGGACCTGCTGACCATCAAACGGGAAAAAGGCCGCTTGGATTCTCTGGTGGTGGGCTGTTGCGGCGACCTGAAATTCGGGCGTACCGTTCACTCTTTGATCGGTGCGATGTCTCGCTATGAGAATGTTCGCTTTGTCCTGATCTCCCCGGAAGAGCTTCGGGTCCCGGAGAGCGTTCGTACCGATTTGTTGGAGAAAAACGGCATTGACTATGTTGAAACAACCTCTCTAGAGGAGGCAATGCCGCAGTTGGATATCCTCTACATGACCCGCGTGCAGAGAGAACGTTTTTTCAACGAGGATGACTACGTCCGCTTAAAGGACAGCTACATCCTTACCCCGGAAAAGCTGCGTACTGCGAAGTGGGACTTAGCGATTTTGCACCCCCTGCCTCGTGTCAATGAGATCTCTGTGACCATCGACGATGACCCTAGAGCGTGCTACTTCCGTCAGGTCTTGTGCGGGAAGTTCATCCGTATGGCCCTGATTTTGAAATTGTTGGAGGTGGAGTGAGATGATTATTGGTACCATTGTAGATGGCGTTGTCATCGACCATATCCCTGCCGGCCGAGCCATGGATTTGTATCGGGACCTGGGGCTGGATAAGCTGGAGTGCGAAGTCGCCGTTATCAAAAACGCTTCCAGCGGAAAGTACGGGAAGAAAGATATCTTAAAGATCAATGAGGTCATCGACCTGAACTACGATATGCTTGGTTACATTGACCCGCATATCACCGTCAATATCATTCGGGGCGGGGAACGAATGGAGAAGATTCATCCCCATCTGCCGGAAACGATCACTGGTGTCATCCGCTGTAAAAATCCCCGCTGTATCACATCGATCGAGCAGGAGTTGCCTCATATTTTCCGCCTGACAGATCGGGAACACGGCGTCTATCGCTGCATGTACTGCGACACGAAGGGTAGTAAAACCTGAACTTTATGATAAGATACTAAGATACCCCGTCTCATTTTACGAGACGGGGTATCTTAGTGTCATTCTCAATATACCACAACGGTAGTGCCGTTAGGAATATTGTTATACATAAACCAAATGTCGTCGTTATACATCCGCAGGCAACCGTGGCTGATGGGGAAGCCGATACGGGCGTCGTAATAGCGGTCAGAGTTCATGGGCCAGTACTCCAGTCGGGAGTGGAAAGCATAACCAGAGGAGCCGTTGAAACGAACGATGGGACCGCAGTAGTAAGAGCCATAGTTCCAGGCCGTCTGCTTATAGGAAGTGGTGAACACGCCTCGAATGGTCGGTGTAGAGCTCTTACCGGCACCGCATAAGCAGGTACGGATCAGCTTCCAGTTACCCTGAGAACCCTCAAAGATGTTCACACGTTGGTAAGTCAAGTTGACCCAGACCAGGTATTTCGTGTTGCTTGAATAGCCTTTGAGGTTGACCCAGGCTGTTTTGACCTCTTTCGAGTAATCATGGGACTGCGCCCAAGCCAGCGTATAGTTTCCGGCATAGCCACTGGTTACGGTCTTCAAAACCTGTTCCGAAGAAATTCCATGGTAATAGAGGTAATCATAATTCTTCAGCGTAATGGTTTTGGAGGCAGTAACACTCTGAGCGCGGCCGTCTGCTGTAGTATAGGAGAGAATAAACTTGATCTCAGAGGATAGTTTCATATTCTCAGTATACTTATACTTGTAAGATAGCTTTGGAGTGTCCTTGCCCAAAGTGATCGTTTGGGTGGAGGCTTTTACACCATCTACATACCACGTTCCGGTACAAGTTTTACCGGCTTCAGGATAGTTGATCTTAGCTGTGACGTCCAAGGTTTTTCCGGCACCCAAAGTAGTGGGGGCTGTCAGGCTGGCAGAAGCTCTGGCGATGCCATTGTCAGGGAAGTTTTCCAGGTTCAGCTTGGCTTCACCGGACACCTCCTGAGCACGGCCATCCCGTGTGGTATAAGTTAGACGATACGTGACGGTACTAGTAGCGGGCATCCCATAGTAGTAATCATACCGATAGGAGAGGGAAGCGGCGTTTCCACCCAACGTCAGAGAACCAGAAGAAACTTCTTTGCCGTCAACATACCAGGTCCCCTTACAAACTTGTCCGACCTCAGGAGTTTCTACCTGTGCTGTTGCGTTTAGCGTCTCTCCTGCCGTCAAAGTATCCGGCAGGGTCACATGCACCACAGCGTCTGCTAAACCCAAGTCAGAGAAGGTTTCTAAATGAACGGGAGAACTGCCTTCCTGGGTAAAGGTGTCACCATCGTTGTTTTGATAGGATAGGACGAACTTGACGGTTGCATCCAATTGCATGTTATGAGTATAGTTTGGAACGAAGCTGGAGACAGGATCGCCCTTTCCCAAAACAATACTCTGTGTCTGCATGGCTTCGCCGTTTAAGTACCAGGTGCCGGTACAAGCTTTCCCACGGTCTGCTTCCGGGACTGTGAGATGTGCAGTAGCCTGTAACGTCTGCCCTGCGGCCAGGTTGGTCGGAGCAGCCAAATTGATTTCGACGTTGGAAATGTCATAGCCTTCCCACTTGGTAAGCTTATCCTTAGAAACTGTAAGGGTGTAGTATCTGGTATTTAAGAGAACTTCGCCAGCTCGTCCGCTGCCATTTACCGTGTTGTCTCGGTTTGCCAACAGAAGGGTTTTGGTAGTGCCATCCAACGTGACAGTGTTTCCTGTGCCCAGTACGGTCAGGTTTCTGATAGAGCAGCCTTTTTTTACAGTCACAGAACAATCACTGCCGGAAATAACTAGGGTATCCAACGAACAGTTGACATTTACAGTGCGGTGTTGTCCTGTAATTTCCATTGCTGATGTAGTGCCGGAAAAAGAAATTGTACCGCTACCGTCACCAACGGAGACGGTGCTCACTGGACAGCTGTCCGGAAGGTCAAGCATAATATCCCCACTGCGGGCGGCCAGAACCAAGCGGCTGATTTCTCCGGTGCCGGAAATAGCGAGAGAGGTCAATTGGTCAGATCGAACGGTCACTTGTTTTGCGGTGACATCCGTCAGACGAATATTAGAAGCGGATTGATCGAACCAAATAGCGCCCATTTGTACTCCGGAAAGATCTGCATCTCCGGAAAGGACAGAACCTGCACCGGTATGTCCGGTAAAAGCAGCGGCGGAAATATATTGGTCTGCCAGACGATACAGGATCGTAGCAAACTCAGCTCTGGTAAGGGGACGGTCAATTTGTAACTTTCCGTCACTGCCAGAAACAATTCCAGCTTCTACCAATGCGGCAGCAGCTCTCTGGGATTGTCCAGTTAGAGAAGCGGCATCTGGGAATTGATCCAGAACGGTCAAATCAGGCTGGGCCTCTGCGATTTGAAACGCTTTGTCAAACAGAATAAAAGCGTCCTTCCGGGAAATGGATTGGTCCAATTGCCCGGCATCGCGATTGTCCAGCAGGCCAGCATAGACGGCCTTCGCTGCATCTTGGGTATACCAAGCGCCCTGTGGAATCTGTAGGGAAGAGGTATCACCTTGTCCGGTCACATGCAAGACCCGACAGAGCATTGTCACCGCTTGTGCGGTGGTAACACTGCTGTTGGGGGACATTGTCGTAGAGCCGGAGCCTTTGAGAATGCCATCGCTGTAGGCTTGGTTCAGAGTTTTCTCTGCCCAATGTCCCTTCACGTCGGTGAAATCAGAGAAGGCGGCGCTGGCGGTTGCAGCCATGCTTACTGTCATGGTGGCCGCCAAAAGCAGGGAAAGGAGCTTTCTGGATCGTTTCATTACTTCATCCTCCCAGATTTTGGATAATTCCATCTGCCTTTTGTGGGAAATATCCCATGGCAAAAAGTGTTGTTTTCAGTGTAGCGGATTTTTCTGAGGATTGCAACTGCTAGTCTGGTTTTTCTTTCCCCTTTTTTAGAGAAAAATAGCCCGGCAAAGCTTTGCCGGGCTGCTGAAAAAAGTCATGCTGATTCTCTTTTGCTCAAAAGTAAGAAAGCTTTGATGAGGGTTGTTTCTCCTCGTTTGATTTGTGCAGATAATGCACCAGGTTCTTCCTGGCAACAGATTTGAAGTTCTTCCCCTTCCACTGACTCGTTGACATGATGAATGTCAAATTCTTGTACCTTCCAAGTGTCCCAAAAGGACGAGGGACGTGTATCTAAAATCAAGCGGAAGTAGCTGGTGTTGTTCATGTGTTGGTTCATATCCGTATCCATGGTGCGGACGGTGTGCGTGTAGAGTTGGTGTTCTGGTCCGAGTTTCAGCTTCATCCGGCGGCAAGGCGTGGTAAGCACCGGTTCCATGGGAGGCAGATCCATAGGGAAGGGAGTGGTGTCGATCCGGCGGAGGGTATGGTTCACGGAATCAATGGCGCACAGTTCCTGCCGAGCTCGAAGAAGTGGGTGTCCATCTAAACTCTCAAAGAGGATATTTAAGTGAATAGCGACGTTGGAGATTTTGACCGGGAAGATTTTAATTCTGATTCGGTCCATCCACAGAATATCCTGATCCATGAAAATCTTGGTACGGGCAATCGCCCACACGGCTTGATGCGTCCGAGACATTTGAATGGCATCACAATCATATTGGTGAAAAAATTCCGTCATGGCATCCTGAATCAGGATACCTGCTTGAAAAATTCCCACTTCACACCGGCGGTCTGCGTAAGTAGAGGTGATGAGAACTTCTTTTTCATAATAGTTTTGCACGGTATTCTCCTATTCTATTGTTTCTATTGTGTATGAACAAAAGGAGCGTAACGCCCTTTCGATAGCTATTTTACCTCATTTTTTTGTAGGACGCAAGAGGGCCAAGAGATTCTTGTTTTTATTGATGATTTCCATCAAAAGCATCAATGCAGCGCACCGGTTGCTGAGGAAGAAACGTACGGAACAAACGAACTAAGGCTTCCCAAGTCGCTCGGTCGAGGACCCCGTTCTCCGGAAGACCGGCGCTGCGCTGTATCTGGCACAGATTTTGTTCTGTGGTTGGGTCCAGGCTTCCGGTAGAAGCAACAGCTGTGATTCCATCCAGCACGCTGGACAGTCCGTTGAGCATCCCTTGGATCGGGTACAGCGCGGGATAAGATTGACCCGGGTGAATGGAGCGGTTATCCAAAGTGTAAGGCGGGACTGAAACTGGTGGAAGCTGGCGATAGGCATTGATAAACGCAGATGCGATGCTGTCCCAAGTTTCTTCATCCACGATGCCCGTGACTGGCAGGTAGTTTTGCTTTTGAAAACGAAGCACTGCTTCCAGTGTATCCTCGTCAAACAGCCCTGTTGCCGAAATGACAGGAAACTGTTGCTCTACGAAGGCGATGGCTCGTAGCATGGATTGTAAAGATGTGACCGGTCCCTGAGAGAAGGACGCTGGAATATAGTGCTTCATGGTGCACTCCTTTCTCGGTCGCTGCTGCCCAGCTCCAGGGAGACACCGGGGAATTGCCCCATGTTTTGTGAAAAATAATCGTACAAAACAGCAGGCGTTACTTCTCCGGAAGAACTTTCATAAGGGAAAAAAGCAGGGTTACTGAGGACCGTCCGATCAATGGAGAGAAAACGGTCTAATAGGACATTCCATGTGGCTTCATCTACAACGCCAGTTTCTTCTAGCCCTGCGTCCCGCTGAAGCGCTTTGACCGCTCGATACGTTTCACTGCCGAATACACCATCGATCGTTACACTGGGAATGGAGAGATAAAACTCCCCCAGTATTGCCAGAAGGTATTGTAAGAGGGATACGCTCTCTCCCTGTTGCCCATAGGAAATGGTATTTTGATAGGATAGCCCAAGCTTATAAAAGGTCTGACCCTGGCTGGCCAACTCAGATAAACGCAGGACCCCAGTGTAACGGGAAACCATCGTGTACCAGGTGGCTTTGCCGATGACCCCGTCCACTGTTAAATTGAAAATCCGCTGAAAAATCTGGACAGAATTGGCCATGTTGCTGCTAAAGACGCCATTTATGGGTTGGATCTGGGGAATCGCAGGATAAGCTACTGCAATTCGGTTGAGCATTACCTGGGCTATTTGCACCTCTGGTGAAATATCGCCCTCCCGCAAAGGGGTACCTGGGTAAGAGTAGCGAATGTCCTGTTCCGGTGCATCGACAACGATTTCAACGTCACTGCCATAGTAGTGGTGTACAATTTCGACAGAGCTTTGCCCTTGCTGCGCCAGATTTTCACTTCCCCATTGGGACAGACCATTGCAGGTAGACGTTGTTCCGTTACAAAAACCGGCAGCTAAAGGTTCTGCATAACCTTGTCGACGGAGGTAATCGTTGAACAGATCGTCCACCAGCTCACTGACACTGTCAAAAATATTGCGCCCATGGATAAACTTCTGGTCATACGCTGTAGATGAAGTGATGTTGAAATCGTACCCACGGCTGGGATAAAATTCTGTGTAGATTCGGTTGAGTGCAAAAGAGACTTGCGCCAAGATATTTGCACGCAAGGCGGCTGGGTGCCAAGTGGGGTAGACCTCGCTGGATGCTACGTTTTTAATATACTCCCGAAAAGGTACGGTTACATTTTCTGCCGGGCTGTCTGGCGGGCCTAAGTGTACCGTGATATTTGTTGGGATATATGGTGTTACAGTAATTGACATAAAGCACCTTCTCTCTTATAGGTCTTGGGGGGTGATTTCTACTTGCTCAACGGAATACTCCCCAGCTTCAGTCATGGGGAGGAGGGGGAGGTCTTGGATGCTGGTGATACCTGGGAATATCTGTACGTTTTGAATCGTAAGCGGTTGGTATCCGCTGCGCTCGACCCAGATGTCGCACAGGGTAAACGGAGCTTCTTGGCCGGGAAACTGGCTGTTTTGCACCCCAGGGGTTTCGATCGTAGTAGGCAGTGTGTTGCCGCTGCGGTCGCTGGTTTGGATGTTCAACAGAGTATGACGATCGCTGTCGCTATGCAAGACAACAGAGACGGCAGCATTTTCCACGGGAAGCTGCCCACGGCTGGTGAAGACCCGTGTAAGCAAGATGCCAGAATGAAGCATAGGAAACACTTCCTTTCCCTTTAGTCTATGCGTTGAGCCAGTCCAGCGCGATTGACTTTTTTGCCGCAATGCGGTAAACTGGGCACTACAACATGGAAGAATTGGGGGCACCGACATGAATAAAAAGAAGTTGGTGGGGGGAATTGCGGCGGTTCTGCTTTTGGGTGCTGGTGTGGCTTATGGGATCGGGGGAAGCCAATCAGACCCTTTGATTTCTTTGGAGTATCTAAAAGAAACCTTTCAGCCTGCACTGCTCCAACAAATCGACAGTAAAGTCGAGACCTCTGTTTCTGCCTCCTATCAAAAAGTGGTCGAGAAAGTGACGCAAGGATCATCAGAAAGCAGTGTTGGCTTGACCATGAAAACACAACATCGTAACGATACTGTTACGCTTCACCAAGGCTCTGTGATTCTTCTGACAGCTGGAAGCGCCACAGCCTCTGTCTCTCACGGAGAACTAGTAGATGTGACGACAGGAACGGCATCTTCTCAGGGGATGCTTATACCTGGTCACCGCTACCTGGTAGGGGAAGGGGCAACCGCGGTTGTTACGATGTTTTCTGACACTGCAAAGCTTGCTGTAGAGGGAAATAGTTCGATCCACACGGCTGGCGCTTCTGTGACTCCGTTTACGGATCTATCCAGCGCGGACTGGTACTATAGTTATGTCACCTATGCCTACGAACGCGGTCTGCTCAGCGGTGTCAGTGCGGATGTTTTTGCACCCAAAACGTCGGTGACCAGGGCAATGCTGGCGACGATTCTTTATCGGCTGGCAGACAGTCCTTCTATGGCGGCGAATATCCCCTTTACAGATGTGCCTGCTGGCCAGTGGTATAGTACTCCAGTTACCTGGGCGGTGGGGGCTGGCGTTGTCAATGGCGTCGGAGAAAATAAATTTGCGCCTGCTGCACCCATTACAAGAGAACAACTTGCTGTTATGCTGCGCAACTATGCGCTGTCCTACTTGGGCCAGCAGGATCCAGGAACAGGATCCACGGAAAGCTTTCAAGACAAAAATCTTATCTCTTCCTGGGCAAATGATTCTGTGCGCTGGGCAGTGGGACAGGGGATTTTGGCTGGACGGGATGATGGCCGCTTAGACCCTTCTGGAACGGCAACACGGGCCGAAGTATGCACGATACTGCAACGCTTTATCAAAGCTTGTTTGTAAGGAGAATATACTATGAAGGTGACCTTTATTTATCACAGTGCTTTCTTGGTGGAGTTGGAGCGGTGCAGCTTGTTGTTTGATTGGTATGGTGGTGATCTTCCAAAAATCGATCGTACCAAGCCGCTTTATGTTTTTGCCAGTCATCATCACGGAGACCACTATTCCCCGGAAATTTTTTCTCGATTTGGAATGGACAATGTCTGGTATATCTTGGCCACCTGTATTCGCTTGTCCGCCAAACGAAAAGCTGACCTTGGCATTCAGGAGGATCATGTATTTCGTATGCCAGCTCGTTCTTCCCTTGCGTTAGATGGCCTGTATATCAAGACCTATCGCTCTACGGATGCGGGGGTTGCCTTTCTCGTAGAAGCTGAGGGAAAAACATTGTTCCACGCCGGAGACCTGCAATGGTGGCATTGGGAAGAAGAACCCAAGGCTTGGAATACAGCGATGGAGAAAGACTTCAAAACAGAATGTGCGAAACTCCAGGGAATCCCAATCGATGTGGCGTTTCTCGTGCTGGATCCACGGCAAGAGGATGCTTTTTGGTGGGGTTTTGATTGGTGGATGAGACACTTAGAAATTAAAACCGTATTTCCTATGCACAGTTGGGAGGAGTTTTCCATCGTTAAACGCTTAAAAGCGCTTCCCTGTAGCATACCTTATCGGGATAAAGTGCATGAAATTTACTTCAACGGTCAGACGTTTATGATATAAGAGGAAATGAAGTTTGCAGGTATGGCAAGCTATTAGAAGCTAGCAAGGAGAATGTTTTTATGGAACAAGAAAAAGAACACAAGCGCAGGGTACGTTATAAGGGAACCCATCCTCGTTCTTACCGAGAAAAATATAAAGAGTTGAATCCAGAGAAATATCAGCAGGATGTCGAGAAGATTATTCAGAGCGGAAAAACACCGGCCGGGATGCATATTCCGATTTGCGTGAATGAGATTTTAGAATTTCTGAATATCCAGCCTGGTCAGATCGGTCTGGACGCTACGCTGGGGTACGGAGGACACAGTCGAAAGATGCTGGAAAAGCTGCAAGGGCAGGGACATTTATATGCCACGGATGTAGATCCAATCGAGTCGGAAAAGACCCGATCCAGATTGGAGGAAGCCGGCTATGGGCCGGATATTTTGACGATTCGGCGGATGAATTTTGCACAGCTGGATGAAGTTGCACCGGGCGTGCAATTTGATTTTGTGCTGGCAGACTTAGGGGTCTCTTCTATGCAGATCGATAACCCAGAGCGTGGCTTTACCTTTAAGCAGGATGGGCCGTTAGACCTGCGATTGGATCCTACCAGCGGAGAACCTGCGTTTCAGCGTTTACGAGAGTTGAATCGGGAAGAAATTGCAGCGATGTTAGTAGAAAATGCTGACGAGCCGTATGCGCAGGAAATTGCAAAAGCAATTTTTCAAAAACGAAGAAAACATCAGCCGATAGAAACGACCCGCCAACTGGCCGATACCGTAGAAGAAGCGCTTTCCTTTTTGCCGCAGAGAGAGCGGAAAGAAGTGGTAAAAAAATCTTGCCAGAGGACCTTCCAGGCCCTACGGATTGACGTGAACAGCGAGTTCGAGGTTTTGTATCGTTTCTTAGAGAAATTGCCCTCTGTTCTCAAGCCAGGTGGGAAAGTAGCTGTGCTGACCTTCCATTCCGGAGAAGATCGGCTGGTAAAAAAATCGTTCCAGGCCTTGGCTCGTCAAGGTGTCTATCGAGAGGTAGCCAAAGAGGTTGTTCGCCCTTCTGCGCAGGAATGTTTTCAGAACCCGCGGGCAAAGTCGACAAAAATGCGATGGGCAATTCGCGCAGAAGATTAACGGATGAAAAGCCGCGTTTGCAAAAGCAGAACGCTTTTGCAAACGCGGCTAGTTTGTATTCTTCATAAAGTGAAATCTTTGTCCCTCAGCTTACTGAAATCCGGAAGAATAGGGCGAGGCGGAACCCGTTTGAGCGGATCGTAGCGAAAGGAAGCGCAGGAAGCTTCTGCGGTGACGACGCCCTTTTTGGGACATAGCACCTTTTCCGATGTAATGGGTTTGCCTCGCTGGCAATAAGCACAGCTTGGATCGATTTTTTTTGCAAATAGCATGGGGATGACCTCCCTCGTATATTCTACTATTTATTATACCTTGTCTTTGCTATCCTTTCTACTGTTTTTTTGAGGGAAGAAGAAAAAATAAATACCGGCAAGTCCCCACAACGCAATGATTTCCCAGTTGGGTAGAGTAAATGGACAGATATATTCTGTGGACATCATGGTGGGCTGAGAAAGCGGAAGAATATGCATCCCAAGTACCGTAAAAGCTGCGGAGAGGACACCTTGTAACAGTTTTGCTGTTAGATAGGGCAACATCTGCACGCCTGCTTGCCGCCAAAAAGGCAGCGACTGACAGTGAACAGAGAACCCTCCCCACCCCAGCAGAAAGGCAGCTAGAGGCAAGGAAACGGAGAGGGAAGTGCTTCCTTGGAGTGCTGCGGTGCCCGTAGAAATTTCTAAGAGTCCTATGCAAAGGCTACGGCTTAGTAACGCACTGTCCGTATAGGGAAGAAGATCGCCTAGGAACGCTCCCAGAGCGGGAAGTAGACCCGTATGGTCAGCTAGAGCTGAAATGACGGAAAAGAGGATCACATACGCACATACGTTTAGCGTTGCAGAAAACGAACTCCGTATACAATCCGGGAAAACATTGATCAGCGAGGTCCGTTTGATTGTGGAAGAGGACTGTGGCGGAGATCTCTCTGTACTCCCTAACAAGATATTGGCAAAAATAGCGATGCTCACTGCGGAAGCTAGATTGGCGGCGAGGAGAAGAAACCCCACATTTTCCTGGCCAAATACACCGATTCCAACAGCACCGAGGAAAAAAGCTGGACCGCAGTTATTACAAAACAGAGATAATCGCCTAGCTTCCTTTTGTGAACAAACGCTTTGCTCCACCAGCTGCGCAACTGCCCTGGCCCCAGCGGGGTAACCGCCGATCAAACCAAGACAAAAAGCGGCGGCACCTGGGCCACTTACACCGAATACCCGACGCATCATGCCCTCCGTTGGTTTCGAGCAGATCTGCACAAAGCCGGTGGCAATAAAGAGCGAAGACAATACAAAAAAAGGGAACAGGGAAGGAATCAGCAGTTCCAGGCATAAATTCACCCCTACTCTGGCACCCTGGGCGCTTTGGGTTGGGTAGAGAAATAGCGAAGCACCCATCAAAAACAAAATCAGTCCTTCTAGCAGGGTGAGACATTGCTTCCTCATACTCCACCTCCCTGTATCCTGCTGTTTCAAACTCTATGCACGATGAAAGAAAAGTTTGCCTGTCTTTCTGTGCTTGCACCAAAGATAGGAATATGTTATCATGAGATGCACTGAATTTTTGTGAACGGAGATTCCACCATGAGAAAACTGATCGCGCTATGTTTGAGTTTACTTCTGCTGCTTTCTACTGCTGGCTGTGGCACCCCGAAAGAACAGCAGACCGTTCAAAAAACGACACTTCTTATGGATACCGTGGTGACGATCACCTTATATGATTGGACCGACGAAACAACGATCGATACAGCGTTTGAGGAGATCAGCCGTCTAGAGGATCTGCTCAACGTAGATCATGAGGGAAGCGACTTGGATAAACTGGCCAAAGCGGCTGGAAAAGAATGGGTGGCTATCGCGCCGGAAACAGAAGAAGTTCTTCGCCTAGCCAAGGAGTATTACACTCTGTCGAAAGGCCATTTTGATGTCACCGCCGGTCCACTGATTGACCTTTGGGATATTCACGATGGTCAAGGACATTATCCTACACAGGAAGAATTGGAAGAAGTCCTCCCTCTCATCAGCAGCGACGATTTATTGATTGAAGAAGGGAAAGCTTATCTGAGCCGAGAGGGCATGATCGCCAACCTCGGCGCAATTGCGAAAGGGTATATTGCGGATCAGATAAAGGCCCTACTGGAAGGACAGGGTGTAGAGCACGCCATTTTAGATTTGGGTCGAAATATTCTCCTGATTGGCGGCAAAACCGAAGATACGAGCTTCACTGTTGGCATCCAAGACCCGAACCAGGCAGAGGGAACCTTGGCTGGTCTGATTCAGGCAACAGGCAAAAGTATTGTCACGTCTGGCATAGATGAGAGATATTTTATCTATGAGGGAAAGCGGTACCATCACGTCTTAGACCCGTTTACCGGGTTCCCGGCAGATACAGGACTTGCTTCCGCTACGATCCTTTCGGACAGTTCCGCACAGGGGGATGCATTGTCTACCACTTGCCTCCTTCTGGGCCCGGAAGATGGTATGTCTCTTGTAGAAAGCTTAGATGGAGTAGAAGCCTTGTTTATTACTACGGATGGCCAGCAGATCGCTTCTTCTGGCTTTGATGCGTACCGTGCCGAGCAATAATACGAAAACAGGAAGGACATATCAGTTTAACTGCTGTGTCCTTCCTATTTTTTATAAACATGTATTCGGAATTAGGGCGTCATAATCGTTGCTATGTAAAACTGCTTCAATTCAATAAGCTGGAACTTACAGAACCATTTCCCATAACAAAGATGAAATAAATGGTTGAAGGAAAAACATGATAAGTGCAATATATATTCTATACATATTTTTTAACCTCCATAACGTCCGAGCTACACACAATGGTACGAAGCCGTATATTGGTAGAACTTATCAACATCAGTTATTGTGCAGTGGTGTTCGGAATGAATACACTGTACGAGTGGCAACAAACACGCCAGCTAAGAGCAGAAAGCAATAAAAGCTGACCACCCGGCTCAACATCATTCCAGCAGACAGCGTAGTTGCTGGAAAAACGCCACGAAAGAAAATCAGAAATCCGCCCTCTGACAATCCAACTGCACCTGGAAGCGGAAGAGACGACACAGAGAGAAATAGAACCGATTGCAATGCAATCATCTCCCATAGACTTTGTCCTGTCACCCCAAGAGACAGGGCAATCCAGTAGGGGATACTGTGATAGACTGCTACTTGAGCAAACGAGGTACAGAAACACTTGAGCAGCGTCGATCGTTCTTTTCTATAATGCGCTGCGCACTGATGTAGCTCTGAGAGTTGTACTTCACCCCAGCACCGCCACTGTTCTACTCGATGGGGAAACAGCTTCAGGGCCAAATTCATAAGACACCGCCAAAGCGATGGTAAGATTTTTGGTGAAAAGACTGCGACGGCTAGTAAAAGAACGACCACTACATTCAAAGCGGTTCCAACGACAAAAAGAAGCCACACTTCACGACGCAAGGAAAGGATCTCATTTCGATAGAGGGAAAAGCTGATCAGCGCAATCGCCACAGCGGCCAGCTGAAATGAGAAAAATTCTGTCAGCAAAGCCAGTGTTCCATGCGCTGGACTATGTCCGTCTTGGTACATGTCGTACAATTGCATAGGCTGTCCGCCAGAGGCAGACGGAGTTACAGAACTAAAGAAAAAACCGGTGATGGCATATCGTAAACAAGACCGATAGGGCGCATGGGAGCCGAATATTCTGAGACCTCGTTGGATATTTAGAGCTTCACAGCAAAAAAAGAAAAGCATGCAGCTGCCCCCGACGATCAACCAGGGAACGTGAGCCTGCCGCAAGACACGAAGTAATTGACCTAGGTCTTGGTCTTTCAAAAATAAAAAAGCAGTCAGAGCCAATAGTCCTGCAAATAGAAAGGCGCAGAAAAGCCCCTTTTTCCAAGAAAGCCGCGTGATGGTCCGCTCCATAGCTCATTCCTCCAATGTGAGAAAAATAAAACCGGCCTCTCTCCAACGCGGAAGCTGAATGTGGAGCGCTTGGATCGTCCTAAGAGTTGCCCCAGGTGCGCCGCGACCGTCATGGAGGCAGATCACGGCACCTGGCCAGGTCCTTGCGTCCAGACGGCGGGCAATCTCTTCCGCAGTTATATTGGCCTGCCAATCCTGAGCCATAACATCCCAAAGGACAGTCTGTAGTTTGTTCTTACGAATTTGTCGCAGTGATTCCCAATTCACTACGCCCCAAGGCGGACGAAACAGTTTGGACGACACCCCAGCAGAATGTAATGCAGAAAGTCCTTCCTGAAAGTCTCGTTTGGTTTTTATAGGAGGCATTAGATAGGCACTGCGGTGTGCGTTAGAGTGAAAGCCAATATGATGACCTTCTGCTTGCATGCGATGGATCAGCTCAGGATATTTTTGCGCTGAATTTGCCACCACAAAAAAAGTAGCGTGGACCTGATATTTCGCTAAGAGGTCTAAGAGAATGGGGGTACTTTCTGGGTCGGGACCATCATCGAAAGTCAGATAAAGTACATTTGGCTGGAGTCGATCCGCACGCTGCATCCAATGCCGCGCTTTGCGCCAAGTAGAAGGTAGGTAGGCGTAGCTTCCTGCCGCTACAGCAGCACCCAATAAGATCCAAGGGATCAACATGCGGCTTGCCTTCTTTCCCAGAACTTGTCCAGGGCAGAGATTTGGTCCAAGCTCCGCAGTGTTACTGCCATGCGCTGACGCATGTCGTTGAGCATATCCCGGTTACGAAGCAGTGCCAGCATCTGCTGGATGGCGGTTTCCTTATCCCGTAGAACGATACCGAACCCCTCGCGTTCTATATACGCTGCATTGGCTTCTTCCTGCATCAAAAAGGGGTCCAGCAGGCAAAGTGGGGTACCTGTGTGGATGGCTTCAAAGGCTGTCATGCCACCGGCTTTGGTGAGTAGAAGATCCGCCCGCCGCATGTGATCTGCTACTTGATCAGTAAAACCAAGCACTGTAAAGTCTGGGTATTCTTCGGATAATTCCCGCCGCATTGTTTCATTCTTACCTGTGATGACGGTTACATGAACCTCCGGCTCTGCCTGTAACGCATCAAAGAGAGACTTTGCGTGAGGAATGAGCCCAAGGCCACCGCCCATGATCAAAACTTCTCGCTGTTTGCGCAAAGTTTTGTGGCGACGGCGCTGAAACGCCGTTCGGACGGGAATGCCGCTGACAACGACGCAATCCCCAGGCACTCCCAGACGAAGTAGTTGCTGACGGGTCGATTCTGCGGCGACGAAGTAGCAGTTTGTGCCAGGAGCCAACCATTCATTGTGGGCGTCCAAGTCAGTGATGTAGGTGTAGAGTGGAATTGGGTCTCCGGTGACCTGCTTATAATCGGAAATGTATTTGGAACACATGGGCAGGGTAGAGATCAGTAAATCAGATTGGTGTTCCGCTAGAAGTTGTGTCACCTTCTGGATCATCGCCCGCCGCATGGGAGCGCGGGGATAACGGCCAGCAACACGGTTGAGAACATTATAAACACCGGAACAATAGTTCACAGTAAAGTCAAAACAGCCATAAATTAAGTGGCGCAGTTGTGGCAGGCAGGTTTCAATGACGTCCAACACAGTAACGTCAGTGGTAGGATCTTCTCGCAAAATTTCCTGTTGTAAAGCTTGCGCTGCGGCGATATGTCCCATGCCGAAACGTCCAGTTAAGATCAGAACTCGCATGGTATCTCCTCCTATTACAATAAGTTATCCCGGAAATTCGGGATCATTTCTTTGATGGCCTTAGTATAGCAATGAAATCTTTTGTCGGAATAAAGCAGATATTAAAGAATGATTAAAAAAGTATAATGATTTTCTTTTCTTGCGCCGAAGAAGAGAACGCACCCAATTACCGCAGGGTACCTATTAGAAAATCATAGGGCAAGCATCAAATACTGGATTCGTGGGAAAGTTAACGGATAGAATTTTCTCTATGCATTTTTAAGCAGGAACCTTGCAAGTTTTGGAAGAAGTCAGTATAATACTGTCTTGTGTTATGGCCATGTGTTGGTCAGAAAAGAGTGAAAGTAGGTGACGGAATGGAGAACGCCTCTCAGTATGTGATTGAAATGCTTCACATCACCAAGGAGTTTCCAGGCATCAAAGCCAATGATGACATCACCCTTCAATTAAAAAAGGGAGAGATCCATGCCCTGCTGGGTGAGAACGGTGCGGGTAAATCGACGCTCATGTCTGTCTTGTTTGGCATGTACCAGCCGGAAGAAGGGGAGATCCGTAAAAACGGAACCCCTGTTACGATTCGAGACCCAAACGACGCAACTGCGCTTGGGATCGGTATGGTCCATCAACATTTTAAGCTGATCGATGTCTTCTCTGTTCTAGACAACATCATCCTAGGTGCAGAGGACACTAAGCTTGGTTTTCTGCAGAAGAAGAAGGCCCGGCAGAAGGTTTCTGAGCTTTCAGACCGCTATGGCCTGAGAGTTGACTTGGATGCCAAGGTGGAGGACATCACAGTCGGTATGCAGCAGCGAGTAGAGATCCTGAAAATGCTCTACCGGGATAATGAGATCCTAATTTTCGACGAGCCTACCGCTGTGCTTACGCCCCAGGAAATTGATGAGTTGATGCAGATTATGAAAAACCTGACCGCAGAAGGAAAGTCTATCCTCTTTATCTCGCATAAGCTCAACGAGATCATGGCGGTCTCCGATCGTGTCACCGTGCTGCGAAAGGGAAAGTATGTTGGCACTGTAGAAACAAAGGACACGGATAAGCAAGCGCTGTCCAACATGATGGTAGGTCGCCCAGTCCAGTTGCAGGTTTCCAAAGAACCGGCACAGCCGGGAGAAGTGGTCCTGGACGTAAAAGGGTTGCGTGTACCGTCTAAGACGCATAAAAAAGATGCGGTGCAAGACATTAGCTTCCAGGTCCGTGCAGGGGAGATCGTTTGTATTGCAGGCATCGATGGGAATGGTCAAAGTGAGCTGATTTTTGGCCTGACAGGCCTGGAAAAATGCTCTGCTGGTTCGATCAACCTTTGCGGGGAAGAGATTTCTCACAGTGCGATCCGTAAGCGCCTCAAGCATTTGAGTCATATTCCAGAGGATCGGCACAAGCACGGTTTAGTTCTGGACTTTACCTTGGAGCAGAACATGGTCCTTCAACGTTTCCGAGAGACTCGTTTTGAAAAAGCTGGATTTTTGAAAAAAGATGCCATTCGAGAATATGCCAACGTTCTTATTGAGCAATACGATGTCCGAAGCGGCCAAGGGCCAGTGACCATCGCACGAAGCATGTCCGGCGGCAACCAGCAAAAGGCGATCATTGCCCGTGAATTAGACCGGGACAAGCCTCTGATCATTGCCGTCCAGCCGACCCGCGGCCTGGACGTTGGTGCCATTGAGTATATCCACAAGCAGCTGGTTGCAGAGCGGGATAAGGGAAAAGCGGTGCTTCTTGTCTCCTTGGAGTTGGATGAGGTCATGAGTCTTTCTGACCGCATCCTAGTCCTCTATGATGGACAAATCGTGGGCCAGCTAGACCCCAAACAAACCAATATCCAAGAGCTGGGCTTGTACATGTCCGGCGCAAAGCGAGATGAGGAAGGGGGAGATGCAATATGAGAACCTGGCTTTCCAAATGGAGAAAAACAGATTCCGCCCGCTCCATCCTAGCTTCCATCCTCTCTATTCTTATTGGTATGGCGGTCGGCTGTGTCATAGTGCTGATCGTGGCTGCCACCAGCAAAGACCTCTCTATGGCAAGTGCGTGGGAAGGCATCCGTTTGATTTTCGGTGGCTTATTCAGCACGGGACGAACCGCGGCAGGTACGCTGACCTTTGGCTTTAATCCAACGAACCTAGGCAATATGCTATTCCGCGCGACGCCGCTCATTATGACGGGCCTTTCTGTGGCGGTGGCATTCAAGACTGGCCTGTTCAACATCGGTGCTCCGGGACAATATTTAATGGGTACTATGGCTACGCTGATGCTGGCGCTTGGTATTCCCTCAGAATCTATTCCCGCTGGCTTGATCTGGATCATTGCCTTTGTGGGTGGCTGTTTAGCTGGTGCGCTTTGGGGCGCAATTCCCGGCCTGTTGAAGGCATTTTTGAACATCAATGAAGTTCTAGCCTGTATTATGACGAACTGGTTGGCTGCAAACCTAGTCACTTGGGCGTTTGACGCTAGTAACTTCAAAAATATGGTGGAGAACACCAAATCAGGTTATATCTACAAAACTACGTTTAACGGTGTTGCAACCCCTAAGATGGGGCTGGATAAAATTTTCCCAAACTCTCAGGTAAACATGGGGATCATCATTGCCATTTTGTTTGCAGTTGCTATGTTTATTTTGATGAACAAGACGACTTTGGGCTATCAGCTCAAGGCATGTGGTGCAAACCGTCATGCAGCTCGCTATGCGGGAATTCAAGATAAACGAAACATTGTGCTGTCAATGGCCATTGCCGGTGCTTTGGCGGCTGCCGGTGCGTCTCTGTATTATTTGTCCGGAAACACGGAGTTTTATTGGTCTACGTATCAGTCTCTGCCGGATACCGGCTTTAATGGCATCCCAGTTGCTCTGCTGGCGGCCAACAACCCCATTGGCGTTATCTTTACGGGCTGTTTTATGTCCATGCTGGATATTTCCGGTCTGCAGCTGACCAACCTGACAGCATACAACGAGTATATTACAGATGTGATTATTGCCGTGATTGTGTATCTGAGTGCATTCTCTCTGGTCATTAAGGCATTGATCAGCGGCCGGAAAAAGAAGAACGCTCCCGTTGCCCCAGACAGTAAGCAGACCAACCTGCCGCCGGTAGACAGCGGACCAGCTGTGGAACCGGAGAAAGGAGGGGATGAGGCATGACATTTCTGATTCAGCAAACTTTGATCTATGCCGTTCCCCTGATGATCGTTGCGCTGGCCGGTGTATTTGCTGAGCGAAGCGGTATCATCAACCTGGCTTTGGAAGGTATCATGATCTTTGGTGCGTTTATCGGCGTGCTATTCGTGCGGACCATGCAAGGCTCTGAAGTCTTTGCTGCGGCTAAAGCTGCCGGGGACTATGCGACCTTACAGTGCTTGGAGCTGATGGCGATGGTCATTGCGGCGATGATGGGGGCCATTTTTTCCCTGCTCCTCTCCTTTGCCTCCATCAACCTACGGGCAGACCAAACCATCGGCGGTACAGCGCTGAACCTGATGGCTCCGGCTCTGGTTCTCTTCCTGATCCGCATGATCGCCAATCAGAACACCTTGCAGATGGCAGATGGCGACTCCGCCAGCTGGTTTATGATTAAAAAGACCATGTTTGGTTACGGCCGAATGGAGAGTATGGGGCCTTTAGGCGAAACATTTATCAACCGGACCTATCTGGCCACGTATATCTGTATCCTGCTTTTCATCGTTTTGTCCATCCTGCTGTATAAGACGCGCTTCGGCTTGCGTCTGCGGGCGTGCGGCGAAAATCCGCAGGCAGCGGATTCTTTGGGGATCAACGTTTATAAAATGCGCTACGCAGGCACGACCATTTCCGGTGCGCTGGCAGGCATGGGCGGCTTTGTCTATTCCCTGACCACGGCAAACTGTACGGCAAACGGCGACGTGGCCGGCTTCGGTTTCTTGGCCTTAGCGGTCATGATCTTCGGCAACTGGAAACCCTTGAATATTGCCGGAGCCTCCCTGCTATTTGGCCTGTTCAAGTGTGTGGCTGCTAGTTACTCCAGCATCGATATCAATGGGGACGGTGTCTATCTCTTGGCCGACCTGGGCATCAGCGCCCACTTCTACCGGATGCTGCCGTATCTCATTACACTGATCGTGTTGGCCTTTACGTCGAAGAACTCTCGTGCGCCGAAGGCAGAGGGTATCCCTTACGACAAGAGCACACGATAAGGTAACTTCTTGTTTATAAAAATTGAAAACGTCCCATTTCCAGATAAACTTAACTGGAAATGGGACGTTTTTATACAGAACGCTTGACGTCTATTACTATTTTTTTATATGATAGTGAAAAGAGATACACGAAGGAGGGGAACCCTATGGACGGATATGGTCTTGCGAGTTTATTACCCGTAGCTGTCGTGATCGCATTGGTTTTGATCACCCGACGCACAGCGCTTTCTTTGCTGGCAGGAACGGTGGTTGGTGCTGTGATGTTGTATGGCGCCGGTTTTGCAAAACCTTGGCTCGATGTTGTGTATGGCGTAATGGGAAGTGATCTTTGGATCTGGCTGGTGCTGGTATGCGGATTTTTCGGCAGTTTGGTTGCACTGTTTGAGGCATCCGGAGGTATCCAAGGATTTACCTATTTGGCCGAAAAATTATGTAAGGGAGCAAAGCGCACCTTGTTTGCTACTTGGCTTCTGGGTATTGTTGTCTTTGTAGATGATTGGCTGTCCATCTTATCCGTTGGAATTGCCATGCGGCGAGCAACAGATCGGTACCGGATCCCCAGAGAGATGCTTGCCTATGTGAGCAATGCAACGGCTTCTTCCATTTGTGTCATCGTGCCGACCTCTACCTGGGGTGTCTTTATGATCAGCCAGCTAGCCGCTACAGGCGTTTGTAACCCGGAAGAGGGGATCGGGACCTTTGTCGGTTTGCTGCCCTTGCTCTTTTATCCTTTACTGGCGTTGCTTTGTGTGCTGCTGTTTAGTTTGGGGATCATCCCTGTCTTTGGACCGATGAAACAAGCGTACCGGAGAACAGAAAACTGTGAACTACAAGCAGATAGCACGGAACATGAGCAAAAAAACGCCAGGGCCGCCAATTTTCTCCTTCCTGTGATGCTGGTCACAGCCATCACCATTGCTACCGGCGAAATCTTATATGGGACCCTGGCTTGTTTGGTTTTTTGTGCCGTGTTGTATCTTCCCCAGCGTAAAATGACTCCGGGACAATTTTTAGATAAAGTACGGTCTGGATTTCAAGATATGATCGGGGTGCTGTTCATCGTGACCAGCGCATTTATCCTACGGGACATCAACAACCTTTTGGGAATGCCGGATTATGTGATCGGAGCAGCAAAAGCATCGATTGCTCCTTGGCTCCTGCCAGCAACGGTATTTTTATTGGTAACGGCTCTGGCTGTAGCGGCGGGAAACTTTTGGGGCATCTGTGCGATTTCGTTTCCTGTTATCATTCCCATTGCGCAGGCGATCGGTGCAGATGTCGGCTTGACTGCGGCAGCTATCATATCTGCTACAGCAGCAGGTTCCCATCTGTGTTTCTTCGGCGCAGAAGCGACCTTGGCCTGCTCTGCGGCCCAAATCGAAGCAGTAAACTATGCTCGGACTTCTTTGCCACTTTTGGTGTTACCTGTGGTAGGTACTACGGTGCTCTATCTGGTATCTGGGTGGATGATTTGATGAGATCATTTCCCGCTTTCAGATAGTTTCCGTTCAAAACGGTCCTTTCGTGTATCCGTTGGGATGTCAGTCGGATAATGTCCGTCAAAACAGGCACTGCAATATTCCTGGCTGTCAATGAGGTCCCCTAATCGTTCAACAGGAAGGTAGCCAAGAGAATCAGCACCTATGATCTGTGCAATTTCCTCGACGGTATGGTGACAGGCAATCAGATTCTCTTGGCTGTCAATGTCTGTACCATAATAGCAGGGATTTAAGAACGGCGGAGCTGCCACACGCATGTGAACTTCTTTTGCACCGGCTTCTCGGAGTAGATTCACGATACGGCCGCTAGTGGTTCCGCGAACGATAGAATCATCAACCAAAACCACACGCTTGCCTTCTACGCTGGCGCGGACGGCGCTGAGTTTGATACGGACCTGATTCATTCTCTGGTTTTGTCCGGGAGAGATGAATGTGCGGCCAATGTATTTATTCTTGATCAAACCGATCCCATAAGGGATCCCAGAGGCTTGGCTGAACCCCAGCGCAGCATCCAGACCGGAGTCCGGTGCACCGATCACAATGTCAGCATCGACGGGATGCTCTGCTGCCAGAATATGGCCTGTTTTTAGGCGAGCTGCATGAACAGAAATGCCATCGACGATGGAATCCGGACGAGAGAAGTAGATGTATTCAAAAATACATCGATGATGAGGCTTTTTTCCGCAGTGTTCCCGCCGAGAGGTGATCCCATTTTTACTGAAAACGAGAATTTCACCAGGCTCGACATCTCGAATAAAGTCTGCGCCGATGGCGGTCAAGGCGCAGCTTTCTGAGGCGGCGACATACATTCCATCCGGCGTTTTTCCATAACAAAGAGGGCGGAATCCATAGGGATCTCTGGCACAAATGAGCTTTTGTGGAGACATCAACACCAAAGAGTATGCCCCATCTAGCTTATTCATGGCAGCGCTGAGTGCATCCTCAATGGAAGGAGCTGTCAAGCGCTCTTTGGTGACGATATAAGCAATTGTTTCCGTATCGCTGGTAGTATGGAAAATAGCACCGGAAAGTTCCAGCTCATCCCGCAGCTGAGCAGCATTGCTCAGATTGCCGTTGTGTGCAATAGCCATGTGGCCTTTTTGATGATTTACTTCAATAGGCTGACAGTTACTTCGGTTGGTGCCCCCAGTGGTGCCATACCGGGTATGGCCAACAGCCATAGTTCCTTGGGGAAGCCGATCCAAAGCCTCTGCGTGAAACACCTCGCTGACGAGGCCTAAATCCTTATGAGAAGCGAAAAGACCATCATCGTTCACGACAATACCGCAACTTTCCTGCCCACGGTGCTGCAGAGCATACAAGCCATAGTAGGCCAAACGAGCTACGTCTGTTACCTGCGGACTAATGACACCAAAAACACCACATTCTTCATGGATACTCATGCCTGTTCTCCTTCTGCTGCCTGGGCTTGCTTTGCTGCTTGGATAAAACCGCGGAAGAGGGGATGGGCCCGGTTGGGGCGGCTTTTCAACTCTGGATGGAACTGCCCTGCCACAAACCAAGGGTGACTTGGCAGTTCGATCATTTCCACCAGATGTCCATCGGGAGACAAACCGGATAAAACAAGACCTGCTTGGGTGAGTGTATCCCGATAGTCATTATTAAACTCATAACGGTGGCGATGACGCTCTTGAATATCCAATGTCCCATAAATAGAGGCTGCCATAGTCCCTTCTTTTAAGCGACAGGGATAGCTACCCAGCCGCATGGTCCCGCCTTTGGCTGTGATACCGACTTGCTCTGGCATCAGGTCAATCACAGGGTAGGGGGTCTTCGGGTCTAGCTCAGAGGAGTGTGCTCCCGTCAAACCGCAGACATGGCGGGCAAACTCGACCACAGCCATCTGCATTCCAAGACAGATCCCCAGGAAAGGGATCTTATTTTCTCTGGCATAACGAATGGCGGAGATCTTTCCCTCGATCCCTCGATCTCCAAAACCACCGGGGACTAAAATCCCATGGACCCCGGCTAAGAGCTGGGCAGAATTCTCGTCTGTAACGTCTTCGGAGTTGATCCAGCGAATTTCTACTTTCACATCATTTTCGATCCCACCGTGGGTCAGCGCTTCTACAACGGAAAGATAAGCATCATGAAGCGCTACATATTTGCCCACTAGAGCAATCGTGACTTCACCGTGGACATGCTTTGCTCGATGGACCATCGTTGCCCATTCTGTCAAATCCGGGGCATGACAAATCAAGCCCAACCGACGAACAACAACGTCGGCCAATCCTTCCCGCTCCAGCATCAGCGGAACCTCATAGAGTAGATCTGCTGTCAAGTTCGGGATCGCATGGTCACTGGGGATATTGCAAAATAAGGAGATTTTATCCAAAATGTCCTGAGGGATCGGATCGTCACTGCGGCAGAGGATGACATCTGGCTGAATCCCTAAGCTAAGCAGTTCTTTTGCAGAGTGCTGGGTCGGTTTGCTTTTCAGCTCTCCAGAGCCAGGAATGGTCACAATGAGAGAAACATGAACAAACATGACGTTTTGCCGACCACGTTCCGCCGCCACTTGCCGAATGGCCTCTAGGAAGGGCTGAGACTCAATATCACCCACAGTACCTCCGATCTCTACGATTGCGACATCTGTGTCAGGCCCTTCTAGGGAATAGATGTTGCGTTTGATCTCATTGGTGATGTGTGGAATGATTTGAACAGTCGCCCCAAGGTAGTCGCCTGCCCGCTCTCGATTCAGGACGTTCCAGTACACTTTGCCAGAGGAGACAGAAGAGTTGAAGGTCAGGTTTTCGTCAATAAAGCGTTCATAGTGGCCCAGGTCTAGGTCTGTTTCAGCGCCGTCATCAGTGACAAACACCTCTCCGTGCTGATAGGGACTCATGGTACCAGGATCGACGTTCAAGTAGGGGTCTAGCTTTTGGACCCTGACGTGAAGCCCTCTTTGCTTCAGAAGGCGGCCCAAAGAGGCTGCAGCAATACCTTTGCCTAAGCCAGAAACAACGCCGCCGGTCACAAAAATATACTTTGTTCTCATACGCCACTCTCCCCATAGTTGGACAATACACGGGCAGAAGGATCGTCCACGTCACAACCTTCCCATGTTTTGTTGGGCATCCAGAAATCCACGATCATGGCCCCTTGGCCGGGATAGTATTTTTCAAATAGCTCCCGATACAAAAGAGACTCTTTTGTGAAGGGTTGTGCGTGGGTGTATTTCTGACGCTTTACCTCGAATTCCTCTTCAGTATAACACCATTCGGCATATTCTTTCAAGTAGTCTACCATGGAGTGACCGACTGCATCGGAGAACGCGGCTTTTTCCCGCCACAGGATCTCATGGGGCAGGTAATCACCGTCTTCAAACGCATGGCGCAGGAGGTACTTGCCCTTGTTGTACTTATTCAGCTTCATCTCTGGATCTACAGACATCACATATTGTACGAAGTCCAGATCACCGAAGGGGACCCGTGCTTCCAGTGAGTTGACAGAAATACAGCGGTCGGCCCGCAGGACATCGTACATGTGTAGCTCTCGGATACGTTTCACGGCTTCCGCCTGGAAGGCGGCGGCATCCGGTGCAAAATCCGTGTATTTATAGCCAAACAGCTCATCTGAAATTTCTCCGGTTAGCAGTACGCGGATATCCGTTGTCTCATGGATGGCTTTGCACAGCAGATACATGCCCATGCTGGCTCGGATGGTCGTGATATCAAATGTGCCCAGCAGCTGGACAACGGTTTCCAGAGCCTCAAGAACATCTTCTTTGGTGATGATGACTTCCGCGTGATCACTGCCGATATACTCTGAGACTTGCTTGGCATATTTCAAGTCAATGGCATCTTCGCTCATACCGATGGCAAAGGTGCGGATCGGCTCTTTGCTTTTTTTGGCAGCGATGGCACAGACCAAGGAAGAGTCTAAACCACCGGAGAGCAGGAAACCCACTTTAGCGTCTGCCACCAGACGCTTCTCTACACCGGCCACCAACTTGTCATGGATCTTATGGCATACTGTTTCTAGGTCATCATGACAGATCTGATCGACCTTGGCAATATCCCGGTAGCAGATGAACTCTCCGCCTTTGTAGTAGTGACCGGGAGGGAAGGGGAAAATCTGATCGGTCAGACCAACTAGGTTCTTTGCTTCGCTGGCAAATAAGATGACCCCATTGGAGTCGTATCCGTAATACAGCGGGCGGATGCCAATGGGGTCCCTGGCGGCGATGTACTCCTTTGCTTCGCCGTCGTATATAATACAGGCAAACTCAGCGTCCAACTTTGCGAACATGTCTATGCCGTACTCTTTGTAAAGAGGAAGCAAGATCTCACAGTCGGAATCGCTTTGAAAGGTATACTTTGGTTCCAGCTCTTTTTTCAGCTGCTCAAAGCCATAAATTTCACCGTTGCACACCACATAGCTGCCATCCAAATGAAAAGGCTGCATTCCAAGAGGTGTCAGTCCCATGATCGCCAGTCGATGAAATCCCAGAAGGCCATCCCCTGTATTGATGATCCGGCTGTCATCTGGGCCTCGAGATTTTGTACGGGAGAAACCTTCTTCAAACATGGCCAGGTCAAAATCCGGGCCGCAATATCCCATAATCGAACACATCGTAAATACCTCCATTTGCTCAAAGGTTAAAAATTTCTGTCCCCCTTCCACTTTCTGTGGAAGGGGGAAAATAAATGGTTAGTTTACACCAAACAGCAAATCGCCATAGGTGGGGAAGGGCCAGTACTTTCTAGCCGTCAGAGTTTCCGCTTCATCACAGGGAAGACGTAGCTGGCACATTTTGGGCAGGATGCTGTCGCGGATAGCATAGGCTTCCTGTTCCATGGACTCAGCCTGCTCCAGGTCCAAAACAGCCTGCTCCAATTCGTCTGTGCGTGCGGCGATCTGCACAGTAAGAGTAGAGAGCTTTTGGATCAGTTCCGTTTCATAAGTACGAGGCAACGTAGGGTCTAGTTCTTTTTTGGTCATCGCTGCCTTTGCAATCTCCGTGAGATAAGCTTCCATGGCGGGAGCGATTTCCGTTCTAGCCATGCTGACCATGGTGTTGGCTTCGATGACGATCGTTTTGCAGTAGTTCTCCAAAGAAATCTCAAGCCGAGACTTCAATTCTGCCTCTGTAAAGACACCTTGTCCCGTTAGCATCTTTACGTTTTTCTCATCCAGCAGATGAGGCAGGCAGTCAGGCGTAGTGCGATAGTTCAGCAGACCTCTTTTTTCTGTTGCTTCCTGGATCCAGGCATCATCATAACCGTTGCCATTGAAGATGATACGCTTGTGTTCCCGAATCGTTGTCTGGAGCAGGTCGTGAAGCGTGACGTCGAAATTTTTGCTGGATTCCAGCTTGTCTGCATAAACTTTCAAGCTTTCTGCAACAGCACTGTTCAACATAATGTTGGTGCAAGAAATACTGTCCGAGGAACCAACCATACGGAACTCAAATTTATTGCCTGTAAAGGCAAAGGGGGAGGTGCGGTTCCGATCGGTCGTGTCCCGGCTGAATTTGGGTAAGACATCAACACCGAGTTTCATCTGAATTTTTTCGATCCCCTCATAGGGTGTATCGGTTTCTAGTGCTTCCAGAACAGCGTTCAGTTCATCACCCAGGAAGATGGAAACCACAGCAGGTGGTGCTTCATTGGCACCCAAACGATGGTCGTTTCCGGCAGATGCTACCGCAATTCGCAGCAGATCCTGGTAATCATCGACTGCTTGAATGACAGCACAGAGGAACAGAAGGAATTGTGCGTTTTCATAGGGCGTCTCACCGGGAGAGAGTAGATTTACATTGGTGTCAGTTGCCAAAGACCAGTTGTTATGTTTGCCGCTGCCATTGACTCCTACGAAGGGTTTTTCATGGAGCAGACACACTAAGCCGTGTTTCAGAGCAACTTTCTGCATGATCTCCATGGTCAGCTGGTTGTGGTCGGCGGCTACATTGGTGGTCGTGTAAATGGGGGCCAGCTCATGCTGTGCAGGTGCAACTTCGTTGTGCTGCGTTTTTGCTAAAATACCAAGCTTCCAGAGATGCTCGTTCAAATCAGCCATATAGGCGGCAACACGAGGCTTGATCGAGCCGAAGTAATGGTCGTCCATCTCCTGTCCTTTGGGAGGCTTGGCTCCAAACAGGGTACGGCCAGTGAAACGCAAATCCCGGCGCTGCGCATACATCTTGGCGTCTACCAAGAAATACTCTTGCTCAGGCCCCACAGAGGTGTGGACATACTTAGCTTTGGTGTTACCGAACAGCCGCAGAATACGCAGTGCCTGTTTGTTCAGGGCTTCCATAGACCGCAGCAGGGGAGCTTTCTTATCCAATGCTTCACCACCGTAGGAGCAGAATGCAGTGGGAATACACAGGCTCTTTTCCTTGATAAAGGCATAGGATGTGGGGTCCCAAGCGGTGTAGCCTCTGGCCTCAAATGTTGCCCGCAAGCCGCCGGAGGGGAAAGAAGAGGCATCCGGTTCACCGCGGATAAGTTCCTTTCCAGAGAACTCCATGATGACCCCTCCGTCAGGGGAAGGTGCGATAAAGCTGTCGTGCTTCTCAGCTGTGACACCGGTCAGGGGCTGGAACCAATGCGTAAAATGGGTCGCGCCATTGGCCACTGCCCAGTCCTTCATGGCGGATGCCACTGCGTTGGCCACGCTGAGATCCAACGTCTTGCCTTCGTCGATGGTCTTGCGCAGGGAAGCGTAGACCTTTGCGGGCAGATTGGCTTTCATTACTCTGTCATCGAAGACCAAACTTCCAAAATATTCTGGTACAGTTGCCATGGTAAAACACCCTTTCTTTTCACGTAAAACTAAAAATAAAGGCAGAGGCGCCTCTTCAGAAATCACTGAAAAGACGCCTTTGCCTTTATGGGCGTATTATAGAACTGACCAGGCCATTTGTCAACCAATTCTCTGAGATTTGTAAAACTCTGTCGACTTTGCCAAAAAACAAGTTTTTCATCCAGGAATTTTTAAGATTATGAAATTTCGTTGCTGGCTTCCGTCAAAAATGGTTGTACTTAGTATGCAGATTACGCCATACCAAAACCTACCGGAGCTGCTTGATCCTGACGATTTATTGCTCTATTCTGCTAATAATTGCTTCGCAAGTCGCAACAAAAAGAGCATCCTTTTCCTTCTGTGTTTCAATAGACAGGTAGGCCCCGGCGCAATATAGGTAGATTTCCTTTTCAGATCGTAAGGACTGCGCCAATGCTTGGTAGTTCTGCCACTGTTCTTTGGCATTGTGAAAGTAGAGAATGCCGGATAGGATGGAAGCGGCGATCCCTACTGCGGCGATGGCAAACCGAACACTGGGAGCCAGGTCCAGCAAAAGCGTGAGAAATGGGATAGACGCCATAAGAAACAGCGTGAGAATCGACAGTGCATTGTGTTCTCGACGAAATAGGGCACTGCGTTTTTCATAATAAAGAATCTGTGGCTCTAAACGAGAGGTAATATAATCTTCGATCAAAGGAGAGCTCCTTTCTTCTCTTCAATAAAACTGATTGCAAACTATTGGAAAAAGAACGGTATGGACATTTTTGCCATACCGTTCTTCACATGTTTTCAAAAGGGCTGTGGGAGCATTATCGAGTAGCAATAACCTCGATCTCGACCAAAGCATCCTTAGGCAGCTGAGCCACTGCGAAGCAGGAGCGAGCAGGCTTATGGTCTTTGAAATACTGAGAATAGATCTCATTGAACAGAGAGAAATCCTCCATGTTTTTCAGGAAACAGGTGGTCTTTACCACGTTAGTCAGTGCCAGGTCGGCAGACTTCAAGACAGAGACGACATTTTCCAGTGCCTGAACAGTCTGAGCGGCCATGCTGTGGGCCAGGGCACCCGTATCGGGGATGATTCCCAGCTGGCCAGAGGTGAAGACGAACCCATTGGTTTCGACGGCCTGAGAATAGGGGCCAATCGCAGCCGGCGCTTTGTCAGTGTGTAGAAATTCCATGCTGTGAGCTTCCTTTCTTTTGATATGCATATTTTTTCCGGTGTCTATCCTACCGGGATAGGGATAACATGTTGATTAGGCTTCGGCCAATTTTTTGCGAATACCATCAGCCAGTTGCTGTGCGGCTTTTTTGATTGTAGCTTGGGGAGCTGCCAAATTTAGACGGATATGTGTATCATCCCGCACTCCCTCAGGGAAAAACCAATGACCATAGTCCGGTGCCAAGCCACAGTCTGATTGAACGAAGTGATGCAAGTTTTCCCGACGAACGACTTTTCCCAAATCGATCCACAGAAGGTAGGTACCTTCCAGAGGAGAAATCGTTACTTGAGGGAAATCAGAAAGAATCGTCTTTACACTTTGGTAGTTGGCAAAAATCTCTGCCAATACACCGTCCAACCAATCAGCCCCACTGGTAAATGCGGCCGTCACTGCTACGTAATCCAAGGTGCTGCTAGAGCTCGTACCAAGAGAGCGCTCAAAAGCATCAAATTTTGTGCGTGTCTCCTTCTGTGGGATCGCCAGGATCGAGTTTTTCATGCCGGCTAAGTTAAATGTTTTGCTGGCAGAAAAGAAAGTGATCGGTGGATTTGGTCCAGACCACAAGCTAACGGCAGGGATATGGCGATGACCTGGCATGAGAATATCATGGTGAATCTCATCCGAGATGACCTGTACCTCATGACGGCGACAGATGCTCAACATAGCACGCAGTTCATCTTCTGTCCAGACACGACCAACCGGATTATGTGGGGAGCAGAGCAAAAATACTTTTACATGTTCCCTTGTGATTTTCTGTTCCAGATCTTCCAAATTAGGCGTATACACACCATTCTCTTCGCGTAGTGGACTATACACGGCTCGACGACCGGTATGACCGATGACGCGATAAAAGGGATAGTACACTGGTGTCTGGACTAAAACAGCATCTCCAGGTTGTGTAATTGCAGAAAGTACATGAAACAATCCTGTAACTACACCAGACGTTGTTCTAAGCCAAGACTCCTTCCAGTGGGCATCGTGCCGTGTTTCCTCCCAGGTTAAAATGCTCTGATGATAAGTTTCCGGAATTTTATAATAGCCAAACGCCCCCTGGTCTACTGCTTCGTGAAGGGCTTGGCGCACACACAGTGGCGTTTTGAAGTCCATGTCTGCGACCCAAACGGGTAACAAGCCATCCTCGCCAAAGGAGGCGCGGAGATCATCCCACTTGGTGCTGTTGGTTCCGGTACGGTCAATCAGAGTGATCTCTTGCAAGGTTTTTTGATCCATCTTTGGTAAGCCTCCTTTGTCTGTACCTTTAAATTTTACCCCACCTTTTCCGTAGACGCAAGAGTCATTCTTCTTGGTTTCACAAACCTTGGTGGGAGAGACAAAAGGGCTTCCTCTTTCCCTTGATGCTTTTTCCATTCTGACGGGATTTTTTGCCTCTATATGTCTTGACTTCCCTTGTTTATGGTTTTGTACTGTGGTAAAATCAAATCGATCCCTTCCAACTGTCTACCATTTTAGGAGGTTTTTATGAACTATACCTTTGGCCTGATCGGCTGTGGCAATATGGGCAGTGCAGTAGCCTGCGCTGTCAGCCAAGTGACCCACAACGGAATTTTAGCGAATCGGACGCCACAGCGTGCCCAAAAACTGGCGGAGCAACTTTCCTTTTCTTGGGGCAGCAACACGGAGACGGCAGAAAAGAGCCGATTCCTGTTCTTGGGTGTAAAGCCCCATTTGATGTCTGATGTTTTACAAGAGCTTCAACCTGTCTTAGCTGCGCGGGAAACGAAACCTATTCTTGTCTCTATGGCTGCTGGCCTAACCATTTCCCAATTAGAAGAAATGGCGGGAGGGACCTGCCCTGTTATCCGCATCATGCCAAATACACCGGTCTCAGTGGGCCAGGGGGTAATCTTGTACGACTGCGGAAACGGTGTCCAGCCAGAGGATGAGACGGCATTCTTGGAACTGCTGGCCCAGTCCGGCCGTCTGGTCCATCTTTCAGAGTCATTCATTGATGCAGGGACCGCGATTTCCGGTTGCGGCCCAGCCTTTGCATACTTGCTGATAGATGCTATGGCAGATGGCGGCGTGGCCTGCGGTTTGCCCAGGGCAGATGCCCTTCAACTGGCAGCGCAAACCTTGCTTGGTTCTGCTCAGATGGTTATGGAGACAGGAAAGCATCCAGAGCAGCTAAAAAATGAGGTGTGTAGTCCAGGTGGCAGTACCATTCAGGGGGTACGTACTTTGGAACAACGTTCTGTCCGGGCAGCGATGATGGACGCTGTGATTGCTGCCTACGAAAAGAGCGTAGCATTGGGAAAAGGATAAGCTCTCTGTATTTATTTGACAAAAATTTGACTATATTCTAGGTGTGTTTCTAGATATCTCAGAAGTCCTCGAATTACACTAAAGATAACAAAAAACCGTTGAGAATCAAGGTTTTCCTCGATCCTCAACGGTTTTCTGTTTGGCGGAACGAGATACATCACAAATGAACTTGTCCCCCTCGACAGCTGCGTCGGTCTCGGCTAGGCTGATGGTCCGGTCATCCCCCGAATAGTTGAACGTTAGAGTAATATGATCGTCGTAAATGAAAACCGCGTTGACGAAAGTGTTGATCAATTGACGCTGACAGTCGACGTTTTCTATATCTAATTCACGAAAACGTCGAAGGAAATAAAAAATGTGGTCCTTGGTTAGATGCAGGCCATTGTCCAGCTTGGCCATATTCAGCGATGACTGAATCTGCTGTTTCTGCATTTCCAGCTCTTCCATGCGGGCCTTAGTGGTGTCGTTGAAGATACCAGCCTCGACCGCTCGCATGATATTGGCTAAGGATTTCTCGACCTCTTGCAGATTGGCCTGGAGAGCATCGGTGTAGGCTGTGTCGGTGTTGGCCTCCACGTAATACCGGTAGGTGTTTTCTGCGATGAAGTCCAGCAAGGCATCGTCCTGGAGAAGCTGGCTGATCTCGCGCAGAACGATTCCCTCAATCCATGCTTTTCGGACGGCTTTTCTTCGGCAGGTGCTTCGGAAACGCTTGTCTCCATAGCGACTGGAACAGCCGTAATAATGGTGTTTGGCTCCGGTTTTACTGGTGCCGCTGACGCCGACCATCATATCGCCGCAGGAGCCACAGAATAATCTCCCGGTCAAGAGATACTCTGCGACGGACCACCGCTTCCAGTTGATCCGCCGGTTACGCTTCCGTACCCGTTGGGCCTTCTGGAATGTCTCTACGTCGATGATAGCGGGGACGCCGCCCTCGATCCGCACGTCCTTGTATTGATAGACCCCGATGTATTTTTCATTCTGGAGGACTGTACGGAGGCTGTTGTGAGTGAATGGGCGACCGTGCAGGGTCCGCAGTCCCTGCTCATTCAGGGCATGGACGATCTCGGCCTGAGTCTCTCCGCGAACGTACCGCTCAAACACCTGCCGGACGATGGCGGCACCCTCTGGGTCGATCTCGAACTTCTTGTCCGGTCCGGTACGATAACCGAGTGGCCGGTTGCCCCCGGTACTCTGGCACTTCGTGGCACTGACCCGCAGGCCCCGGCGGACGTTCTGGGAGAGCTGGAGGGAGTAATACTCCGCCATGCCCTCCAGCACGCTTTCCAGAATGACGCCTTCCGGGGTGTCCGGGATGCTTTCGGCGGTGTATACGACTTTGACGCCGTTCTTCTTGCAGCGGTACTTGTTGAACGCGATCTCTTCCTTGTTGCGCCCCATGCGGTCCACTTTCCAGAGGATCAGTACAGCGGGGCGCAGTCTTTCCAGTTCCCGCAGCATCAGCTGGAACTGTTCCCGGTCGTCGTTGGTGCCGGTCATGGCCCGGTCCGCGTATTCCTTGACGATGGTGTAGCCATTGGCCTTGGCCCAGCGCTCCGCCTCGGCCCGCTGGCCCTCGATGGACTGCTCCCCCTGGCGGTGGCTGGAATAGCGGTAGTAGGTGATGGCCGTCCGGTTGTCGTTCTGCATCATTTTCATGTTGCGAAACCTCCTATTCTGTTGTAAGATAGAAGGGCAGTGAATCCTGTCAACATTTACTGCCCTTGGAAATTTGCCCTCGGTGTTGGTAGCGCCGGGGGCATCTTTTTTATTTGTTGGCAGGGACAACAGCAATATCGCAGCCTAGGGCGGAGGCCACTTTTAACAGAGTATCAAGCTGGGGGGTGGCTTTCTTGCTCTCCAAGCGAGCGATAACGGACTGCGTAAGGCAAGCGGCTTGCGCCAATTCCTTTTGCGTCATACCCTGGCTATGCCGCTGCTCGATCAAGGAGTCAATGATATTCGCGCAGCTTTTAGGCACCGGACACACCCCCTACAGGAACGCTATCGATGTAGCAACCGTCCGGGCAAAGATCTACCTTGTTGCTCCAGACCTTGTTGCTGTCAAGGTTCGGGTCAATGTCCCACGCGATGCAATGTGCGTCATCCACATAGACACGCCGAAAGTTCTCCAACTTCATAAACGGCTCAAATACGGTGCCCTTTTTCAGGACCGGGCGCATATCATAAAGCCGCTTTTCGCCGTTGTCAAAGCTGATCGTCAATGTGAAGTCGTTGTTCGGCACAACTCCGGTGATCCTCTTTTTCCCGGCGGCGAAGTATTCCGCCGTTTTGCGGTCAAACCCTTTGGAGAGATAATATTCTACTGTATTCGCCATGTTCTCACCTCCAGAACGAGCCGCTTATTTCAGCGGCTCGATTGCGAATAACTCTTGCTGATCTCTTGCAAGCTCCCAGTTTTCGCGCAGCTCTTCCTGATGAAAAGCCGCCCAGCCCAAGAGCATTTTTAACTGTTTAGATGGTATTGCCCCTTCCAGGACTTCCAGCTCCTCAATAGATACGAGAACTTCGGAACCGCCATAGAAGGCATGAAGATGGGGCGGCATGTGATCCCTCCAATAGATACAAACCTTGATCCCCCGAAACATGGAAATTGTCGGCATTAGCTCATCTCCTTTCCTGTGATTACAGTATAGCAAATTTGCTATTAAGTGTCAATAGCGAATTTGCTATTACACTCTGCCGATAGAATAAATCGCCGGTTCATCCCCACATGTGTGGGGTTACGCGTCCTTCTCGTCCTTGTAAGCTTCCTGCATCGGTTCACCCCCACGCACGTGGGGTATACGTTCTTGTCCGCATAGGGCAGCAGCTTGCCGCGTGGTTCATCCCCGCGCACGCGGGGTATACGATAACGTCGCTTTCGTATTTGTACATTGTTTGCGGTTCACCCCTACGTTAAGCCGACATCCTAACACCCTGGAAAAGAGTAATCAGAATGGTGATTCCTTCTTTTTCTCTTGTTCTTTTTTAGCAAGCAGAAAGTCTATATAATCCGAGATGTTCTTATCCATTTCTGGCGTGGCAGATGGAAGAGAGACAGCGCGGAGTTTTTTGTGTTCACCCTTTGAGGAAAATTGTTTAGATGTACTCGATGATTTCATAGCGTTCCTCCCAAGAGATGTCTTGCTTCAGGTGGGTAGACAGTGTAAAACTCCCTTAGGCTACGAAAGTCCATATCTAAGTAATATTGGTAAAACAAATCAAGGGTGTCGCTATAATTGCGGTTAGAGATATGATACAGGTCTGATCCTCTATGCTTGACAGCGACGGCGGCCATTTCTGCACTGACTTGAAACAGACTTCTGTACTCTTCTGCTGTGGCGAGAGACAGCGATTTGACGATAGGAATGGGACAGAGAAGATTCCTGGCAAAACAATTTGCTTCTTGCTCTTCGGATTCTGTGTGATTGTTGTGATCGTCTGGCAGGTGCCCTAACATATAATGCCCCAGCTCATGAGCGATGGTGAACCGGATGCATGTTTCCGGGAGTGCATCGTTGTATAGGATGATCCGCCGCTGCGTTCTAAATTGTATGAGTGTAAATCCATAGTCACTCTGGGCAATCAAGCGGTCAAGATCCAGGCCAAGAATGGCCCCGTAGTGATTGACCGCCCTTTGATAGGTGATAGCTATGCAATCGGGTAGTTGTTTTACTACATCAAAGACATCTGTCGCCAAGGAAAAAGAGGGCAATGATAGCAATAGCTCATAGGCTTCGTTCGTTGCTCGTCGATAGTCTGCTGCTTCACTCAATCCTTAAATTCCTCCTCAAACATAATTCTCGCCAATTCCAACAGTTTATCCTTCTGCTCCGGGGTCAATTTTTTGGCTTTCCGGCTCAAGATTGCAAAGCTGTCGTTTAGGTCTTCCGTTTCCCGATTCTGAGGCTCAGAAGGGACGGGGGAGCTGCCTTGTGGCTCACTTCGTTCCATAGGAACATCTGCTCCCATAAGCCAGGGGATACTTACGCGCAGAGCGCGAGCCAGCTTATCTAAACTGCGCTGAGATGCTTTATATTTTCCGGCACGGTATTGGCTGATAGCACCTTCATTGACCTGCGAGGTCCTAGCTAACTCAGCGGCGGTGATTCCACGTATCCGCATAGCCTCATCTAAGCGATCTTTGAATTCTGACATATGACACACTCCTTCTGTACCAGTAGTATAACACCATCCTTTAGATTTTTCAAGAAAAACTTTAGAAAACTGTTGACATTAGAAATCTAAAGTGTTATAGTGATAGACACAAGGAGGTGAAAAAATGGAGCGCTATGATTATAGCAAGCTGCTTGGGTTGATGCGTGAAAAACGCATTACCCAGACTTGTCTTGCAAAAAAAGTAGGGATTAGCGAAACTTCCATGAATTTCTCGCTGAATAATAAGCGAGATTTCAAGCAGGAAGAAATTCTTTCGGCCTGCGAAGTTCTAGCGATTCCGTTGTCCCGGATTCCGGAATATTTTTTTTGCAGAGAATCTTTAGAAAACTAAAGATAAAGAAAGGGGTGAAAACACTGGAGATTGTCTTAAAAGGCAAAGTAAAAGAAATTGCCGCCCTTGTATTGCAGTTACAAGAGCGGCAAAGTCAGGGGTTATCCAATCATACTAATAGCCAGCACTCTGAACTATCCCAATCGGAACAGGCAGTTATAGAAGCGCTTCATGCTATTAGATCTCAATTCCATGATCGGAAAGTTCCTCGCGAAGAGCCTCATGGTAACTCTTAAGAAGCGTAAGAGAATACTTCATGAGGGCCTTATAGACATTGGCCTGGGAGAGCGCTTCATTTTTTCTCTCATTGTATGCAGCACCATTGTATATAGACTGCACGCTTTCAACGTAAGCGTCGTCTATAATTTTGGTTAAATCAATCATTGTATCACCTCCTTTCTGTGACTGTGGCTAGTATATCACGGCTAGGACAAGGAGGGCAAGAACGACTCTATTATCTGAAAGGAGAATCCATGAACGAACTAAAAATCTTCAACAACCCCGACTTCGGTGAAGTCAGAACCCTGAGCATCGATGGCGAACCTTGGTTCGTCGGCAAGGACGTAGCAGCTATTTTGGGGTATGCAAAGCCGCTCAATGCGTTGGCTACGCACATTGATGAAGATGACTCCCTGAAACAGGGACTCATCGATAGCATGGGGAGAGAACAGAACGCCATCTTCATCAACGAATCTGGCTTGTACAGCCTGGTTCTCTCCAGTAAGTTACCGACGGCCAAGGCATTCAAGCGCTGGATCACGCACGACGTTATCCCCAGCATCCGCAAGAACGGCGGCTACATTGCGGGTCAGGAGAGCATGACCGCTGAGGAACTTATGGCCAAGGCCCTTCTGGTGGCCAAGAAGACCATCGAAGAGAAAGAGGCTGAGCTTTCCCGGAAACAGGTTGAGAACGCTATCATGGCACCCAAGGCCGATTATTTTGATGAGTTGGTTGACCGCAACCTTCTCACCGGCATCCGCGAGACGGCTAAAGAGTTGGGTGTCAAACAGAAGGTATTCGTTGACTTCTTGCTCGACAAGAAGTATTTGCATCGGAGCAAGAGCGGCAAGCTGACTCCCACCGCTGGCAAAGGGGACGGGCTTTTCGAGATGAAGGAGTGCTTCAATGAAAAGACCAGTTGGGCCGGAACGCAGGTTATGGTGACGCCCAAGGGCCGCGAAACGTTCCGGCTGCTGTGCCAGGGAATGTGAGGTAACATGGTTTTAGGGTTGACCCGTCAGAATGTTTTGAACCTGACAAACGACAAGAAGCGCAAGGCTTTATTGGCCAGCTGGCAGAGTTGGGGCCTTTGGTGCGAAGTTCCTGAGATTGGGCTGAGTGTGCGCCGGCTTGACCTGCCAGACGGCAGTTTTTTCACGGCTAGCTGGTATGCCGGGGATGACTTTTACCCGGCAAATGGAAAGCACAATGTGAACCGCCCGCGTTTCAATTTCGGAAGTAAGAATGGCATGCTGAAAGCAAGGGCTGTAGCCGAGAGTGTGCTGACAGACAAGCTCAAAGAGCTGCGGAAGGAGTTGCTGGACGATGACGATACCTGACCTTATCAAGGCGCTGCAAAGTCTCAAGGTCGAAACTGGCAGCCATTGAATCGCTACTTCAACGACTGCCAGTTTGGAGAGGATGTGTAATTATGAGAATCAAACCCGATACGAAGGTCACGGACATTATAGATTCTCATGAAAGACGGCTCCGGTGGATGGAGCTGGGCTTTCTGGTTATGCTGGTGATTCGCGTGGCTCAGAAATGGAAGGTGATACATAATGATCCAGTCGATAACGGCGAAACGGATCGCAGAAATCATTGAAGCCAAGGGCCTTAAACGCCGGGCTGTTGCCAAGGCAGCTGGATACTCTGAGAACCAGTTGAGTTCCATGCTGCATGGAAGAAAGATCATCCGGGATGTGGAGGTTTTGGCGATTGCCAAAGCGTTGGGCGTTTCCGTTGGGGAACTATTTGAGGGCAATTAAAAGCAGCCAGTGCGGATACACTGGCTGCCAGTCCCTCAGAGGACAGGGATGGAACTGTCTTGAAGGTTATATGTACGGATGCCACTCACTTGGACTTCCGATTGGATAACACAGAAGCCGCAAGAGATTTCGTTGCTTTGCTGGTAGAGGACTTGGAGAGAGCTTTACCGGCGGCCGAAGCGAGCTTTTTGGAAGTCCGCACACTGTTTCTTTTTGCCATTTTGTTCACCTCCTTTTCTAGGAAATAGAGAAGGGGGCGGCTGATAGGGGGGGAGAACAGAGGGGGAGCTGGTTCCCTCTGTTCTTTTTATCTTAACAGAAAACCCTTTATCCGTCAACAAACAGCAGAATTACTTGATGGGAGAAAAACAATGAACCCTGTAAAAATCGACACGGCGGCGATGCCGAAGATCGAGGTCAAGGTGCTGTGTAGCACCATCCTGGAGGCTGTCGAGGCTTTTTATAAGGACCCGAAGAACCTGATTACTGGCCACCGGCGGCCCTGCGGATTCGGTGCGGCCTGCACGGTCAAGGAGACGCAGGGGCGGAGGATGCGCAGTGGCGGGATGAGCCAAGAGGTGGAAGCGAAGGTAACGCAGCTGTACGCTCAGGGTTATTCGGACCCGTCGATTGCCCAGGTTGTCGGTATGACCAGCACCATGATCCGCTACTGGCGTCAGCGGAACGAGCTGCCGCCCAACGCCCACGGTGGACGACCCAGGAAGGACCGGACCACCGAAGCAAAGAAAAAGGCCGCCCCCAGAGCTGGAACCTCCAAGGACGGCAAGTAAATAAAATCTATGCCTATTTTAACGAAGAAAGGACGGAATGTCAAATGGAAAGAAGCACGAAGTCTATCTTGGAAATGGCTCGTGGGGCCATTCTGGAACGGGTGGACTACGAGATGGCGAAGATCCTCGATAACATCCTGGACGCCAACACCAAGGCCACTGCCAAGCGCAAGATGACGCTGACCCTGACCTTTGCCCCGGATGACGAGCGGGCTACGGTGGCGGTCAGTGCGACGGCCAAGACTACCCTGGCTCCCACGAACCCAGCAGTTACGTCCCTGTATCTCACGGGGCAGGAGGGTAGCGCTCAAGCTGTGGAGATGGTGCCGCAGGTCCCCGGACAGACGAGCCTGGATCTGGAAGAGCAGGAAGTGCCCAGTGAGTTGAAAATCATTCGGTTTGCGTAACGGATAGGAGGAAGCATTATGTTGAAAGAAGCTATTGAGAAGATCGAGGCCATGGCCCAGCCCATTATCCAGGAAGTAGAGGGCAGGACCGTTGCCATCACGCCCCAGGACGCTTTTGAGATCCGTCCTGAGCCGGATCGCCCGGACACCTTGCCGCTGACCAGTCTGGATGCCTTGGTGAAGCTGGTCAAGACTGAGGGCCTGGCGGCGGACAATCCTCTGTACATCACGATCCCGTCCCACACGCTGGTCCAGTGCTTTGGCCAGTTCCAGAGCATGGAGCGCTGCTACCGGCAGTTCTACTATGAGGTCAACGCCACGGACGTTCCCGGCTGGGAGGCTAAGGTACAGCTGCCCTTTGAAGAGGCGATAATCGCCTTGCGGACCCGTTTTCAGCCCACGCCGGACACGGACTACGCCTTGAAGTTGCTCAGTGAGATCACCACCGGGGCCAAGATCACCTTCAATGACAGCGGCATCGCTACCTCCGTCGTAACCAAGCGGGGCATCGACCTCCAGACCAACCAGGCCATCCGGCCTATCGTGACTCTGCGGCCCTACCGGACCTTCCAGGAGGTGGAGCAGCCGGCATCTCAGTTCCTTATCCGTGTCAACGAGCGGGGCATCCAGTTTGTGGAGGCCGATGGCGGGATGTGGAAGCTCCACGCCCGGCAGACGGTCCAGACATTTTTGCAGACGGCGCTGGAGGTTGAGATTCAGGACGGCAGTGTCGTCGTGGCGCTGTGAGAGGTGGAGACTATGACAGAAGTCATCAAAGTAACACAGCTGCCGGTGATCGAAGAGCAGCTGCGGGGCGTCAAGGCCGATGTGGAGCGGCAGGTGGCCGAGGCGAAGAGCTTGGTTTGCACCCCGGAAACCATTCAGACGGTGAAAGGCGTCCGGGCCGGACTGCGGAAGCAGTTCCAAGCCTTAGAAGACCAACGGCAGGTGGTGAAGAAAGCCATCCTGACGCCCTACCAGTCCTTCGAGGTGGTGTATAAGACCTGTGTCTCTGACCTCTTCCGGGAGGCGGATGACGACTTGAAGGAGAAGATCGGCACCGTCGAGGGGGAGATCAAGGCTCGGTGTGAGGAACGCCTGCGGACTTACTTCGCTGAGCTGTGCGCCGCTCGCGGCCTGGACTTCCTGCGCTATGAGCAGGCTGGGGTCACGGTAGACATGACCTCCGCCAAGGCCAAGAACCCTACAAAGCTCATGGACAAGCTGGCCGTCTTTGTCGAGCGGGTGGACGGAGACATGGCCATGATCCAGAACTTAGAGGATGCCCCGGAGATTTTGGCCGAGTACAAGCAATCGCTGAATGCGGCCGGTGCGGTTGAAACGGTCCGTGCCCGCCGCCAGCGGGTGGAACTGGAACGGGCGGCAGAAGAGGCCCGGCGCGTCGAGCGGGCCAGGCAGCAGCAGGCGGAAGAGGCGGTCCTGGCCGCTATGTCCCAGCCGGAGGATGCCCCGCTCCAAGCTCCGGAGGTTCTGCCGGCTGAGCTGCCAGAGAGGGTGGAACCTGAGAAGAAACCGGAAGAAATTTATCAGTGTACCTTTACGGTTCAGGCCACGAAGCCACAGCTGCGTAAGCTGAAAGCGTTCTTAGAAAGCGAGGAAATTCCCTATGAATAACCAGAATATCGCCACCCGTGCCAGACGGCCCAAGTTTTCTGCTATGGTCGCTACCGAAGGCTATCAGAACATGATCCGCACCACCTTGCAGGACCCAAAACGCGCCCAGCGCTTTGTGGCGGCCATCACTTCCGCCGTGGCCAACAACCCGGCTTTGCAGGAGTGTGACCCGGCCACGGTGTTGTCCGGGGCGCTGCTGGGGGAATCCCTGGGCCTGTCGCCCTCGCCGCAGCTGGGACAGTATTACCTGGTGCCCTTTAAGAACAGCAAGAAGGGTTGTACGGATGCCCAGTTTCAGTTGGGATACAAGGGTTATATCCAGTTGGCCCTGCGGTCCGGGAACTACAAGAGACTGAACGTCATCGCAGTCAAGGCCGGAGAATTGGTGCACTATGACCCGCTGAATGAAGAGGTGGACCTGGCGCTCATCCAGGACGACGCCCAGCGGGAGGCCGCCGCTACCGTGGGCTATCTGGCCATGTTCGAGTATCTCAACGGCTTCCGCAAGACCATCTATTGGAGTCGGGAGAAGATGGAGCGCCACGCTCTGCGCTACTCCAAAGGCTACGCGGCTAAGAAGGGCTATACCTTCTGGGAAAAGGATTTTGACGCGATGGCCTATAAGACCATGCTGCGCCAGCTGCTCTCCAAGTGGGGAATGCTGTCGGTGGATCTCCAGCGGGCCTTTGAAGCGGACGTTGTGGCGGAGCAGGAGGACGGCGTTCTGACCGTGGCCAACGCCCCGGAGGAGCCGGAGCAAGCATCCATCCCTACGCCAGAGCCGGAGGAACCGACCCAAGCGGCACCGCAGAGGAAGCAGGTGGACCTGCGTGACGTATGACGTTCTGTCTACGGGAAGCCAGGGAAATGCCGTGGTCATCAACGAGACGATCCTGATCGACTGCGGCGTTCCCTTCAAGACGCTGGAGTCGGTGGTGCCGGACCTGAAACTGGTCTTGCTGACCCACCGGCACAGCGACCACTTCCGGCCTAGGACGGTGGCAGTGTTGCACAAGCTGCGGCCGTGCCTGCGCTTCGGATGCTGTGCCTGGATGGTTCCGCTGCTGCAAGAGGCCGGGGTGCGGGCGAGGCAGATCGACTTGTACGACCCTGGCAAAGCGTACCGTTATCCTGGCCTATGTTGTCTGCTGCCTGAGGCCCTGACCCACAATGTTCCCAACTGCGGCTATCACCTGCGGGACCGGGAGGGCAAGCGGCTGTTCTATGCCACCGACACGGGGACACTGGACGGCGTGACGGCAAAAGACTACGACCTCTATCTGGTGGAGGCCAACCACACCAGAGCCGAGCTGGAAGCCCGCCTGCGGGCCAAACAGGAGGCCGGGGTCTATGCCTACGAGTGGGACGTAGCCCAGAACCACCTCAGCCGGGAGCAAGCAGAGGATTGGATCTACCAGAACATCGGCCCCACGGGGCAGTATGCCTTTCTGCACCAGCACGTCGAACCAAGGAGGGGAGTACATGAGACGGAGAGCCTTTGTCTCTGACCTAGCGGGCCAGATTAAGCAGCGAGTTTCTATGAGCGAGTGCCTGCGGGTCTACGGCTTTGAGACGAACCACTCCGGCTTTCTCCACTGTCCCTTCCACGGCGGAGACCGAACGCCGTCGCTGAAAGTCTATCCTGACGGCTGGCACTGCTTCGGCTGCGGGAAGGGCGGGACGGTCATCGACTTTGTTATGGTGCTGTATGGCCTGGACTTCAAGCAAGCCTGCCTGCGCCTGAACCACGATTTTGGCCTGGGTCTGACCGGGGAACCGGCAGACCGCAAGGCATTGGAAGAGGCCCGGAAACGGGCGGATGCAATCGAAAAACAGAAAGCGCAGGAGGAGGCAGAGGAACTGGCTTTGCTGGAAGAACATCGGTATTGGTGGGAGGTCAAGCAGGTATTTGCCCCGGAAAGTGACGGGTATATCCACCCTCTGTATGAGCAGGCGGTGAAAACCCTTCCCTGGCTGGAGTATCTGCTGGACTGCTGCGCCGACAGGAGGTGGACATCATTGAAAACACGACCCTATGCCAATGGGATTACACACAGCAAGATTTCCTGACCAGCACGGCGCCCTATGAGGCCATCTATAAGCTGCACAAGAATCCATTTGAGCACGGGCAGGCGATGGCGGCCATGGTCGCCTATGCCAAGACCCAGGGCTTCACCGGCTTCAAGGCTATGTACAAGAATTACTGCGAGAGCTTGAAACTGGCGGAAAATACGATTCTAGTGGACAACACCACGCAGTTCTCCGGCCAACCCCTGGAGCTGGACGCCGGAGACTGGGAGGCCGATGATCTGGGCGTCGGGCGAGACAGCGGGTGGGGGCATCAGGTGGCCTGCCCCCACCCGGTCCTGCCGGTAGAGCGGCTGGTGAATATCGACACCGGCGTGGAGAAGCTGCGCTTGGCCTACCGCAAGGGGAAGAACTGGCGGGAGATCATCGTGGACAAGTCCACCCTGGCCTCTGCCCAGAAAGTGACGGCCCTGGCCGACCGAGGCATCTCTGTCACCAGCGAGACGGCGAAAGCCTTTGTGCAGTACATCTCAGACCTGGAAAACCTGAACTATGACCGCCTGCCGGAGCGCAAGAGCATCGGCCGCCTGGGGTATATCCCAGGCGAAGGTTTTTCGCCCTATGTGGAAGGGCTGCTCTTCGACGGGGATGCCAGCTTCCGGGACCTCTTTGGGGCTGTCCGTGCCCAGGGAGAGTGGGAGACATGGCTCAAAACGGCGCGGGCTTGCCGAGCCATGTCCATCACGGCGCGGGTCATGCTGGCCGCGTCCTTTGCCTCTCCTTTACTGGAGGTGCTGGGGGCTTTGCCCTTCTTTGTGCATCTGTGGGGCGTGGACTCTGGCACGGGCAAGACGGTCGCCCTGATGCTGGCGGCGTCCGTCTGGGGGGACCCGGCGGTTGGCTCTTATATCAAGACCTTTGATGCGACCGTGGTGGGCCACGAGAAGACGGCGGCCTTTCTCAACCACCTGCCCTTGTGTCTGGATGAGTTACAGCTGGCCAAGAGCGGCCGGGGACCGGCGCAGTTTGACGTGTACAAGCTGGCCCAGGGTGTGGGCCGGACGCGCGGGAACAAATACGGCGGCGTGGACCAGACCCCCACCTGGCGCAACTGCATCCTGACCACCGGGGAAAGCCCTCTGACCTCCCAAAGCGCCGGAGCCGGGGCGGTGAACCGCGTCATCGACATCGAGTGCAAGGCGGATCAGGCGGTTATTACCGATGGTATGGGCGTCTCTTCTGCCCTCAAGAACAACTTCGGCATGGCGGGGCGGCAGTTTGTAGAGCGGCTCTATGCCATCCCGGACGCCCTGGACACTGTGCGGGAGCGGTACCGGACGTTCTTTCGGGAACTTTCCCAGAAAGACACGACGGAAAAACAGGCCATGGCAGCGGCAGCGATTTTAGTCGCAGACCAGTTGGCTACTGGTTGGTTTTTCCGGGACGGTCTGGGGCTGACCATCGATGATCTGACGGATTTTCTGGCATCGAAGGCAGCGGTATCTGCGGGAGAGCGTGGGTATCAGTATCTCTGTGATTGGGTGGCCCAGAACGCCGCTCGGTTTCAGGGCGGGCCGCTGGCGTCCGAGGGACGGAGCCTGGAAGTGTTTGGGGTACTGGAAGCCGACGAAGTCTTTATCATCCGCTCGGTATTCCAGCGGACGGTGAGCGATGCGGGCTTTTCCCCGGCGGCACTGCTTAGCTGGCTGAAACAAAATGAGCTCATCCGCACCAGAGGACGCAACCGGACCCTGAGCAAGCGCATCAACGGGGTGAGGACTGAGTGCGTCTGCCTGCGCCTGCCCAGAGAAGAGTTGGACGAAGAACCGGAGCTGCTACCGTGAATCATAGAAACAAGCTGAGAGGGGAGATCCATTTGGAATTACGAGACTATCAAAAGGAAGCCATTAAAACGATCCAGGCCCAGCTGCCAGGCCGCTACCTGGTGCAGATGGCCACTGGGCTGGGAAAGACGGTCACGTTCGCCAGCTTGCCCCGGCGGGGCAGGGTGCTACTGCTGTCTCACCGGGAGGAGCTGGTCAACCAGCCCCGGAGGTACTACAACTGTTCCTTCGGCGTGGAGCGGGCCGGGGAGCACAGCCAAGGGGAAGAGGTGGTGAGCGCGTCAGTCCAGACCTTAGTGCGGCGGCTGGACCGCTTTGCCCCGGAGGAGTTTGACACGGTCATCGTGGACGAAGCTCACCACGCGGCGGCGGTGACGTACCGAAAAATTCTGGACTATTTTAAGCCCCGTCTGGTCCTGGGTTTTACGGCCACGCCGAACCGGGGGGACAAAATTCGCCTGGACGACGTGTTCCAGAAAATTATTTTTGCAAAAGACCTGCGCTGGGGGATTCAGCAGGGCTATCTCTGTGACATCCTGTGTAAGCGAGTGGACATCGGCTATGACCTCAGTGCCGTCCGAACTCGGATGGGGGACTATGCGCCCGGCGAGTTGGCTCAGGCCATGGAGGGCACGGCGGATGCCATTGCCCAGGCGTACCGGGAAGAAGCCAGCGGGCCGACGCTGATCTTCGCCGTCAACGTAGCCCAGGCCCAGGAGATCGCCGGGAAAATTCCCGGTGCGGTGGCCGTGACTGGACAGACGAAGGACAGGGCGGAGCTGATCCAGCGTTTCACTGATGGGGAAATTCCTTGCCTGGTAAACGTGATGGTTTTCACGGAGGGGACAGATATTCCACGGGTGGAGACGGTGATTCTGGCACGACCGACTCAGTCCGAAGCTTTGTATACCCAGATGGTGGGCCGGGGTTTGCGGCTGTATCCGGGGAAGGAGAAGCTGACCCTCATCGACTGTGTGGGGACTACGGGACGAGCTAGCTTATGTACGGCGCCGAGCTTGCTGGGCCTGGATGTGTCAAATGTCCCCAAACGGAAGCAGAATGAGTTGCAGGGCTTGCTGTTCGACCTGCCTCTGAAAGCAGCGGCGGCTTCGGATGCACCGGAGAGCTGGGTTCGCAACGTGGAGATCGTGGATTTATGGGCTAAGACCCAGAGCTATGTGACCCATGACGTGAACTGGTTCAAGATGCCAGACGGCTCCCTTGTGTGTGCTCTGGCCGACCGGACGAAGTTCGTTATCTCCTGCCCGGATGCCTTGGGACAGGTGGAACTGGAGGGAGAGAAGATGCCCATGCAGCAGGCGTTGGACCAGGTGTATGTGACCCTACGGGATCAACACGCAGACGCCCGGAACCTCTGGGACCTAAACGCCGTCCGCCGCTGGGGGAGCCAGCCCGCCACGGAAAGCCAACTCAAGCTCATTCGCCGCCGCTGTCGGTTCCGGGGCTTTGATCCCACGGGACTGACCAAGGGGCAGGCCAGCCAAATTCTGAACCGGGTCTTGAACGGGGGAAACGGAGGGAAGCGCCGTGGCCACTGAGACACAGCATCAGATTGCTCTGCTCAAGTGGAGCAGACAGCCAAAAATTCGGACGGCCTGGCCAGAGCTGAAATTGCTCTATCACATCAAGAATGAGACGAAAGAGGGTGCGGCGCAAGTCGCTGTGGACCGGGCTATGGGGGTGAAGAAGGGTGTGCCGGACCTCTGCCTGCCGGTGGCGCGGGGGAAATATCACGCCCTGTACATCGAGATGAAGAATGAGAGGGGCCGCACCAGTTCGGAACAGGAATGGTGGCTCGATGCCCTGAAAGGGGCAGGCGCTTTGACCTGCGTCTGCAAGGGATGGCAGGCGGCGGTCCAGACGTTAGAGTGGTACCTCTCGTTGGAGAAGGAGGGATGAGGCATGGAACTGCCCTTTGAACGGGCGGCCCTGCGGGGCGATCCGATGCCGGAGGGAATGGCCTTGTATGAACAGGCGGCTTTTCAAGCTCTGCGGGGGTTGTATGCCCTGTATCGCCGGGGTGGGATCAGCCGGGAAGACGCTGCGCGGGAAAAAGAGAAGATCCTGGAAGCCTATCGGCAGGAGGGAGCAGACTGGGCTCGGAGCCGGGAAATCACCCAGGCCCACGCCCGTCTATGGCAAAACATCGAGGCTGCTGCCAATCGCTATGGCCGGGAACGGACCCTGGACCATGCCGATGCCTTTGTACGGGCGGTGTATGGGGCGGGGGTGAAAGCAGGAAAGGGGGAGATGCCATGACCTTACACGACCTATCCCAGTTGTACTATCTGACGCGGGAGATTGAGATGGACCGGCGGAGGCTGGAAGAATTGGAACAGCAGGCCCTTCCGGGGGCGCAGAGGCTCAGCGGGATGCCGGGAGGAGGTGGGACATTGGACCAGGTGGCAGAGCTGGCGGCCCAGATCGCGGACCTGCGGGAACTCATTCGGGCCAAACAGAAGCAGTGCATTCTGGAACGGCGGTGGCTTGAGGGGTACATTGCCGGCATCGGGGACAGCCTGACCCGGCAGGTCTTTACCCATCGGTTTATCCATGGCCTGAGTTGGCGGCAGGTGGCCGACTGCGTGGGCGGCGGGAATACAGAGGCCGGGTGCAAGAAGCTGGTGTATCGTTTTTTGCGAAAAACCTAAAGTTGTCCCGTTTGTCCCGGCTACCTGTGGTATACTGGTATTGTGATTTTTTTAGAGATAGGTTTTTCCTCTTTTCCCCGGACGGCGCTGGGCTTTGGCTTGGCGTCGCCCGGATTCTTTTTGCCCGCAGCGGGGAGGTGGTAACGTGGCGGAGCTGACCAAAAAGCAAAAACGATTTGTCCAGGAATACCTGATCGACCTGAACGCCACGGCTGCTGCCCGGCGAGCAGGGTACAGCGAGAAGACGGCGCGGTGCATCGGTAATGAGAACTTGACGAAACCAGCTATCAAGGCGGAGATCGACCGGGAACTGGCCAAGATCCAGAGCGACCGGATCGCCACCGCCGACGAAGTAATGCGTTACCTGACCTCCGTGATGCGGGGAGAGCAGACGGAGGAAATTCCTCTGCTCCAGGGTGACGGTATGCAGGCGCTGGTGGCCAAGGACGTGAGTGCGAAGGACCGGCTGAAAGCGGCGGAACTCATCGGCAAGCGTTATGGCCTGTTTACGGAAAAGCTGGGGCTGGACGGCGTGGTGCCGGTGATCTTGGCGGGGGATGATGAGGTCGAAGACTAATATCATCCACTTGCCTGAGGTCATCGGCAAGGGTTACGGGGCCTTCTGGCGGTTCCGGGGCCGGTACCGGGTGGTGAAAGGCTCTCGTGCCTCGAAGAAGTCCAAGACCACGGCTTTGAACCTCATCACCCGCATGATGCAGTATCCCCAGGCCAATACGCTGGTAGTACGAAAAGTTTTCCGCACCCTGAAAGATTCTTGCTTTACAGAGCTGAAATGGGCCATCCACCGGCTGGGCGTAGATGCCTGGTGGGGCATCCGGGAAAGCCCTCTCGAAATGACCTATCTGCCCACGGGCCAGAAGATCTATTTCCGGGGCCTGGATGACCCGCTAAAGGTCACGTCCATCACGGTAGAGAATGGCTATTTGTGCTGGTGCTGGATCGAGGAAGCCTATGAGATCATGGACGAACGGGCCTTTGACATGCTGGACGAATCCATTCGAGGGGGCATCCCCAAGGAGACGGGGCTGTTCAAGCAGATTACCCTGACCTTCAACCCATGGAACGAGAAGCACTGGCTGAAAGCCCGCTTCTTCGACGCCCCGCCGGACCCGGATATTCTGGCCCTGACCACGAACTACCTGTGTAACGAGTGGCTGGACCAGGCTGACCTGAAAGTGTTTGAGACGATGCGGGAGAATAACCCCCGTCGGTATCAGGTGGCCGGCCTGGGCGGCTGGGGTATCGTGGAGGGCTTGGTTTTTGAGAACTGGAAAGAAGAAGCCTTCGAGACGGCAGCCATCGCCAAAAAGCCCGATGTAGTCAGCGCCTTCGGCCTGGACTTCGGTTACACAAACGACCCGACGGCCCTGTTCTGCGGGCTGGTCAGCCAGGAGGAGAAGACCATCTGGGTCTTTGATGAACTCTATGAGAAGGCCCTGAGCAACCGGGCCATTTGTGACCGGGTGACGGCCATGGGCTACGCCAAAGAGCGCATCCGGGCCGACTGCGCCGAGCCGAAGAGCATCGACGAGCTGCGGGAGCTGGGGCTGTACCGTATCACGCCCGCCCGGAAGGGGCGGGACAGCATCAACAACGGCATCCAGTATATTCAGGATTATCGCATCGTCATCCACCCCAGGTGTGTGAACTTCCTCACAGAGATCTCCAATTACACCTGGGCCGAGGACAAATTCGGGGGCAAACTGAACCGCCCCATTGACGCCTTCAACCATCTCATGGACGCCATGCGCTACGCGCTGGAGGACGTGCTGGTGGGGCCGGCGTTTTCGTTTGAATAAGACAGAAAGGAGGGAGAGACATGAGCGGGATCATCACAGAGACAGAACGGGTGAACCGCCTGATCCTACAGGGAAAACGGCGAGGCTTGAGTGAACTGCAATTCTTCGCGGCAGAGCTGCAAGACTGGCGGGATAGCCCCCGACGGAAAGAACAGCTCCAGGGCGAGCGCTACTATCGCGGGCAACAGGACATCCTGCGCCGCCAGCGGACGGTCATCGGGACCGACGGGAAATTGCAGACGGTGGACAACCTACCCAACAACCGGATCGTGGACAATCAGTACGCTCTGATGGTAGACCAGAAGACAAACTATCTGGTGGGCAAGCCCATCACGCTGAACTGTCGGAACAAGACTTACACGGCCCAGCTGGGCAAGGTGTTCGGCCGCCGCTTCGGGAGACTGCTGAAATACGTCTGCGAGGACGCCCTGAACGGCGGCTTGGGCTGGCTCTACCCCTATTATGACCGGGAGGGTCAGCTGGCCTTTCAGCATTTCCCAGCCTATGACATCCTGCCCTTCTGGGCCGACGACGACCACACGACGCTGGACTGTGCCTTGCGCTACTACACTCAGGAGGTCTGGAACGGCTACACAAAGGAGATCGTGGAGCGGGTGGAACTGTTCAAGGACGACGGCCTGTGGCGGTATCTCTTCCAGCACGGCCAACTCATCCCGGACGTAGAGCTGGGGGAGCATGAGAATTACTTCGCCGTGGACATGGGAGGGCAGACCCAGGAATTTAACTGGACCCGCATCCCACTCATCCCCTTTAAGTATAACAAGCAGGAGGTCCCCTTGCTCTGCCGGGTCAAGACCTTGCAGGATGGGATCAACACCATGCTCTCGGACTTTGCCGACAACATGCAGGAGGACGCCCGGAACACCATCCTCATCCTGAAAAACTACGACGGGGAGAACCTGGGCCAGTTCCGGCACAACTTGGCGACCTACGGGGCCGTCAAGGTCCGCAGCGACGGCGGAGTGGAGACGCTGCAAGTAGAGGTCAACGCAGACAACTACCAGAGTATCTTAAAGCTGCTCAAGCAGTCGCTCATCGAGAACGCCCGCGGCTACGACGCCAAAGACGACCGCCTCTCTGGGAATCCAAACCAGATGAACATTCAGTCCATGTATTCTGACATCGACCTGGACGCCAACGGCATGGAGACGGAGTTCCAGGCGGCTTTTGAAGATTTGCTGTGGTTCATCAATCAGGATTTCAGCAACAGGGGCTTAGGGGATTTTTCGGGGGAGGATCTACAGATCGTCTTCAACCGGGACATCCTCATCAACGAGAGTGAGTCCATCGACAACTGCTCTAAGTCCCTGGGTATCCTGTCCAACGAGACGATCGTGGAGCAGCACCCCTGGGTGTCCGACGTAGACCTAGAGCTGGCCCGCCTGCGAAAAGAGCAGGACGAGGCCATGGCACGGGCACCGGAGTACACCGGGGCCTTTGGCGGCGGTGGGGGCACATGAGAGACGCAGCCTATTGGCGGCAGCGCAGCGCTCTGCTGGAAGCCAGCGCCCACAAGAACGCCGACGAGAGCGTCCGGGCCTTGGAGGAGCTTTATCAGGAGACGCAGCGGGAAGTCCGGCAGGAGATCGAGAGCTGGTATGCTCGCTTCGCCCGTGACAATCAGCTGACCCTGGCCGAAGCCAAGAAACGGCTCACGGCGGGGGAGATGGAGGAATTTCGCTGGTCTGTGGAGCAGTATGTGAAGGTCGGGAAACAGGCGGGCTTGGACCCAGCCTGGCAGAAGAAACTTGCCAACGCCTCCGCTCGGTTCCACATCTCCCGTCTGGAAGCGATCGAGTTGCAGATCCAGCAACAGATAGAGCTGCTCTATGGGAACCAGGTGGATGAGGTGGACCAGCTCTTGAGAAAAGTCGTGGGAGAGGGCTACACCCACACAGCCTTTGAGGTCCAGAAGGGCCTTGGGGTGGGTTGGGACATCGCCGCCCTGGACCCACGCAAGTTAGACGCTCTGCTGACCAAGCCCTGGTCTACAGACCACAGGACATTTCGGGACCGGTGCTGGACCAACAAAGAGGCACTGGTCGGGGAGGTCAGCAAGCGCCTGACCCAGGGCCTTCTGCGGGGAGACGCCCCGGCCAAGACCATCGCAGCCATCCAGAAGACCTTCGGGGTCCATCGTTATAAAGCCGCCCGCTTGGTCCACACGGAGACGACCTACTTCAACGCCGTGGCCAGCAGGCAAGCCTATCAAGACCTGGACGTGGAACAGGTGGAGATCATTGAAACACTGGACGGCCGGACCTGTGAGATATGCGGGGATATGGATGGAAAGATCATCCCATTGTCTCAGTATGAGCCGGGGGTCACAGTGCCGCCCTACCATCCCAACTGCCGGGGGACCACGGCTCCCGCCATTGACGCAAAGTGGGCCGGGAAGCGCCTGGCCAGGGATGGAGAGGATGAACTCTATGAGGTCCCGGCGGATATGACCTATGCCCAGTGGAAGGAAGCCTTTGTGGATAGCGGCAAGAAAAGCAAGTTGACCAGGGCCTCTGACGGTGCTATACTCAAACCCAACACATCAGATGATGGAGGGGCCGCTGTGCAGACGGTAGGATACATCGACAGAGAGAAATACAGCTGTATCACGAAGGACATTACCACAGACGAGGTGGTCCTGACGCCGGAGCGCGTACAGCACATCAAGGACCGACATCCGGGGCATTTTGAACGCATCGAGCCATTTTTGCGGATGGCTTTGGAAGACCCAGACTACATCCTTGCAGACAAAAGCCCGAACACTGGCCTGATTTTGAAGATGGTCGAACGGGAAGGGACACGTTTTCAGACCGTCCTGCGGGTGCATACCTCTGCGGATAACCCAGCCTTCAAGAACTCCATCATCTCTTCCTGGGAGATTAGTGAATCCCGATGGGAAAACTACATCAAAAACAAAACCGTTCTTTACAAGAAGGAATAATCCTGCTATAATTTCAGTAGGATAAGAACGGGCTTTGAGGTGGTAAATTTCGTTGCGACCACACGCCGATGGTATGACAAGGGGAAACCCTGAGAGATGCGGGAGAGGCGACGCCCGCCAAGGCCCAATCTGACAGAGGGAGTAGGTCTGCACCTGCTCCCTTTTCCTAAAGCAAGGACACTTGAGGTGGTAGATTTCGTCCAGACCACACGCCGACGGTATGACAGGAGGAAACTCTGAGAGATGCAGGAGGAATTGGACGCCTGCCAAGTGTTTTCCTTGCTTTTGTTGTATCCACACAACTTCATTGATGAAAGCATCCTGTAAAAACGCAGGGTGCTTTTTTCATACCCATTTTTTCAGACAGGAGGGAAAGAACATGACAAAAGAAACTTTGCTCGGCTGGGGGCTGAGTGAGGAACAGGCCAAAAAGGTCCTGGACGGACTGAACGGTTCCTTTGTCACAAAAGTGCGGTTCGATGAGGTCAACACCGAACTGACCGCCGCCAAGAACACCATCAAAGAGCGTGACACCCAGCTTGAAACGCTGAAGAAGGCGTCCGGGGACACCAAGGCCCTTCAGGACCAGATCACCCAGCTTCAGGCAGACAACAAGAAGAAGGATGACGATCACGCCGCCGAGCTGAAAAATCTGCGGATCGGCAATGCGGTCGAGCTGGCCCTGACCGGTGCGAGGGCGAAAAACAACACGGCGGCCAAGGCACTGCTGGCTGGGTTCCTGGAAAAGGCTGAGCTGGATGAGACCGGTGCAGTCAAGGGCCTGGACGATGAGATCAAGAAGTTGGTCAAAGACGAGAAGACCGCTTTTCTCTTTGAAGCTAAGGAGACCGGCGGCAAGTTCCGGGGCGCCAAGTCCGCCGAGAGGGGCGAGGGTGGCCAGGGTGGGATGACCCTGGAGAACCTGAAAAAGCTCCCGCCGGTGGAGCGGCACCGCTGGTCGGTGGAACACCCGGAGGAATACAAAGCACTCTATGAAGGAGGAGACGCATAATGGGAAACACGGTATATGATAATTTTTTCCTGTCCAATGAGATCGAGGACCAGTATAAGTCCCATCTGGACCTGGTGCAGTTCTGCACCGTGGACAACAACCTGACCGGCGAGGCCGGCATGATCCGTAAGATCCACAAGTACAAGGCCACCAGCGGCACCGAGAAGCTGGCCAAGGGCGAGGGCAACTCCAAGACCATCACGGCTGCCTACACTGAGCAGGAGTACAAGATCCTGCTGGCGCAGAACCGCTTCGTTTACTACGATGAGGAGGCCATGACTGACCCCATGGTGGTGACGACCGGCACCCGCCACGCCGGGACCGATCTGTTCAACACTCAGAACGACGACGTGTATGCGGCTTTCCAGGACGCGACCCTGGTCATGCCCGTTACGGCCCTGAACTTCGGGGCCTTTGTGGACGCCACGGCCATGCTGGCCCTGGAGAATTTGGAGGGCGTGACCCTGTTCGCCTTCGTGAACCCCGCTGACATGGCCAAGATCCGCAAGACCCTGGGCGAAGACCTGAAATTTGTGGAGTCCTATGCTCGGCAGGGCTATGTTGGCACCGTGGGCGGTGTGAATCTCTATGTGAAGAAGGACGCCCTGCCTGGTAAAGTCACCATGGCCACCAAGGAGGCCGTGACCCTCTTCAATAAGAAGGGGACTGAGGTCGAGCAGGAGCGAGACGGCAACACCCGGAAGAACAGCATCTACTCCCGCAAGTATTACATCGCCGCTCTGACCGACGAGACGAAGGCTGTGGTCATTGTGGTGGGCGCTGCGGCGGTCAGCACCGATACCACTGTGACCGCCGGCAAGACCTACTATGCGGCCGCCAGCATGGGCTATGTGAAGGTCACGCCGGCCGAAGGGGACAGCCCCAAGACCAAGGGCTGGTATGAGATTACCCCGTCCTGAGAGGATAGGTGCGTAATATGCGAGAGCAGACCATCGCCTGGCTGACGGCCTGGGGCCTGGGCGGGGCGGAGTATGACGTCTTCCTGGACATCGTCCTGAACGCCGTCACCTGGCGGCTGAAAAATCTGACGGGCTGTGAGGAACTGCCGGAGGGCCTGGTGAGCCTGGGCGCCGCCATGGCAGCAGGGGAATACCTGCAAGCCAGAAAAGCCAAGGGCGAACTGGAGGGCTTTGACCTGGAAATGGCCATCAAGTCCTTGCAGGAGGGGGACACCGCTGTCACCTTCGCCATCGGCGAAGGCAGCGCCACCCCGGAGCAGCGGCTCGACGCCCTCATTGACCATCTGCTGAACGGCCGGATGGATGAGGTCTATCGCTACCGGAGGCTGGTATGGTGAGCCGGGCGGTGCAGACCGCCCTGGCCCGCCTATGGACAGACCGTTGCACGATCTACGGTCAGAAAGATGTGCCTGTCCTGGGGAGCCATTTGACCAACTTCCAGCCGGTGGTCTTGGCGGAGGATGTGCCCTGTAAGCTGTCCTTTGAATCCCTGACCGTGACCACCGGAGACGGCGTGGCCACGGTGGGGCAGTCCGTCAAGCTGTTCCTGGCCCTGGAGGTCCAGGTTTTTGCGGGCTGTAAGATCGTCGTGACCCGGCCAGATGGGACAGAGCTTACCTATGGGCAGTCCGGTTTGCCGGGGGTGTTCCACAACCACCAGGAGATTTTATTAGAACCGTTCCGGGGGTGGGCCTGATGGGACGAAGCTGGGGTCAGTGCGATTTTGAAGCACTGCTGAAACTGTCGGAGCAGATCGCCAAGTATTCCAGTCTGGACGGGGACCAGCTCTGCCGCCGGGCGGCCAAGCAGCTGGCCCAGATCCTGCTGAACAAGGTGAAGAAGAGGACCCCGGTGGGGGTCCCGCCCAACTATGCCACAGAAGCAGCATTGCAGGAATATTGGGCCGGCTACCGGGGTGGCACCCTGCGGGACGGCTGGACCATCCTGCCCATCCAGAAGCAGGGAGATGCGTATACCATCACGGTCATCAACAACCTGGAGTACGCCAGCTATGTGGAGTTCGGCCACCGGCAGCAGCCGGGGCGGTACGTCCCAGCCCTGGGCAAGCGCCTGCGGGAGAGCTGGATGCCGGGCCGGTACATGTTGACCATCTCCGAGCAGGAGCTTCGGGCACTGGCCCCCCGGCTGCTGCAAGACCTGCTGTATGACGCAATGCGGGAGGTGTTTACATGATCCAGGAGATCATAGAGGGAGTCGCCCAGGCCCTCTATCAGACCTTTGGCGACGAGTACAAAATTTATGAAAACGACGTGGAGCAGGGCTTACAGGAGCCTTGCTTTTTTCTGGGCGTTTTGCAGCCTACGCTCAGCCCCTTACCCGGAGGGCGGTTCCTCAGTCAGAATCCGCTGGACGTGCAGTATTTCCCTGCCAGCAGGCGGGACAACCAAACCTTACTGTGCGTAGCGGAACGATTGCAGACCTGCCTGGAACTGATCACCCTGCCGGACGGGGCAATGGTGCGGGGCACAGAGCGGTCTTATGCCATCACGGACAACGTACTGCATTTCCTTGTGACCTACCCTGTGACCCTGCGGCGGCCCAGAGAAGAGACGCCCATGCAGGAGGTCCAGGTGGACGCCACGACGAAGAAGGGAGAATGACCCATGGAATCGAAGAACACACAGCCCGTCTATTCCAAGCAGCAGCTCTTGACCTTCCAGCGCTACGCCGCGCGGCGGGATCTGCTGGAGGCTCTGCTGAAAGACGGCGAAAGCTATACCCATGACCAGGTCCGGAACCTGATCGACGACTTTATGAAAGGAAAGGTGAGGGAATAATGGCCCTTGGCGGCGGCACTTTTTTGGTGCAGAACAAGATCTTACCCGGCGCCTACATCAACTTTATCAGCGTGGCTAACGCCAGCGCATCTCTGTCCGACCGTGGTATTGCAACGCTGCCTCTGCCCATGGATTGGGGGCCGGAGCAGACGGTCGTGAGCGTGGAGCAGGGAGAGTTTCAGAAGAACAGCCAGGTCCTCTTTGGCTATGCCTACACGGCGGAGGAACTGCGTCCCATGCGGGAGATCTTTCTTCATGCCCGGAAAGTCTATTTCTTCCGGCTCAACGCCGGCGGGAGCAAGGCGGCCAACACCTACGGCACGGCCAAGTACCCCGGTACCCGTGGCAACGCCCTGCGCGTGACCATCGAGGAAAGCGAGAACAGCCAGGCGGAGGCCCGGCTGTATGACGTGACGACTTGGCTGGGCACGGTCCAGGTGGACCAGCAGAAGGGCGTTGCCACGGCAGAAGCCCTGAAGAACAACGACTATGTGGACTGGAAGACCTCGGCGGCCCTGGCGGTGACGGCTTCTGCGCCGCTCACCGGCGGGAGCAACGGAGAGGTCCAGGACGCAGCCTATCAGACCTATCTGGACAAGATGGAAGCGTATACCTACCACGCTATGGGCTGCCCTTCGGCCAGCGTGACCATCACCGCCCTGTTTGCGGCCTTCTGCAAGCGGATGCGGGAGGAAGTCGGCAAGAAGTTCCAGGTGGTCTGCTTCCAAAAGCTGGCGGACTATGAGGGCGTGGTCAGTGTGAAGAACTCCCTCAACGGCAGCGAAAATGACCCGGCCCTGGTGCCCTGGGTCACGGGCGTCATTGCGGGCACGGCGGTAAACAAGTCCGCCACCAACATGACCTATGACGGCGAGTACGCCATCGACGTGAGTGACACACAGAGCCAGCTGGAGGCGGGCATTCAGGAGGGTTCCTTCCTCTTCCATCTGGTGGACGAGAAGGTTGTGGTTCTGGAGGACATCAACACCTTCGTTTCCATCACCGACGAGAAGAGCGGGGACTTTTCCAGCAACCAGACCATCCGGGTGCTGGATCAGATCGCCAATGATATTGCGGTCCTGTTCGGCAAGAAGTACATTGGCAAGGTCCCTAACGATGCGGCTGGCCGCATCTCCCTCTGGAACGACATCGTGAAGCACCACCAGCAGCTCCAGAGTATCCGGGCCATTGAGAATTTCAGCGGCGATGACGTGACCGTGGAGCAGGGCGACACCAAGAAGGCCGTGGTGGTTACCGACCATATCACCCCGGTCAACGCCATGGCCCAGCTCTACATGACGGTCTATGTCAGCTGAGAAGGGAGGAAGTAACGCATGAGCGACACCATTATGAACGCCATGGACGCCGTATACGGCAGCTTGGCCGAGTGCTATATCACCATCGACGGTAGCCGGTACAACATGATGTCCCTGACGGAGTTCAATAGCGAGCTGGCCGTGAACATCACCGAGGTCCCCATTTTGGGCAAGGTGGGCATGGGGCACAAGCCCGCCGGCGGCAAGGGGACCTGGAGCGGCACGGCCCACTACAACCAGTCTGTCCTGCGCCGCATGGCGGACCAGTATCAGAAGACCGGCGTCCTGCCGTACTTCGAGATCCAGGTGACCAACGAGGACCCAAGCTCTTCGGTGGGGGCGCAGACGATCCTGCTGCATGACTGCCTGTGTGAGAAGTTCACCCTGGCCAAGTTCAAGGCAGGGGAAGAAATTTTGGACGAAGAACTCAGCGGGACCTTTGAATCCTGGGATATGCCCAGGGAGTTTGATCCCCTGGACGGGATGCAGTAAGACAAAACAGGAGGAATATCACATGGATCTGACCGCATTTCTGGCGGAGAACGCCCAGACCGTAGAACACGTCAACTACGCCGCCTCTAAGCGCTTCCTGGACAGCGAGGGCAAGCCCATGCTGTGGGAGCTGCGGGCCGTGGACGGCGCAGAGGATGAGTCCCTGAGAAAAGACAGCGCCCGGCGGGTGCCGGTCCCCGGCCGACGGGGGCAGTACCAGCGGGAGACGGACTACGACGCCTACCTGGGCAAGCTAGCCGTGGCCTGCACGGTTTTCCCAAACCTGAACGACGCCAATCTGCAAGACAGCTACCGTGTCAAAAGCGCGGAGGCCCTGCTGAAAACCATGCTCACCTCCGGGGAGTACACGGACTACCTCATCAAGGTGCAGGAGGTCTGTGGCTTTGAGGCCATGCAGGACGAGGTAGACCTGGCAAAAAACTGATCGAGGGCGGCGACGGACAGGCCAACGTCGCCTATTACTGTCTACATGAATTACACCTATTGCCCTCTGCATATTTGGCTTTGCCCCGGCGAGAACGGGCGTTCATCACGGCTGCCATCCAGCTGCGGACCGAGAACGAAGAGAAGAAACGGAAAGAGCTGGAACAGAAGCAGCGGCACTGACCGCCGCAAGATCAAACAAGAAAGGGGGTGGTGGCTTTGGCGACCATCCGCACGGCCATCGCCCTGTATGACGGCGTGACCGGACCACTGAAAAGTATGCACAAGGCTATGAGCATCGTGCTCAATAGTTTTGAGGCCATGCAGCGAGCCTCCGGGAACGCGATCGACACGGCCAGCCTCCAGCAGGCGCGGGAAGAGCTGGCACGGGCCGACGCCGCCCTGAACAACATCGAGGACAGTATTCGCAACGACGAAGAGGCGCAGCGTCGCTTCAACCAGCGCATCCGGGACGGGGACACCGCTGCCGGGGGCCTGTGGGACAAGCTCAAGGGCATCGCCATGACCGTCGGCGGCCTGGCTGCCTTGCAGAAGCTCATCGGTCTGTCCGATGAACTGAGCAGCACCAAGGCCCGACTGAACCTGCTGGTGGATGACGGCGGGTCCGTGGACGCTCTGGAAAAGAAGATCATGGCCTCAGCCCAGCGAAGCCGGTCAGCCTACTTTGATACGGCCTCCGCCGTGGCCAAGCTGGGTCTGAACGCCGGCAACGCCTTCGGCGGGGACATGGACCAGGTCATTGCCTTCATGGAGCAAGTCAATAAGCAGTTCGTCATCGGTGGCGCGACGGCCCAGGAGCAGAGCAACGCCATGGTCCAGCTGACCCAAGCCATGGCCGCCGGTGCCCTGCGGGGCGAAGAGCTGAACTCCATCCTGGACGGCGCCCCCGGTATCGCTCGTGCCATCGAGAAATACATGGGCATCGCCGAAGGCTCCATCAAAACCGTGGCAGAGAAGGGGGAAGTCACCGCCCAGGTGGTGAAAAATGCCCTCTTTGCCATGGCGGATGAGACCAATGAGAAGTTCGAGAGTATGCCCAAGACCTGGGCACAGATCTGGACAGAGATGCAGAACAAGGCTCTGTCCGTTTTCTCGCCCATCCTGACCAAGCTCAGTGAGATCGGTAACAGCGACCGGTTCAGTGCGGCGACAGACGGCCTCATGGCGGCGCTGGCAGCCCTGGCCTCTGTTGCTGCTACGATCTTTGATGGCCTGGTGACAGGTGTGGCCTGGGTCGCAGACAACTGGGAGATCTTGTCCCCGCTCATCCTGGGCGTTGCGGCAGCCCTGGGCGTTTACTACGGCGCTCAGGTAGCGGCCAATGTGGTCGAGGCCATCTCCAAGGGGCTGCATGTAGCCCAGGCCGCCGCCAAGATGCTCCAGCTGGCCGTGACCGGTAAGCTGACTGCTGTGACAGCGGCGGAGACGGCAGCGCAGTATGGCCTGAACGCGGCTATGTATGCCTGCCCCATCGTGTGGATCATCATGCTTATCATCGCACTGGTCGCTCTGTTTTACGCGGCAGTGGCGGCGGTAAATCACTTCGCTGGGACCAGCGTCTCGGCCACGGGCATCATCTGTGGGGCTTTCCTGGTCGTGCTGGCTGTGGTCGGCAACGTGTTCGTCTCTCTGTACAACCTGGTCATGGAGGTATTTGCCGGGATCTATAACGTGGTCGCAGCAGTGGCGAACTTCATCGGGAACGTGTTTCAGGACCCGGTGGGGGCCGTGGCTCGACTCTTTTTTGACCTGGTGGACGTGGTGCTCAGCCTGCTGAAGACCCTGGCCTCAGCCATCGACAACATCTTCGGCAGCCATCTGGCGGACGCTGTACAGGGCTGGCGGGATAGTCTGGGCGGCTGGGTAGACCGGAAGTTCGGCAAGGGCAAGGAGATCATGGCGAAGGTCAACAGCGACGAGATGAAGCTGGGCCGCTTCGAGTACGGAAAAGCCTGGAACACGGGCTACAACTTCGGCAAGAACTTGGGAAGTAAAGTCTCTGGTTTGTTCGACAGCACCCAGGTCAATGACCCCATGGGGGCCTTCAACACCGGCAACACGTTAGACAGCATCTACAACAACACCAACGACATCGCCGACAACACGGCCAAAGCCGCTGATGCCCTGGACATGAGCGCCGAAGAGCTGCGTCTGCTGCGGGACATTGCGGAGCGGGATGCCATCAATAAATTCACCACAGCAGAGATCCGGGTGGAGATGAACAATCAGAACACCATCACCGGGACGAACGACTTGGACGGCATCATCGATGATCTGGAAAAGAAGATCGAAGAGGCGATGATCGAAGTCAGTGAGGGGGTGCATATCTAAATGTTTCAGTTTTACTTAGACGGCCTTCTTTTTCCGGTGGCCCCAGAGAAGATGACGGTGAAGATCGGGAACCAGAACGACACCCTCACTCTGATCAGCGGGCAGGAGGTGAGCCTCCTGAAGCTGCCGGGCCTGTCGAAGATCACCTTTTCCTGCTTGCTGCCTGCGGTGCGGTACCCCTTTGCCCAGTATCCGGGGGGCGTGTTTCAGAACCCCAAAAATTATCTGGACAAGTTGGAATCACTCAAGCAGACTTGTAAACCCTTCTTCTTCCAGGTGATACGGCCGGGGCGCTTCCAGACCAGCTTCACCGTGTCCCTGGAGGACTACACCATCACAGAGGATGCCAGTAAGCACGGGCAGGATGTTTTTGTAGATGTGACCCTGCTGCAATACCAGGCCTATGTGACGAAAACCATCCAGTTCAAGGCCGACAGCAAGGGGTCTACCACCGCCACCGTCTCCCAGCCCAGCCGGGACACCACCGGCAAGAAGACGACCACGAGCTACACCGTGAAGCGCGGGGATACCCTGTGGAACATCGCCAAGAAATACCTGGGCAGTGGGGCAAAGTGGAAGACCATCTATAACGCCAACAAGTCTACCATCGAGGCTGCTGCGAAGAAGATGGGCCGGGCCAGCAGCTCCAATGGGCACTGGATCTATCCGGGGACCGTGCTGGTCATCCCATCCTCTGGGACGACCGGCGGCACGACCAGCAAACCCCAGACCACCCCGGCCAAGGCCACAGCGGCGGTTGGGAGCTACCAGAAGCTCTATACATCGTCCGATGCGACCATCTGCGCCAAGATCATGTATAACGAAGGGCGTGGCCTCAAGAGTAAGACAGAGCTGGCCTGTATCGTCTGGACCATCCTCAACCGGGTAGACGCCGGGTATGGCAGCACCATCCAAACGGTGGCGCTGGCCAAGCATCAGTTTGCCTACACGGCCGGGGCCAAAACGACCAGTGACTACGGCTATGACCTGATCGCCCTGGCCAAGGACGTCATGGACCGCTGGTCGAAAGAAAAGGCTGGGTTTTCCAATGTAGGCCGGGTGCTGCCTAGGGGCTACACCTGGTACTACGGAGACGGGAAGCACAACTACTTCTTCAATAACTACGCAAAATTCACAGCCTGCGTGAAGGCGCGGAGATATGTAGGCGGGGGCTGGAATTACAGCCTCACGTCGCCCTACTGAGAGGAGAGAGGCTATGGCGACACAGGTACAACAGGCCATTGCATGGGCCAAAAAGAGACTTGGGTCATCGGCCTACGCTGGGCGCTGTCAGGCGTTCGTAGCGGATGCCTACGCCAAGGGCGCCGGGATGCCCCGTAAATCAGCCAGTACGGCCAAGGCTGCCCGGAAGCTCTGGCGGGTGTCCACCAGCCGAAAAGACATTCCCGTGGGGGCTGCCGTCTACTTCGACAGCCCCACCGCCCCCTCCGCCGGGCACGTCGCCCTGTGCATCGGGAATGACCAGGTGATCCACGCCTTCAGCAGCATCAAGATCACGTCGGTGGCTTCTGTGATCGGTGCCGGCTATGCCTACCAGGGCTGGGGCTGGAACGGCGGGGTGAAGCCCTCCGGCGCAGTCCAGGTGGTTAGTACCACCACGGCCAGCTCCAGTAGTTCGTCTGGCTCTTCCAGCAGCTCCGGCGGCACAGAGAAGGAAAGCAAAGAGATCACCTCTGTTGTCTCCAAGTCTGTTACGGGTCAGAGCACGGCACAAAAAGTGTCTCTGACGGGCTTGCCGGTCTACTTGGCCCAGGGCGTTGAGATCCTCATCCAGAATGACAAGGTCTATCTGCCCAGCCTGGAGGGAGATGTAAAACTGGAACGCTCACGGCAGGGGGCACCGTCGAAGCTGACATTTACGGTGTTGAAAGACGGCGTCCTGAATTTCCAGGAGGGCAATCCCGTGACCCTGCGGGTGAACGGCCAACCAGTCTTTGCCGGCTTCGTGTTCTCCAAGAGCCGGAACGACAACGTGAAGATCAAGGTAACGGCCTATGACCAGATCCGTTATCTGAAAAATAAGGACACGCTCTCCTATGCGAATCTGACCTATGCCCAGCTGCTCAAACGAGTGGCGACGGACTACCACTTGAAGGTGGGGGCGGTGGCTGACACGAAATACAAAATTCCAGCCCGCATCGAAGAGGGGACCCTAATAGACATCTTGCAGACGGCCTCTGACCTGACGGTGGTGAACACCGGGGCACTGTTCGTTCTGTATGATGACTTCGGCAAGCTGACCTTGAAACCGCTGAAAGACATGATTCTGAACGTGGTGGTGGACGAAGAGACGGCGGGGGGCTATGACTATACCTCCAGCATCGACAAGGACACCTACGACCGCATCAAGCTGGCCATCGACAACGATGAGACCGGCCAGCGGGAGACGCACGTCCTGAACGAGCCGGGGAACCAGGCCAAGTGGGGCGTGCTGCAATACTACGAGAAGCTGGACGGCGATTCTTCCGCAGCTCTGCTGACCCAGCGGGCTAAGACCTTGCTGAAATACTACAACAAGAAGCACCGGACGCTGACCATCAAGAAAGCCTTTGGGGACCCACGGGTCCGGGGCGGTTCGTTGCTGGTGGTCAAGCTGGGTCTGGGTGACATCAGCGTACAGAACTATATGTGCGTGGAAAAAGTGACCCATACATGGTCAGCCGGCGTCCACACGATGGATCTAAATCTATCCGGTATCCGGGGGGAGTTTGTGACATGACACGATTTTTAGATGTAGTGAAGCGGGTGGCCGTGGCCGCTGTGGCGGCAGAGAAGCCGGTGCAGCTGGTGTTCGGGACCATCCTGACCGTCAGCCCCTTTAAGGTCAAGCTGGCCACCCAACAGGAATTGAAAAAGGAGTTCTTCTTGGCCCTGGACCCTAAGCCAGACTGGAAACCGGGGGACAAGCTGGTCCTTCTGCGGGAGCAGGGCGGCCAGCGCTTTCTCATCCTGGGCAAAAAGGGGGCGTTGTAATGCTGCCCACTGCCTATCAAGATGACCTGACCCAGGACTTCACCATTGAGGGAAATCCTCCCAGCCGGACGTTTCGCCTGGACCACAACTGGCAGGTGGTCCGTGGGACCATCGACCAGTTGGAGGCGATGGAGCAGGCTATCTATCTGATTTTGAACGTGGAGCGCTACGAGTGGCCCATTTACTCTTGGGACTACGGGGTAGAGCTACAAGACCTCATCGGCCAGCACCCTGACTATTGCAAAGTGGAAATTCAGCGCCGGGTCAGTGACGCCCTGTTGCAGGATGACCGCATCACAGAGGTCAAGGATTTCCACTTTACCGTAACTGGAAAGAAAATACTTTCTGAGTTTACCGTAGTCACGATTTTTGGCCAAACCAATGCAGAAGTGGAGGTGAACATCTGAATATGTACGAAGAGATCACCTATGAGACCTTACTGGGGCGGATGCTGGAACGGGCTGGGTCCATTGACGGGAACGTCGACACGAGAGAAGGTTCCCTGGTCTGGCTGGGGTCTGCCCCGGTGGCCATGGAACTGCAAAACCTGTACCTGGCGCTGGACAACCTGTTTGCCGAGACCTTCGCAGACACGGCCAGCCGGGAGTATCTCATCCGGCGGGCAGGGGAGCGGGGCATCGTGCCCTATTCTGCGACCCCGGCGGTCCTGCGGCTGGAGGTCGTTCCTACATCTCTGAGCCTGAGCATGAACACCCGTTTCTCCATCGGGGCGCTGAACTACGCTGTCACCGACGATCTGGGCAGCGGAGCCTATGAGCTGACCTGTGAGACAGCCGGGCAGGAGGGCAACCAGTACAGTGGCCCTGTTGTCCCCATTGATTTTATCGAGGGGCTGGAGAGCTGCTCGGTCACGGCCCTGCTGGTCCCCGGCGAGGACGAAGAGGACACCGAGGCCCTCAGACAGCGTTATTTCGACAGCCTGAACGCCCAGGCATTTGGCGGTAATCGTATTGATTACATCGAGAAAACCAAGGCGCTCCCCGGCGTGGGCGGCGTGAAGGTCTACCGGGCCTGGAACGGGGATGTTGCCCCGGCCAGCCTGGCCCCGCCCGAAGAGGCTGCTGTCTGGATGCAGGGCCTCTCAGGGGTGCCGGAGATGGTCAAGACCTGGCTGGAGGCCGTGTATGCTGCTGGGTCTGCCGGCAAGCTGACGGTGGGCGGTACGGTGAAGCTGGTCCTCATCGACAGCACCTTTTCGCAGCCCTCTGCCACGCTCATCAGCCAGGTGCAGACCGCCATCGACCCGGAACAGAACGCCGGGGAGGGGCTGGGCATCGCACCCATTGGCCATGTGGTCAAAGTGCAGGGTGTAGAGGCTGAAACCGTGGACTTGTCTTTCTCCCTGTATTATCAGCGGGGCTGGTCCTGGGACGACGTGAAGGGCTATGTGACCGACGCCGTCAACGCCTATTTCCTGGAGCTGGCCAAAAGCTGGGCCGACCAAGAGGAGGCGCTCATTGTCCGGATCAGCCAGGTGGAGAGCCGCCTGCTGGACATCGACGGCATTTTAGACATTGCCGGGACGAAGCTCAATGGCACCGCTACAAACTACGCCCTGGCGCTCGACCACATCCCTGTGCTGGGCGAGATCACGGCCAGCACCATCACGATCAGCGCATGAGGGAAGGAGGGGTGATCTATGACACGAAGCCTGATGAGCTACTTGCCCTATGTGCTGCGGGACTATACAGAGATTCAAGCCATTCTAGTCGGCCAGCAGCCAGAGCTGGACCAGGTGTGGGAGGCGGCAGAATCTCTGCTGGAAAACCAGTTCATCGTTTCCGCCGAGGGCCTGGGCCTGGGGCGCTGGGAGAAAATCCTCGGCATCACGCCCAAGGGCACGGACAGCCTGGAGGACCGACGCTTCCGCATCCTGGCCCGTTGGAATGAAGAGCTGCCTTACACGATCAAACAGCTGCGGGCCATTTTGGAAACCCTGTGCGGGGCCGGGAACTACACAGCAGAGATGGACGGGGCCTATACCCTGTCCGTTAAAGTCGGGCTGGCGGCGAAGAACAACTTTGCCGACGTGCAGGCCATGCTGGAACGGGTCACGCCGCAAAACCTGGCGTTGGCGCTGTCTCAGCTCTACAACACCTGGAATGCAGCGAAGCGATTCACCTGGAACCAGGCAAAAACCATGACCTGGAAGACCATGAGAGAGGAGGTGCTACCAGAGTGACGTACACAGAAAACTACCATCTGAAAAAGCCGGATGGAGAAGACTTTATCGACATCGAAGATCTGAACCAGAACATGGACGCTATCGACGCCCAGCTGAAAGCCCAGGCCCAGAAAGCGGAAGGGGACGGGACGAAAGTCCAGGAAGTTCAGGCGGCGCTGAAACAAAAAGCAGATCTCAAAAACGGCAAAGTCCCGGCGGAACAACTGCCGGAGATGGACTACATCGCCAGCGCAGACCGGGGCGCCCCCGGCGGCGTGGCAACGCTGGGCAGTGACGGCAAAGTCCCGGAGGGGCAGCTCCCGGCGATGAATTACGACCCCAAAGGCACAGCGGCCACGGCAGTCAGTAATCATAACAGCAGCGCCGGTGCCCACGCCGACATCCGGCAGGCCGTGGCCAACACCCAGGCCGCTGCACAGCAGGCCGCCTCTGCGCTCCAGAGCGGCCTGGACAGCCACACGGGGAACAAAGGCAACCCCCACGCCGTGACCAAGGCGCAGGTCGGCCTCGGCCAGGCGGACAACACCAGCGACGCAGACAAGCCCATTTCCAAAGCCGCGCAGAAAGCCCTGGATCAGCTCTCGGATGACCTGGAACAAGTCGCAGGCATGACCCTGCTCGGCGGCGGGGCCGGGGGCGGGGAACTGGAAGACACGGTGCTGGAAGCCGGCAGCTTCGTCAACGCTGGGGCAGGCTGGAACACCGTCCGGTTTCGGGAGGCGTTCGAGGGTGTGCCGCATGTGGTCTGTCAAGTGGAAAACCTTGACTGCACCATTCAAATCAAGGATATTACGGCAGAGGGCTTTCTCTACTGCCTGCGCACCCTGTCCACCGGAAGCTATTACACCGGCGCTTCCACCGGCACCCAGCCGAGCCACAGCGCCACCACCCTGGTCAGCGGCACGACCACCACGGCGACCGCCGTCAAGATCCATTACATTGCCGTAGAATACGGAGGCGAACGATAAATGCTAGGAATCAATCAACTGGACTTTATGTCCTACGCCACAGCCCTCAAGTCCAATTACCGCAAAGGTATCCGGCGCTTAGAAGCCATCTTGTCCAACCCGACCCACGCAGCTGAATTTGCTGCCAACCTGGGCGGCGTGTCCGTGGTGCTGGGCGTGCCCATCGGACGTGAGGACCGCAACAGCGACGCCCTACTCTCCCTGTTGCTGAACAGTGACATTGCAGATGATGCCGTCCTGACCTGGATGCACCAGTTCTACGAGTTCACGACCTGGGATGACCTCATGGGTAATTCGGCCCGCGTCCAGGAGATGATGCAAAACCCCTTCCTCTGGCGTGCCCTGGGCGGCAGTAAGAAAGCCGTCGGCAAGGGCGTGGCTACTCTGGCAGGGCTGTCCTGTGTGAGCTATGCGGATATTGATGCGGTAGTTGCATCTTCGACCGCTATGACGGCAATCGTGGCATCGCCCACGGCCATGGCTGCGATCTGGAAGAGCAACTCTGCTGTCACCGCCGTGAAGAATAACGCAACGGCGTGGAAGACCTTCACCGGTGCGACCAGTGCAGTCATGGGTAAGACCGTCGCTATCTTGGCGGATCTGAACCCGGCAGACTACGCTGACATGACAGCGGTAGCAGCATCTCAGACCGCTATGGCGGCAGTGATTGGCAACGCCACTGCGCTCAACGCAGTAGTGTCGTCCCAGACCGCTATGGCGGCTGTAGCAGCGTCCAAGGTAGCAACAGGCGCTATTGCTGCATCTGCCACTGCGCTGGCCAAGATTGCGGGCAGCACAACGGCATTAGATGCTCTCTATGCCAAGAAAAGCCGCCTGACTGGTGCCAGCGCCTCCAAATCCGGTAAATTTATCATCTTGCAGATCAGCAGCAGTAGCGCTTTCAGTACATCCCAATACGGTTACGCTACTCTGTCGGATGGCAGCCAACCAGATTGGGGCAGCTATCTGGGCAAGTATGAGTATTTCAAACAGTTCAAGATGGTCGCCACGTTCATCAAAAATGATACGGAATCTGATGACTGGATCGACTATTTTCCCTGTGGATAACGGAAAAAATCAGGCCCTCAATAGCTACGCATTAACATCCTAATGCGTACTAGCAGGCACGTTTAGGTTGGTTTTCTACCCCATAGGGCGGTATTCACGAGGCAGACAGTCCAAAAACAGCTCTAAACCTCCTGTATGGTAGGCCCATTCAGGTTATAGCTGCGCATTAGGATGTTAATGCGTAGCTGTGAGAGGCCATTTTTAGGCCGTTTTCCCACTCACGGCAGCTTGAAATAGGCGATGCTGATGGCAGGCCAGTCGGACTGCGAGTTGTACGTTTCGAGCTTGGAACAGAAGACAAATTCCTTGTAGTAGGTGCCGGGTTTCTTTTCGTGGTCGTTGTAGTTGCTCGAATTGATGGAGCTGTTGTAGCGCTGAGAACCCGTGTACTGCCTGCTTGCATTACCATCCAGACAAGTACGGATACCAGAGGTGCCAGACTGGTAGGAATAACACCACTGGAGCACAATACAAGGCTTGCTGTACCGCGTAGACCAGCCACTTCCGCTGGTTGTACCGGAAATAGTGTCATAAGTGGCCAAGCTCAAGAGGTGATTGAAGGCTACGTCGCTTGCACAGATAGCAGCTCGTGCAGTAGAAGACGCTGCTACCGCCGTCATAGCGGTCGAGGATGCAGCAAGCACCGTCATGTCAGCGTAGTCGGCAGGATTCAGGCCAGCAGCACCAGCGGCGTACTTTGCCGTTGCCATGCTCGACGCAGCAATAGCGTCCTTTGCGGTCTGCGATTTCTGAATCGCCGCCATAGCGGTCTGAGACGCTGCCACTGCCGTCATAGCGGTCTAATGCGTACAAAAGAATCCCCATTTCATGCCTTGATGTATAATGTCGATACATCAAAAATTGAAAGGGGAAATACGCATTGAACGCGAAAAAAGAGCTGGAACAGAGGATTTTTGCAACTTTTTCGGGTGGTGTGACTGTCACTGCGGAAGCGGTCAGTGAGATCTTAAAGGACTACATTATCCTCAAAGAAAATGACGACCACCGCAGCGATCTGCACCGCCGGATCAAGTATTATCTGGGGGCGAAGAAGATCGACGGCCTGTCTGAGAGGACCCTGAAAAACTACAAGTACAACCTGGAATTGTTCGCAGGGCGGGTGACGAAGTCAGCGGCGAAGGTCACGACCGACGACATTCGGGGCTACATCGCCTACCTGGATGAGACGAGGCATCTGGCCGAAACCAGCTTGCAGACGCACATCAACACCCTGCGGGCGTTCTTTGGTTGGCTGCACGTCGAAGAGAAGATCAAGAAAAACCCGATGAGCAAGATCAAGTCCCTCAAGCTGGATAAGAAGGGCGCCCGGCAAGCCCTGAGTGTCGAAGAACTGGAACGGCTGCGGGATGCTTGCGAGGGCTATCGTGAGAAAGCGCTGGTAGAGTTTTTAGTCTCTTCCGGCTGCCGTCTGAGCGAAGTGGCGCAGCTATCCGTGGAAGACCTGAACCTGACCGACCGCTCGGTGCAGGTCACGGGCAAGGGCGACAAGGACCGCTCGGTCTATTTTAGCGTCCGGGCCAGGCTGATGCTCCAGGAGTACATTCGGGAGCGCAAGGGCGGTGAGGGGCTGTTTTGCAGCTGTAAATCTCCCTACCAGCCGCTCAAACAGCGGGCCATTCAGCGCATCATCCACAACATCAGTGAGAGGGCTGGGCTGGCGGCACGGGTGCATCCGCACCTGCTGCGGCACACCTTCGCCACCCACGCCATCAACGGCGGCATGGATGTTACCGTCATTCAGAAGCTACTGGGGCACGAGGACGTTTCGACCACGCAGATCTATGCGGCGCTGAACGACGAGACCATCCGGCACCAGTACAATAAATTCATCGCGGCCAACTAAAAACGCCGCAGGAAGGAGACACAATGAAAGTCAACGGCATTACGGCGTTGGACTATGAGCGTCAGGGCAACTCCCTGGCGCTCATTTTGTCCGGCGCGACCTTTGAAGAGGTCAGCACGATGGACACAGCCCTGCTGGAAGTCCGCACGGACGACGGCGACCTGGTGGAGGCATTTGCGGGGTATGTCCTGCGCTCCATCACCTACGACACTGCCGCCCAGACATACAAGGCTGCGCTGGCGCTGGCAACCGACGACAGCACAGCTAAGACCCTGGACAGCATGGCGGCCAAGATCGTGGAATTGCAGAGCGCCAGCAATGACGTGATGGACGCCCTGACTGAGCTGGCCGGCATCGTAGCGGGAGGAGGTGAGGACAATGGCTAAGATCTACGCACGCAAAATCAGAGCAGGCACCATGAGCATCGAGGACGTGCCCCAGCGCTGGCGGGACGCGACCCAGGCGTTGCTGGAGACCTAAGACACACACACTACAACCTAAACATGAAACATTGAAAGGAGACACACCATGAAGAACACCATCAAGAGAGACAAGCTCGGCGCTGTGATCGCCCCCACCACCAAGGAGGAGAATATCTTCTGGGCCAACCGGAAGGAGATCATGGCCAAGAGCAAGGCAGAGGGCCGCGACCTGGACATGACCGCCTCGAAGTGGGCGCATGAGAACGGCATTCAGGTTGGCAGCTCCGCCTACCGCCTGCACATGGACCACCTGAAGCTCCTTGAGAACCGCAACCAGGGCAAGGGCATGGACGACTGGAAGTGAGACCATGAACACCAGACCTGTCAGCTATCTCCAGACGGACCCCCGATGGGGGTCCCTGGATTATTCGGCGAAAGGGGAGAAGACGACCATCCGAGCCTCTGGCTGTGGGCCGACCGCCATGGCGATGGTCCTGGCGACCTGGGCTGACCCCAAGATCACGCCGAAAACCGAGTGCGCCTGGGCGCTGGCCCACGGCTACAAGGCCCCGCACCAGGGGACCTATTACGGCTATTTTGCCCCGGCGGCCAAGCGCTTCGGCCTGACCTGCAAGATGCTCAACGGCGTGACCCTGTACGGCAAGCCCGACAGCCCCTACCACGCCCAGGCCAAGGCCGCCGTGGACCGGGGCGATCTCGTGATCGCCTGCATGGGGCGCGGGCTTTGGACGTCTTCCGGGCATTTCGTGCTGGTCTGGAAGATCCATGGGAACGTGATCTACATCAACGACCCGGCCAGCACCTGCGCCGTCCGTACCCAGGGCGACTATGTGCTCTTCAAAAGCCAAGTGAAGTATTACTTTGTTGTGGAGCGGCCGGCCACCCAGCCGAAGCCCACCGAACCGAAGAAGGAGGAAGACGAAGAAATGGATGTTGAAAAGTTCTTGTCGCAGCTGACACCTGAGATGTGTTACAGCATCATGGCAGAAGCCATGGCCTATGCAGCCAGCCTGCCAGAGCCGGAGTGGAGCCAGACCGAAGGAGCCTGGAAGAAGGCCACGGAGAAGGGCCTGGTCAACGGTCTGGCCCCGGAGGGCTATGTCAAGCGTGACGAGCTGGCCGCCGTCCTGGACCGTGGGGGGCTACTGTGAGTGGCTGGCTGGCTGAGTATGGCGGCAAGCTGATCGGCGGCCTAGCGACCCTGCTGGCCTCTTCCGTTGTGGTCGAGATCGTACCCATCAAAATCTGTCCTTGGACTGCGTTTTTTCGATGGGTCGGGAAGAAGATTAACGGGGACGTTCGGGAGAAACTGGACGAAATCTCGAACGACCTCTCCACTCATATCCACGAGGATAACCAGCGCAACGCCAAACGCGCACGAGTGAGAATCCTACGCTTTGCTGACGAGATACTCCAGGGGGAACTCCACTCGAAAGAACACTTCGACGAGATCCTGGAGGACATCACGGAGTACAACCGCTATTGTGCGCGGCATCCTGAGTTCCCGAATGATAAGGCAACGCTATCCATTGCCCATATCGAACGGGTCTACCGAGCACGTCTGGAAAAGAACGACTTCTTATAATTCTGGAAAGGAGCATGACCATGAATCAGAAATGGTGGAAGGCTGCCGGCGTTCGGGCGGTCAAGACCATGGCACAGACGGCTATTGCAACCATCGGCGCAGCGGCGGTACTGTCTGCCGTGCAGTGGCCGGTGGTGGCGTCCGCTACTGTGCTGGCCGGTGTGCTGTCCCTGTTGACCTCTGTGGCAGGGCTGCCGGAAGTGGATTGAACATCTTAATAGGCATAGAAAGACCCGGTTTGTCTCGTAGGAGGCAGGCCGGGTCTTTTGTCGTTTTTGAAGAAAAGAACTAGAGGACCGTATTTTAACGATCCTCTAGCTTAATGGTTAACCCGAAGACATTGCGAACAATAAAGAGTTCGTATCTTCGCGCTATGGCGGAGACGGTGGGATTCGAACCCACGGACCCTTGCGGATCAAACGATTTCGAGTCGTTCTCGTTATGACCACTTCGATACGTCTCCGTAGACATTCATTTGAATACCGTATCAGTATACACGAAAACCCAACTTCCGTCAATGAAAACTTTTCCGTGGATTCTTTTCCCGTTTCGGCACAAGCTTTTTGTAAAGACCCTCTTGACAAATACCTGTGGGGGGTATATTGTAAAAATACCCCTTGGGGGTATTTGAAACTGGGAGGGAAGTACTGTGGAAGAAAACAAATGCTGTTGCTGCCACAAGACCAAGGAGCGGTCGCCGGATGAGGTCAAAAAGCTCCTCAATCGTCTCAGTCGTATTGAGGGCCAGATCCGGGGTATTCGTGGCATGGTGGAAAAAGACGCCTATTGTCCCGACATCTTAGTCCAATCTGCTGCGGTCACCGCTGCGATGAATGCGTTCAACCGGGATCTGCTGGCCAGCCATATTCGCACTTGTGTGGTCAGCGACATCCGGGCCGGGAGGGATGAGGTGATTGACGAGCTGGTGTTGACTTTGCAAAAACTGATGAAATGATCCCAAACGCCAAAGTGCAAAAACAGAGAAAAGGGGTTGATGGGATGGAACAATATAATGTCACAGGCATGAGTTGTGCTGCCTGCAGTGCTAGAGTAGAAAAGGCGGTGTCAAAAGTGCCAGGTGTCACAGCTTGTTCTGTGAGCTTGTTGACTAACTCTATGGGAGTAGAAGGAACAGCGTCTCCCCAGGAGATCATCCAGGCTGTGGAACACGCCGGATATGGAGCATCTCAAAAAGGCGGCGGGGCAAAAGCTCCCACAACAGCAGAGGCCGAGGAGGCTTTGGTCGACCATGAGACGCCAATTTTGAAACGGCGCCTGATCGCGTCGTTGATCTTCTTGGTTATGTTAATGTACTTCTCTATGGGTCACATGATGTGGGGGTGGCCGCTACCGTCTTTTTATGAAGGAAACCATGTGGCCATGGGGCTGACCCAAATGCTGCTGACGATCATTGTTATGGTCATCAACCAAAAGTTTTTTATTAGCGGCTTTACCAGCCTGCTCCACCGGGCCCCCAATATGGATACTCTGGTGGCGCTTGGCGCTACGGCGGCCTTTGGATACAGCACCTATGCACTCTTTGCCATGACTGCTGCTCAGGTAGCTGGAGATTTGGCCGGAGTCATGAAGTATATGATGGACTTCTATTTTGAGTCCGCCGCTATGATTTTGACGCTCATCACAGTAGGAAAAATGCTGGAAGCTCGCTCCAAGGGCAAGACCACCGATGCCCTGAAAGGGCTGATGAAGCTGGCACCTAAAACTGCCACACTGCTACGGGACGGTCAGGAAGTGAAAGTCCCCATTGAGCAGGTCCAGTCCGGAGACATCTTCGTGGTCCGTCCCGGCGAGAATATCCCTGTCGACGGTGTGGTCGAAGAGGGGAGCAGTGCAGTCAACGAATCTGCGCTGACCGGCGAGAGCATCCCTGTGGATAAAGAAGCGGGAGATAGTGTCTCTGCGGCTACGCTGAATCAGTCTGGCTTCCTCCGCTGCCGGGCCACCCGCGTAGGGGAGGATACGACCCTTTCCCAAATCATTCAGATGGTCAGCGATGTAGCGGCCACGAAGGCACCCATCGCCAAGATTGCGGACAAAGTTTCCGGTGTGTTTGTGCCGGTGGTCATCACCATTGCTGTTGTCACGACGGCAGTTTGGCTCCTGTTGGGCCATGATGTGGCCTTTTCGCTGGCACGAGGGATCTCGGTGCTGGTGATCTCTTGTCCCTGTGCGCTGGGTCTGGCAACGCCAGTGGCAATCATGGTGGGCAATGGCATGGGGGCCAAGAACGGCATCCTCTTCAAAAATGCTGTTTCCCTGGAAAACGCTGGACGGACGCAGATCGTTGCTTTGGACAAGACTGGGACCATCACGGCTGGAGAGCCAAAAGTGACAGATATTCTACCTGCAAGCGATGTAAAGGAAAAAGACTTGCTTTACCTTGCGGTTTCTTTGGAACAGAAGAGTGAACATCCTCTTGCTCGCGCTATATTACAGTGTGGAGAGGAAAAACAAATCACACCAGGAGAAGCTGCAGACTTTCAGGCGTTGGCCGGAAATGGCTTGGTTGCAAGCTGTAAAGGTAAAATGCTTTACGGAGGAAATTACGCGTTTATTTCTCGAAAACTGACTGTCCCGAAACAACTGCAGGAAGCGGCAGAAAACTTGGCTCAAGCTGGCAAGACGCCCCTCTTCTTTGCACAGGGAAAGCAACTGCTTGGCATCATCGCCGTGGCGGATGTCATCAAGGAAGACAGTCCGCAGGCGATCCAAGAGCTGCGGAATATGGGCATCCAAGTGGTCATGCTCACTGGTGATAACGAGCGCACGGCCCAGACCATCGCGAAGCAGGCCGGCGTCGATCATGTGGTCGCTGGGGTCCTGCCAGACGGCAAAGAAGCGGTTATCCGTAAGCTCAAGGAGTATGGCAAAGTGGCCATGGTGGGTGATGGCATCAATGACGCCCCCGCCTTGACACGGGCTGATTTGGGCATTGCCATTGGTGCCGGAACGGATGTGGCTATCGATGCAGCAGATGTGGTCTTGATGAAAAGTCGCCTGAGCGATGTACCCGCCGCCATCCGGCTCAGCCGGGTGACGCTGCGAAACATTCATCAGAATCTATTTTGGGCCTTTATTTACAACACCATCGGGATCCCCTTGGCCGCCGGCGTGTTTATCCCTTTGGGCCTGACCTTAAATCCCATGTTCGGTGCAGCTGCTATGAGCCTGTCCAGCTTCTGCGTTGTGACCAATGCCCTACGGCTGAATCTCTTTAAGCTGCACGATGCAAGCCAGGATAAAAAACGTGATCCTGTTTCCATTTCCTTGGAAACTGCAAAAATACAACCAAAAAAGGAGCAAGAAATTATGGAAAAGACTCTGACCATCGAAGGTATGATGTGTACCCACTGTGAGGCCCGTGTGAAAAAGGCCCTGGAAGCGTTAGAGAACGTGACCCAGGCTCAGGTCAGCCACGAGAAGGGGACCGCTGTTGTTACGCTCTCTGCGGATGTGCCCAACGATACGTTGAAGCAGGCTGTGGAAGCTCAGGACTATCCTGTTACTAAGATTCAATAAAGCCGAGCAGAAGGACAACATAACATGAGAAAAAGCTGGAAAGCCTATGGGGAGATCCCCTAGGTCTTCCAGCTTTTTTGTGCTCTGGAACAGGCGGAGATAGCAACGAGATCACTCCATGCCTGCGTATTTTTTGATCGCCTTAAAGGAGGTGTCACTAATGACATGCTCCATCTTACAGGCGTCCTCTGCGGCAGTGTTTTCATCCACACCCAGGCTGACTAAGAAGCGGGTGAGCATGGTGTGCTTTTCATAGATGTTTTCGGCCACTGCCCGTCCTGCATCGGTCAGCTCTAGGTGACCGCTTTTATCCATGGTCACATAGCCGCCGGTCTTCAGCAGGCCGATGGCACGGCTGACGCTGGGCTTGGAAAACCCCATATATTCGCTCACATCTACAGAACGCACATATTTGCCGGTCTTTGAAAGAACGAGGATGGTTTCCAGATACATCTCTCCGGATTCTTGTAAATGCATAGTTGGACCGTCCTTTCCACTCCACTAGGTGGTATATTACTAATAAAATACCATAATTCAGGCCAATTTTCAAGAGGCACACATGGGAGGAGTTAGTGTTGGATTTCGTGAGTTTGCATACACTAACGATTAGTCTGCGCAAATGTTTTGTCAAAAGATACAAAAAGTGAAAGCTCGTGAAATTTATAATTGACAACTTAGTGACAAGGCTGTAATATATCACTGGTTAGCGAGCGCTAAGATTCTTTTTTATGTAAAGTAATTGGTGCTGCCGACGAGGTATTTTACAAGACTTTTACGAAACAGGAGGTGGACGCAATGATGCCGTTGATTTTAGCCGCAGCGGGAGAAACGAACACGATCCGCAAGGTAAGTGGCAACCCTGAGGTAAAAAAGCACCTGGAAGACCTTGGCTTTGTTGTCGGGGGAGAGGTTACTGTCGTTTCTGCCATTGGTGGAAACCTCATTGTCAACGTAAAGGAATCCCGTATCGCCATCAGTCGCGAGATGGCCGGGAAAATCATGGTGTAAAGGAGGCGAAGAGAGATGAACACGCTGAAGCAGGTAAAGATCGGTTCTACCGTGCGGGTGGTCAAGCTCCATGGCGAGGGCGCGGTGAAACGCCGGATCATGGACATGGGCATCACCAAGGGCGCCGAGATCTTTGTTCGTAAGGTCGCACCCCTGGGAGATCCTATCGAGGTTACGGTCCGTGGCTATGAGCTGTCTCTGCGGAAGGCAGATGCAGAGATGATCGAGGTCGAGTAACACGCGATCCACAGCAAGAAACAGTGGGAAGATACTTCCCGCTTTTTTCCGCCCTATAGGTTAGGGATCACTAATTAGGAAGTCCTAACTTGTGCAGAATTTGGAACCAAAGGAGAGAAGACATGGAGAGAGAGTTGAAGATTGCTCTGGCGGGCAATCCTAACTGTGGTAAAACCACGTTGTTCAACGCCCTGACCGGCTCCAACCAGTTCGTCGGTAACTGGCCCGGTGTTACGGTGGAGAAGAAGGAAGGCAAGCTGAAGGGACACAAGAACGTCATCGTCATGGACTTGCCTGGCATTTATTCTCTGTCCCCCTACACCCTGGAAGAGGTCGTGGCCCGGAACTATCTGATCGGGGAGCGCCCCGACGCCATTCTGAATATCATCGATGGCACCAACCTGGAGCGTAACTTGTATCTTACCACGCAGCTGGTAGAGCTGGGCATCCCCGTGGTCATTGCCGTGAACATGATGGACGTGGTGAAGAAAAATGGCGATAAGATCGACATCAAGGAGCTGTCCCGTGAGCTAGGTTGTGAAGTCTATGAGATCTCTGCGCTAAAGGGCACCGGCATCATGGACGCTGCCAACGCTGCCGTGGTTGCCTGCACCTCCACAAAGACCGTTCCCCAGCATACCTTTGCTGGCCCCGTTGAGCACGCCCTGGCGCACATTGAAGAGGCTGTTGTCCACAATATGCCAGAGGAGCAGCAGCGTTGGTACGCCATTAAGGTTTTCGAGCGCGACGACAAAGTGCTGGCCCAGCTGAATATTCCCAAGGCCGTTCTGGACCATGTGGAGAATGATATCCAGGCCGCTGAGACCGAGCTGGATGATGACGCTGAAAGCATTATCACCAACGAGCGTTATGTGTACATCGCTTCTATCCTGAAGGGTTGCTACAAGAAAAAGCAGACCAGCGGGATGACTGTTTCCGATAAGATCGACCGTGTTGTCACCAACCGCTTCGCCGCCCTGCCTATTTTCGCTGCTGTCATGGTCTTGGTGTATTTCATCTCTGTGACGACCGTCGGTGGCTGGGTCACTGACTGGACCAATGACGGCCTGTTCGGTGACGGCTTCCATCTCTTCGGGATGGGTGCCAGTGAATACGAAGATGCCATTAACGAGTACGCAGAAGAGAATGTATGGACCGATGAAATGATCTCCACCGTGCAGGATGCTGTTGACGCTGGCGTCATTGGCGCTGACGCCCTGCTGGCTGACATCGAAGATGGTGATTTCGCGACCTTTGATGAGGATTATGGCTCCTATGCCGACTCCCTGGCTGAGGCTGGCTATGACATTTCTGCCATTTACGACGCCGGTATGGAAGATGCCCCTGATACCTCTGAGTTTGGTACTTGGGTCCCCGGTATCCCTGTTTTGGCCGAGAATGCTCTGAACGCAGTCGGCTGCGCTGACTGGCTCCAGGGTCTGATCCTGGACGGCATTATCGGCGGCGTGGGCGCCGTCCTTGGCTTCGTGCCTCAGATGCTGGTCCTGTTCATCTTCTTGGGCTTCCTGGAAGCCTGCGGCTACATGGCCCGTGTCGCTTTCGTCATGGACCGTATCTTCCGCCGCTTCGGTCTGTCTGGTAAGTCCTTCATCCCCATGCTGATCGGCAGCGGCTGCGGCGTGCCCGGTATCATGGCTTCCCGTACCATCGAAAACGAGCGTGACCGCCGCATGACGGTCATGGTTACGACCTTCATTCCCTGCGGCGCTAAGATGCCTATCATCGCCCTGATCGCTGCAGCCCTGTTCGGTGGCGCTTGGTGGGTGGCTCCCAGTGCTTACTTCCTGGGCATCGCTGCCATCATCATCTCCGGTATCATGCTGAAGAAAACCAAAATGTTCAGTGGCGATCCCGCTCCCTTCGTTATGGAGCTGCCTGCTTACCACTGGCCTACCGTCGGCAACGTTCTGCGTTCCATGTGGGAGCGTGGTTGGTCTTTCATCAAGCGTGCCGGTACCATCATCCTGCTCTCCTCCATCATCATCTGGGCTGGTTCCAGCTTCGGTGTTGTGGACGGTGCGTTCCTGTTTGATCCTGAGATGGATCTGGGCGACAGCATCCTGGGCATCATCGGCGGCGCTATCTGCTGGATCTTCTCCCCCTTGGGCTTCGGCAACATCAAGGCTACCGTGGCTACCATCATGGGCCTGGTCGCTAAGGAAGAAGTCGTCGGCGTCTTTGGTGTTCTGGACTTCGAGGGTCTGACTCCCTTGGCTGGTTATGCGTTCCTGGCTTTCAACCTGCTGTGCGCTCCCTGCTTCGCTGCTATGGGTGCTATCCGCAGAGAGATGAACTCTGCTAAGTGGTTCTGGTTCGCTGTGGGCTATCAGTGTGGTTTCGCTTACATCGTGTCCCTCATCATCTATCAGCTGGGTTTGCTCTTCTCCGGCAGCGTGAATGTGATTGGCCTGATCTTCGCCGTTCTCTTCATCGTACTGATCGTGATGCAGCTTGTCCGCCCCTATAAAGAAGCTAACACCTTGCGTACCAACACTAAGGCGAAGTCTTCTGTGGGCTGACTAGACAAGACACACTCCCTTATACTATAGTAACAATACGACAGGAGGGATCTCTATGTTACAATTTCTCGCCAACAATGGCGGCACCATTCTTGTGTCGGTCGTTCTCGCGGTGATCGTTGTGGCGGTGGCTCGCTATATGATCCGCCAGAAAAAGCAGGGGAACTCCTCCTGCGGCTGCGGATGTGAGCACTGCTCCAGCCATTGCCACACCAAACATTGACACCGTTACTTACTGAAACCGTGTGTCCTAATCACTCCAAGCCGGTCTGTCCTTCTGGGGATGGGCCGGCTTGGCGTTTTTGGGGGCCAGGGAACGTGAATTTTTTCTCTGACAGGGATGGGAAAGAAATCTTGAATTTCCAAGGCTGTCGGCGTATAATAAACTGTATTTTATAGTTCGGCGCACCTGCGCCTGTTTGAGTGAGGAGGAAGGGCCTATGGCTATTACGCTACAACAGTATCTTGACTCCCTTCAGGGGAAACGAGTCGCCGTCATCGGCATTGGGGTATCCAATACCCCGCTCATCAAAACCTTGCTGCGGGCTGGGATCGATGTCACTGCCTGTGATAAGAATCCCAGGGAGAAGTTCAGGGGACTGGCGGAAGAATTGGAGACCATGGGCGCCATTCTTCACCTGGGCGAGACATATCTGGATGGCTTGGATCAAGATATTATCTTCCGCTCTCCTGGTATTCGGCCGGATATTCCGCCCTTCCTGGCGGCCATTGAGAAGGGGAGCGTGCTGACCTCGGAGATGGAAGTTTTCTTCCAGGTTTGCCCCTGTAAGATCATCGCGGTGACTGGAAGCGATGGAAAGACCACTACCACCACCCTGATTTCAGAGATGCTGAAAAACGCTGGGTATACCGTCCACCTGGGCGGCAACATTGGCAAACCGCTGCTGTCGGAAGCAGGGGAGATGCGCCCAGAGGACGTGGCGGTATTGGAGCTGTCTTCCTTCCAGCTTATGACGCTCCAAGCCAGCCCGGACATTGCGGTGTTTACCAATCTTTCTCCCAACCATCTGGACATCCATAAGTCCATGGAGGAGTACGCCCAGGCCAAAGAGAATATTTTCTCCCATCAGACAAAGAGTGGTATTGCCATCTTCAACCGGGACAATGCACTGACCAACGAAATGGCTGGCCGCGCTCCAGGCAAAGTGCTGAAATTCAGCCGCCAGACGACATTGGCCGAGGGGACCTATGTGGAGAACGGCAAGATCGTTGTGGCTGGGAACGGTCAAAAGCGCACACTGTTTGCCACCGACCGCATCCTCATCCCAGGCCAGCACAACGTAGAAAACTACCTGGCTGCCATCGCTGCGGTTCAGGGTATGGTCCCCGATGATGTCATCCTACACACGGCTGAGACATTTCCAGGTGTGGAGCACCGCATCGAGCTGGTGCGGACGCTGAACGGGGTGCGCTATTACAACGACTCCATTGCCTCCAGCCCCACCCGGACCATTGCTGGGCTTCATTCCTTCCACCAGAAGGTCATTCTGATTGCCGGCGGCTATGATAAAAAGATCCCCTTTGAAGTCCTGGGGAAGGAAGTGCAGGATCACGTCAAGACGTTGGTCCTCACCGGTCACACCGCCGAAAAGATTCAAAAAGCAGTGGTCGAGTCTGAGGGCTATCAAGCTGGTCATCCGGCCATTCTTATGGAACCGGACTTTAAGCAGGCGGTTTTGAAGGCATCCCAAGCAGCGGAAGAGGGCGATGTCGTCATTCTCTCTCCGGCCTGCGCTTCCTTCGACCATTTCAAGAACTTTGCCCAGCGTGGCCAGACCTTTAAGGCCATCGTGAACGAACTGTAAGGAGGGTCTATGGATATTCGCGCAAGTCTGGCTGCGCTCAGCGCTAGCTCAGGTCCTTCTGGGCGGGAGCAGCAAACGCTGGAACAGGCCATGGAGCTGCTGCGGCCACTGGTGGATGAAATCAGCCGAGATCGCTTTGGCAACCTCATCGGTGTCCGCTGCTGCGGCAAGGAAAACGCCAAGCGCGTGGTGCTGGATGCCCATCTAGATGAGGTAGGTCTGGTCATTACCGGAGCCAAGGACGGTTTTCTACGCTTCCGCCCGGTGGGTGGCATCGACCCTAGAATGCTACCGGATCGGGAAGTGACCATCCTCTCTGACCCGCCCCGCTTCGGTTTGGTGGCTGTGCTGCCGCCCCATGTGCAGAGGGCGGGAGATGCCAACAAGAGCGTGCCTATGTCCGACCTGTACATCGATGCTGGTCTGACACAAGAGGAAGGGGAAATGCTGATCGGGACCTTTGTTGTGATCCGCGGCCCTTTCCGGCCTTTACTAGGCGAGGTGGTCAGCGGTAAGGCAATGGATGACCGGGCGGGGTTTGTGACTCTGCTGCGGACGGCAGAGCTACTGAAAGGGATCCCTTTGGATGTAGATCTCTATATCCTAGGCAGCAGCCGGGAGGAGGTCAACGGCGGTGGCGCGGTGGTCCATTCTTTTACAGTGGCCCCCCACTGCTTCATTGCTGTAGACGTGACCCACGCCCGCACCCCAGATGGACCCAAAGACGAAACATTTCCTGCTGGGAAGGGGACCGTCATCGGGATCGGTTCCAACATCACTCGCTGGATCAGTCAGCGTTTTATGGACAAAGCCAACGAACTGGATCTGCCTTGGGATTTGGATGTGATGCCTGGTCACAGCGGGACCAACGCCTGGCGGGTCCAAATCGCTCGTGAGGGGATCGCCACCGGCGTGCTGTCTCTTCCACTGAAATACATGCACAGCCCGGTCGAGACGCTGGACCTGCGGGACTTGGAGATCTCCGCTCAGTTGCTTGCTGCGTTTGTTAAGGACCTGGCCAAGGAAGGAGGGGAGTTCCTTGCTGATTGATACGTTAAAAACCCTCTGTGCTCTGCCTGGTGTCTCCGGCGGAGAGGACGCTGTGCGGGACTATCTGCGTGAGCTGGCGGCTCCCCACGCCGACAGCATCCGGGTGGATGCCATCGGAAACCTTATCATTGAGAAAAAGGGCCGTATCCCCGGCAGCAAAAAGCTCATGCTGGCTGCGCATATGGACGAGGTGGGCTTGATGATCCGTGCCATCACCGACGACGGCTATCTCAAGTTCGATACCGTCGGTGGCATTGACCGCCGTGTTTTGATCGGCAAACCGGTTCTGGTAGGCCCCAAGAAAGTTCCCGGCGTGATCGGCCTGAAAGCCTATCACCTGACCAGCCGGGAGGAGGAAAAGACAGTCCCAAAACTCAAGGATTTTTACATCGACATCGGGGCCGAGGACAAAGAAACGGCGGAAGACCTAGTCTACCGGGGCGATTTGGTGGTGTTTGATACCGACATTTTGGAGTTTGGCCATGGATTCTTAAAGGCCAAGGCCATTGACGACCGAATTGGCTGCGCTGTCATGGCGGAGCTATTACAGGAACCCCTGCCCATGGACTGTACCTTTGTCTTTACCGTGCAAGAAGAAGTAGGCACCCGCGGAGCCTTTGGTGCCGCATTCTCTGTGACGCCGGACATTGCCTTGGTCCTGGAGGGCACGACGGCCGCCGACTTACCTGATATGCCACCCCACAAACGAGTGTGTGCCCCTGGTAAAGGACCGGTTGTGCCCTACATGGACGGCGGGACGGCCTACGACCGGGAATTTTTTGAGCTGCTACGTTCCCTGGCCGAGCAGGGGAGGATTCCCTGGCAAACCAAAGAGTATCTCTCCGGCGGCACGGATGCCTCCGCCATCCAGCGGAGCAAGGCCGGTGTGCGCGTGGCTGGCATTGCGGCCGCCGTGCGCTACCTGCACACGCCCTCCAGCGTGGCGTCCTTAGAAGATTGTAATCATATGCTGGCCTTAGCCCGCCGCTTCTTGCAGGCCGTGGCCACCATGGCCTGAAGGAAGGAGTGACCGACATGGATTATCTGTCTGTGATCGAAATGCTGAACGCCTGCCACGGACCCTCCGGGGACGAGCGTCAAATCGCTGCTACGTTAAAGCGGCTAGCTGAGCCCTACGCCGATGAGTGTTGGGTAGATACTCTGGGAAATCTGATCGTCCACAAAAAGGGGAACGGCCCTAAAGTAATGTTCGCTGCCCACATGGATTCTATTGGACTGATTGTGACTCATATCGATGAGAAAGGCTATCTCTCCTTTGGTAAGTTGGGCGGCATCCGTCCGGAGAGTATTCTGCATACGCCCTTCCGCTTTAAGAATGGTGTGTCCGGCGTGGTTTCTTTGCGTCGGAATGTTTCGGTCAAAGATATGACGCTGAACGATCTCTACTTAGACATCGGGGCGAAAAATGAGGCCCATGCCAGACGACTCATCCAAATTGGCGACACAGCCGTTTCTAAGATGCCTGCCTTTACCACGGAGTCCCGTTTGGTTTCTCCGTATCTGGACAATCGCATCTCCTGCGCGGTCATGCTGGATGCCATGAGCCACATCCGGGAGTATACCAATGACCTTTATTTTGTTTTTACTGTTCAGGAAGAGTTGGGCTTGCGCGGGAGCAAACCCGCTGCCTACGGCATTGATCCAGACTATGGCATTGCAGTGGACGTGACCGCGGCAGAAGAGTTGGATGATACCCACCGCGGCAGTACGGTTTTGGGTGGTGGTGCTGCCATTAAGATCATGGACAGCTCTGTGATCTGTCACCCGAATATAGTAAAAATACTGGAAGAACTAGGCCTGTCAAGTAAAATTCCTTGTCAGAAAGATGTGCTCATAGCCGGTGGAACGGACGCCGGAGCGATTCACGTCAGCCGGGGAGGTGTCCAGACAGGTGGGATTTCGATCCCGTGCCGCTATATTCATTCTCCGGTGGAGATGGTCTCTCTGGAAGATGTCTCCGCCGCTGTCCGCCTGATGACGGCTTTTGCGGAGAAAAAAGTAGAAATTACAAAGGATGTAATGTGATATGCCTTTACAGATCAGCGAGAGAGTTCGCGCCATTGGTGCGCAAGCTCAGGCAGCCCTGACCAAACAGTTTGCCCGCATCGACGAGATCGCGGAGTATAACACCCAAAAAGTACTCTCAGCCTTCCAAAATCATAAGGTCGCAGAAGCTTATTTTCAGGGGACCACAGGCTATGGCTACGATGACATCGGGCGGGAAGCGCTCGGAGAAATTTACGCCGATATTTTTGGAACAGAGGACGCTATGGTCCGCATCAATTTTGTCAATGGCACCCATGCGATTTCCTGCGCCTTATACGGCGTACTGCGTCCCGGAGATGTGCTGGTTTCTGCCATCGGCGCACCCTATGATACATTGCAGGGTGTCATTGGTATTACAGGGGACGGGAATGGCTCTCTCAAGGAATTTGGTGTGACCTATCGTCAGGTAGACCTGACTCCGGAGGACACCCCAGACTTGCCTGGCATTGTGCAGGCGGTGCAGGAGGCGCATGTGAAGGCAGTCCTCATCCAGCGTTCCCGTGGATATGCAACGAGGGCCTCTCTCTCCGTGAAGGCCATCGGCGAGATCATCCGAGCCATTCGTTCGGTGAATCCCACCGTCTATATCCTGGTCGATAACTGCTATGGGGAGTTCGTGGAGAAAATCGAGCCGCCACAGGTTGGTGCAGACCTTATCATGGGTTCTCTCATCAAAAATCCTGGCGGTGGTTTGGCTCCGATGGGCGGCTATATCGCCGGTCGGAAAGACCTGGTGGAGAGTGCGGCTATGCGAATGACCGTCCCCGGCATCGGCCGGGAGTGCGGTGCTTCCCTAGGAAATAATCGGGCACTGTATCAGGGCTTGTTCCTGGCTCCCCATACCGTTGCTCAGGCGACGAAAACGGCTGTGTTTGCGGCAAAGGTTATGGAGCTGATGGGCTATCGGGCAGACCCGGCCTCTCAGGACATTCGTCACGATATTATTCAGATGATCCACTTGGAAAAGCCAGAAGCCGTAGAACGGTTCTGCAAAGGTATCCAGTCCGGGGCCCCAGTGGATTCCTACGTGACCCCTGTTCCCTGGGATATGCCGGGGTATGATTGCCCGGTCATCATGGCAGCGGGAGCCTTTATTCAGGGTGCCTCCATCGAGTTATCTGCTGACGCGCCCATGCGGCCACCTTACACGGTCTATATGCAGGGCGGCTTGACCTATGAGTCCGGTAAGCTAGGTATCTTGCTGGCGGCGGAGGAGCTGCTGCGGTAAGACATTGATTTTTGGAAGGGGAGAAGGACCATGGAGTCATCCAAACGGGCAGAAGAGCTACGAACCCTGCTCAATCACCACAGCGATCTCTACTACAACCAGGACGCTCCCACCATTTCAGACCAGGAATACGACGCCCTTATGCAGGAACTCAAGGCGATCGAAGCGGAGCACCCGGAGCTGATCACGCCAGATTCCCCCACGCAGAAAGTGGGGGGGAGCGCCAAGCGCACCGCTGGGGTCCTAGTGGCCCATCGGGTGCCCATGCTGTCTATGCAGGATCTCTTTACTAAGGAAGAGGTAGACCACTTTGTCGATGATTGCCGGGAGAAGCTGGGGGAGGAGATCTCCTTCCTGGTGGAGACGAAGATCGACGGCCTTTCTATGGCATTGCGCTATGAAAATGGCAAGCTTGTCACGGCCATTACCCGTGGGGATGGCCGGAATTTCGGGGAAGATGTGACGGCCAACGCAAAAGTCATTGATGATGTTGCAGTTAAACTCAAGCACCCCATTGAATATCTGGAACTGCGCGGCGAAGTCTATATGACAAATGCGGCCTTTGATGCTGTCAATGAACGCCAGGAATTGCTGGGGAAAAAGACCTTTGCTAACCCACGCAACTGCGCGGCGGGTACACTGCGCCAGCTGGACGCTTCTGTGACAAAGGAACGAAAGCTCTCCTTTTTTGTGTTTAATGTTCAAGATATACGCGGCAAAACCTTAGAAACCCACGAGGAAGCGTATCGCTATTTGGAGAACTGTGGCGTGACTGTCATTGCCCACTGGTATCTCTGCAAGACCAAAGAGGATATCTGGAAGGCTATTGAAGCGATTGGAGAGATGCGCGGCACCTTGCCCTATGACATCGACGGGGCTGTCATCAAAGTCAATGAACTGGCACGGCGAGCACAGCTGAAAGATACCGCTAAAAATGCCGGGTACCAGGTGGCCTACAAATATCCCCCGGAGCGCAAAGAGACGAAGCTCTTACAGATCGAGCTTTCCGTTGGCCGGACGGGAAAGATCACCCCTACGGCGATTTTTGAACCGGTCCGTCTCTGCGGCACGACGGTGTCCCGCTGTACCCTTCATAATCAGGATTTCATCACGAACTTGGACATTCGTAACGGTTCTACACTGCTCATTGAAAAGTCCGGTGAAGTCATTCCAAAATGCGTTGGGGTGGTTCCGGAGAAGCAGCCGGCAGGGGAGCCAGTATTTCAAATCCCCATGGTATGCCCTGTCTGTGGTTCGCCTGCTGTGCGGGTTGAGGATACGGCGGATATAAAATGTGTCAATCTGAATTGTCCTGCCCAGTTAGAGCGCCTCATCGACCATTTTGTGGGGCGCAGTGCCATGGATATCAAGGGATTTGGGGCGGTTTATGTTCACGATCTGATTGAAAAAGGATATTTGACCGATGTAGCAGATATTTTTACTCTGTCTCAGCATCGAGAGGCGCTGATCGAGCAGGGGATCATTGGCAAGGAGAAAAACACGGACAAACTCTTAGCTGCCATTGAGAAAGCAAAGAAAAATACACCGGACCGTTTGCTGACGGGTCTTGGCATCTCAAACGTCGGAAAATCTGCAGCACAGGCGTTAATGAATCATTTCGGGACCTTTGACTCCCTGGCTACTGCCAGCGAAGAGGATATGGTGGCGGTCAATGACATTGGCCCTATTTCTGCTCATTGTGTCTATGAATATTTCCGTCAGACCCATAACCAGCAGGTGGTGCAAAAACTCAAAGCAGCCGGTGTGAATATGGAGCAAGAGATTGTCACAGCTTCCAAAGAGGGCCTGCCCCTGTCCGGCCAGACGGTGGTTATCACCGGCACGCTGCCAGATATGAGCAGGGAAGAGGCCGCCCAACTCATCCAGGCAAACGGCGGAAAGGTGACAGGTAGTGTCTCCAAAAAGACTACATTCCTGCTGGCCGGAGAGGACGCAGGAAGCAAGCAAACCAAAGCTGAGACGCTGGGTATTCCCATCCTGACTCTGGAAGAGCTACAAACAAAGCTCAGCCAGGAAACAGACGAATAAGTGTGTAAAACAAGCAGCAACATCCCTCAGGACCACAGAAAAAAGCGGCCGAGGGATGTTGTTTTTCTTGACTTTTTGGCGTAAGGGTATATACTATCTATAATTGAGCAATTATTCAAGTGTAAAGGGGATGGAGCTATGCACGACCATGACCACAGCGAACAGAAACATATCGTACCGACTGAGGAAATGCTCAGTGATTTGGCTGAGCTGTATAAAATTTTTGGGGACAGCACCCGTATCAAAATTTTATATGCACTGTTTGAAAATGAAAAAGGTGTGGGGGACATTGCCCAACAACTTGGCATGACTATGTCCGCCATTTCCCACCAGCTGCGCATCTTAAAACAGGCCCGCCTAGTCAAAGCCCGTCGGGAGGGGAAGATGGTCTACTACGCCCTAGGCGATGACCATGTCCGCACGATCTTTGCCCAAGGTTTGGATCACATTTTGGAGTGATCTCAGTCGGTTCTTTTCTTCACATGGGCCAGCGGATTGGCGTCGATAGCCTGCTTTCGGTTGGCGTCAGAGATGTGGGTATAGATCTGTGTGGTACCAAGATTTTCGTGCCCCAGTACATCTTGTAAGGTCCGAATATCAACGCCATGATCCAGCATCAGTGTGGCGGCGGTATGACGGAGCTTATGGGGGGAATATTTGGGGTCTAGTCCGGCTTGCAGCACGGCTTTGTGGACGATGTTTTCCACGGCCCGCGTTGTGAGCCGCGTTTTATTTCTGGAGACGAAGAGGGCATCTTTGTGTCGAGGGTCATCTTTTGGGTCGGGCCGAACAGCCATATAAGCCTCTAACGCACCTAGACAGGCTTCGTTCAAATAGAGCTGACGCTCTTTATTGCCTTTGCCTAACACTCGAATCGTATCATCTCGGACATCCTGAACATTCAGCCCAACCAGTTCGCCGACCCGCAGACCGCAGTTTAGGAAGATCGTCAAGATACAATAATCCCGCAATTCATTGGGGCCGGAGACGGCCTCCAACAGCTGAAGACTCTCTGTCAGCGAGAGATAGCGCGGCAGGGATTTCCGCATCTTGGGGTTATTCAGCGCCTGGGTAGGGTCGGCCGTCATCACGCGAGCATGGACGCAGAGATAATTGTAAAATGAACGAATGGAAGCGCATTTTCTAGCACGGGTCGTGGATTCGGCCTTGCCGAACGCACCGCCGCCAGTAAGAAACGTCAGAAACCCGTAAATCTCAGACAGTTGGGTTTTTGAAACAAAGTCCAAGTCCACGTCTAAAATTGAGATTTCCTGAAACGGAACATCAGCAAGATCTGGATTGCGTGTCATCTTTAGGTAACGGAAGAAGCCGCGCAGGTCTAAAAAGTATTCATCCACAGTCTGCGCAGAGTGTGAGAGAATGGATTCGTGGTAATTGAGAAATTCCCGTAAAATGGGAGGAGATTCTTTCCAGTAATCAGCCATTTGAGAGAGGTGTCCTTTCTGAGATGCACCAACTTCGCAAAATCTACATTATGCGAAGTTGGTGTTAGTAAAACGTATGCTCCCCCCTGGGAGCATACGAACTGAAATTGGCTTTATTATACCGCAAGAATGATCCAATTGCAAGTGTTACGCCGACACCAGTGATGCCAGTAAGATATCCAACAGGTTCAGCACAACAGTCCGCTCCAAAAAAATACACAGCGCCAGCGGCCCGCAGCAAACTGCGCTGCCTAACAGCAACTGGGCGCGTCCAGGTGTTTGCGCGGCGGCTCTCAGCAATCCAAGATAGCCGATCACAAAAAATATAGGGACGGCCAACAGACAAGTTGGCCCAAACAAAACACCGGCCCATAAGAATCCATGGGACGCAACACCTCTAGCTACTATTTGCACAACATACCCCAAAAACATGCCCCGCAGAAAAAACACCCCTGGCAGGGTCAACCATGCCATCGGCAAACAGCCTAGGATCAGTGCTGCCATTGGCCATCGAAAGACGGCCCAGAGTTCTCGCCAGAGTGCAGGACGTGTTTGAGAGTTCAATGCTTGCCGAAGAAGATTTTCTACATTGTTAGGTGCTAATTTTCCAGCTAAAACACACCCGACGGCGGCTCCAGTCAAAAATGCTGCGACAAGGATCAATAGTGCTGCGTCTCGTCCCTTTTTCCGGGTTTCTTGTTTTGGTTTGTCAGCGATTTTGTGATGGGCGTGATGAACTACCTTGCTCATGCCTTTTTCTTTTTTCGTTTCTTAGGCTTTCCTAACAACCCGGCTAGACAGCCCCCAGCCAGCGTCATGAGCAGGATGCCAATAAACTGTTCATGAAAACCATCCATCCCAGACGTGGCAAGGCAGACTAGGAGCAGCACCAAGCAGATCAGCGCCCCAGCCCCGCAGCCTAGCAGAAAGGAACCGCCACTCCCCTTTTTCACAGCGACCCGCCCGCCGACCAGAGCACACAGCCCCGCAGCGATGGTGAGCAGGATACCAGCCGTGACTACCGGTACAGAGCCGCTCCAGACCAGCACAGAAATGAGCAGGGTCAGCAACAACAGGAGCAAGACCCCAAGGCCTCCGCCCAATAAGATGGCCAAGGCAAGGCCCGCCCCCTGTCCCGCCGCAGGTTTTGCGGCGGCTTCCCCATTCTTTGCCATAGGAAAATCCCTCCCCGTAAAGAATCTGTTGGATTCTATGCGGAGAGGGATCTCTCTATGACAGGATTCAGTTGGCGGCCTGATCCACCGCTGCGCCCTTATTCATGATGGCCCAGGTAGCATATTCCAGGCGAACACGGTCAGCGCCAGTCTCGATGACGATGGTCTTTTCCTTCACGGCACAGACGTTACCAACGATACCGTCGATCATGGTAACGGGATCGCCGGGGTTCAGGGACCGCTTCATCTCTTCCTGTTCCTTTTTGCGCTGCTTCTCAGGGCGCATTTTCAGGAAGTAGAAAATGGCGATGTAGAACACGATCAGGACGATAATCAGAATTTCCATTTTCAAGGTGTATTCCCTCCGCTGCAAAATGAATTTTCTCTTTATTATAAAAGAAATTTTGTGATTTGACAAGCCCTTTTTTCAAAAGCTGAACAGAGCATTTCAGAACTTAAATTTTTGCTCCAAGGCGCTCCTTATACTCGTGATAAAACTCTGTAAATCGCCCTTCCTCCAATGCCTGGCGAATTTTCACCATCAGTTCGTTATAGAAGTGCAGATTATGTATCACGGCCAGACGCATGCCCAGCATTTCCCCTGCCGCGAACAGATGGCGTAGGTAGGCACGAGAGAAGGAGCGGCAGGCCGGGCAATCACACGCAGGATCAATGGGACGGTCGTCGTTTTTATACTTCTCGTTCTTGATGTTCATCGCCCCCTGCCAGGTGTAGAGCTTCCCGTGGCGGGCGTTTCGGGCGGGTAGGACACAGTCGAACATATCTACGCCTCGTGCAACGGCTTCCAGAATATTGACCGGTGTTCCGACCCCCATGAGGTAGCGTGGCTTATCCGTGGGCATGTATGGCTCTACGGCGTCGATGATCTCATACATCGTTTCTGCTGGCTCCCCTACTGCCAGGCCACCGATGGCATAGCCGTCACAGTCCAGCTTAGCGATCTCCTTCATGTGCCATACCCGTAGATCTGGGACGATACCACCCTGGTTGATCCCAAAGAGTTGCTGCTGGGGATTGACCGTGTCCGGAAGAGTGTTTAGTCGGTCGTGCTCTACTTTACAGCGCTGTAACCAGCGCAGGGTACGCTCACAGGATTGCTTTACATAGTCATATGGTGCAGGATTTTCCACGCACTCGTCGAAAGCCATGGCAATGTCAGAGCCGAGATTCGACTGGATCTGCATACTCTCCTCAGGCCCCATGAAGATGCGTCGCCCATCAATATGGGAGGCGAAGGTCACGCCCTCCTCCTTGATTTTCCGCATACTGGCCAGTGAGAAGACTTGAAATCCCCCGCTGTCAGTCAAAATTGGGCCATCCCAACGCATGAACCGATGCAGGCCGCCCATTTCCTTGATGAGCTTGTCGCCTGGCCGCAGATGAAGATGATAGGTATTGGAAAGCTCGATTTGACAGCCGATCTCCTTTAGGTCATGGGCAGATACAGCACCTTTAATGGCGCCCTGGGTGCCGACGTTCATAAAAGCCGGGGTCTGGGCGGTGCCATGGGCACATGTCAGCTCTCCTCGCCGGGCCTTGCCCTCTGTTTTCAGCAGTGTAAACACAGTCCGTCCTCCTTATTCGTAAATAAACATCGCATCCCCAAAGGAGAAGAACCGATACTTCTCCCGCACAGCTTCCTCATAGGCCGCCAGCACATGCTTTCGCCCGGCCAGTGCAGAGACGAGCATAATGAGCGTAGACTCTGGAAGGTGGAAGTTTGTGACAAGACCATCTAATACCTTGAAGCGATAGCCAGGGTAGATGAAAATGCTGGTCCAGCCGGCAGACTCTTTCAACGTGCCGTCCTCCCCTGCCCAGCTTTCGAGTGTACGGCAGGAGGTTGTTCCAACGCAGATGACCCTGCCGCCCTTGGCTTTGGTCTGGTTGATGGTATCCGCCGTTTCTTGGGAGATCATGCAGTATTCGCTGTGCATGGTGTGATCTGTGATGTCTTCTGCCTTGACTGGACGGAAAGTCCCTAGACCAACGTGCAGTGTTACATAGCAGATCTGCACGCCCATAGCCTGAATTTCTTCCAGCAGCTCTTTGGTAAAATGCAGACCTGCGGTGGGCGCAGCGGCAGAGCCGATCTCTTTTGAATAGACCGTCTGATAGCGTTCTGCGTCTTGCAATTCCTCTTTGATATAAGGCGGCAGCGGCATCTTACCCAAGTGTTCCAAAATTTCCAGGAAAATGCCTTCATAATGAAACTGAATGAGCCGGTTGCCTCCTTCTAAGACTTTGGTGACTTCTGCCGTCAATTCCCCTTCGCCAAAGGAAAGTTTTGCCCCTTCCCGCAGCTTTTTACCGGGACGGACCAAACACTCCCAAGTGTTCTCTCCCCGGTCAATGAGCAGAACGACCTCACAGACACCGCCCGTTGGGACACGGTGTCCGATCAGCCGAGCGGGCAGAACACGAGAGTCGTTCAAAACCAGACAGTCCCCCGGCTTAAGAAATTTAGGAAGGTCATAGAAATGGTAGTGCCCAGTCTCTCCTGTTACCTTATTTAGGGTGAGCAGACGAGAAGTGTCCCGTTTTTGCAGGGGTGTTTGGGCGATGAGCTCCTGTGGTAGGTCATAATAAAAATCATGCGTTTTAATACAAATCAATCCCCGTATAATAGAATTTTAAAATTTGGTCATAGGTATAGCCACGTTTGGCCATGGCATAAGCGCCCCATTGGCTCATTCCTACGTTGTGGCCGTTTCCGGCCCCAGAGATTACAAAGGAACCGGCAGGAACGGCAGTCCCTTGGGTATTTCCAGTCAACGTTTCAGTTCCACTGGAGGTGATTACAGTCTGCCCACTGCCAGACATCTGCTCTTTGCTGCTGCCTTTGCCGATAGCCCATACACCATTTAAATTGGATAATGTACTATTCCCATCGACATAGTATCTGGTGCCTGTGTTGCCGCCAGCGCCGCCTGAGATCGTAAAATGGAAAGATTTTAAACCTAAGATCGTCCGCACTTTTTCCTTGGAATAGACATACGTCTTACCAGCATTATCTGTAAAGGTGATTTCCCTTACATTTCCTGATGGCGTAAATTGTGTGACGGACAGATCCACGATTGTTCCGCAGGAGACGCCTTTGTTTTTCAGCAACGTGGTCAGTTCGCTGGCAGTGTAGGTTTTAGTCCAGTAGTACCCGCTGACCGTGCTGGCAATGTCGGCTTCATAGGGGTCTGGCTTGCCTTTCAAATAGGGTAAGTCGGCAAACCAGACATTGGCACAATCTTCTGTTGCACCACCATTAGAGGCATAGTAAAAGGTTTGGGCGATCTTTCCGTTGTACCACGCACAGATGCCGGAGGTGGCGTCCACTTGTGCGTCCGTAAAATTGGTGGCTCGTCCACAGCCGCGATAGGCCTGGCAGCAGGTGGTATTGCAGAGGTCGAAATGATTGGACGCATGTTTACTACCCGTGCTGGACAGGACATAACTCCGAGCACAGACGGCCTGGGCTTTTAAAGCCTCTGCCGGCCAGGAGGAACTCATCTCATAGGGGATGATACCCTTGAGATAGTCGTCCATGGTGACATAGTTGACCACCGTTAGGTTTCCACCGCCGATGCGCTCATACAAAAAGCTCCCAGCATACTTGTTTCCCTTAAACCAAGTTTTGGTGCTCGTCTCTCCGCTGGTTCCTGGCTTGACAGAAAAAACAGCACCTCCAGCATTGTCATACTGGAATAAGATTTTGGTTGTTTTCGTCTGGGTCACAGAGATTCCGGAAGAGGTCGTTCCAACGATGGCAGTTCCATTGATACCCAGGCTGCTTTGCGCTGTTTTCGCAGCCGCTTCGGTAGCATACGCGCCGGTGCGGACATAGTATGTACCGGAGACCCAGGCTGGAAACCCTCCGGTCACTGTGGCTGCTTTGCTCTGCGCAGCAGAAAAAGAGGAATAGGTTCCTGGCAGTTGGAGGTGGTAACAACCGATGGTCCCTGCGCTGCCAGAGGAAACGGTCGTATACGTTCCGTCTTTGGCTAGATAAAGGTTCTGCGTTTTCAGCATAGAGATCTGGGTGGTGTCGGTGCTGCCCAGCGAGATGAATGTTCCAGCTCCATCATAATAACCAAACTGATACCCGTTTCCTACGTTGTTTTCTAAGTTGGCCGAGGCCAATGCTCCGCTGCTGTAAGCTAGCCCTACCTTTACGGTTTGCGTATCGCTGGCGGCCAAACTGGACCCAACCAGCGCGACAGTCAGTAGCAGGGCACAAAGGGCGATCCGCCCTCCAAGTCGCTTCATGGCATCCTCCTTTTTTCTCTGGAAGGACTTTTCCCGTTGACAGGGAAAACAAACTGTGCTATCCTTACTCAATGAACATCTGTCCTTTTCTGAGATACATAAAGACCGGAAAAGACACAATATAACTTATTATAGTACAAATGCCACCGGCTTTTCAACTGCTGATTTTTCATCCTCTGGTAAGAAGGGCCGTTTTCAGGCAATTTGAACAATCTAGGGAGGTCCTTCGCATGAAAAAGTATACTGTGGGTGTGGTGGGTGCCACCGGAATGGTGGGCCAGCGTTTTGTGACCCTGTTGGAAAATCACCCTTGGTTCCAGCTGTCCGTGGTGGCTGCCAGTGCCCGGTCTGCCGGCAAGACCTATGAGGAAGCTGCTGGCAAGCGCTGGGCCATGAAGACCCCCATGCCGGAGGAAGCCAAATCTCTTGTGGTTCTGGACGCGGAAGCGGACAAGAAAAAAATCGCGGCTTCCGTTGATTTTATCTTCTGCGCAGTGGACATGAAGAAAGAAGACATCCGTGCGTTGGAAGAGTCTTATGCCAAGTTGGAATGCCCTGTCATCTCCAACAACAGCGCCCACCGCTGGACGCCTGACGTGCCCATGGTCATCCCTGAGGTGAACCCGGAGCATTTGAAGGTCCTGGAAGCCCAGAAAACCCGCCTGGGCACTAAGCGCGGCTTCATCGCCGTGAAGTCCAACTGTTCAATCCAGTCCTATGCCCCTGCCTTGCATCCCCTGCGTGCCTTTGGGTTGGAAAGGGTACTGGTCTGCACCTACCAAGCGATCTCCGGTGCTGGTAAGACCTTTGAGACTTGGCCGGAGATGATCGACAATGTGATCCCCTACATCGGCGGCGAGGAAGAAAAGTCTGAGAAGGAGCCGCTCAAGGTATGGGGTACTGTGGAGAATGGCCAGATCGTGACAGCCTCCTCCCCTTCTATTACAGCCCAGTGCCTGCGCGTTCCTGTGTCTGATGGCCACACCGCCGCAGTTTTTGTTTCCTTTACCAACAAGCCTTCGGAGGAAGAGATCAAGGAAGCCTGGAAGAACTTCAAGGGCCGTGCCCAGGAGCTGGAGTTGCCCAGCGCCCCCAAGCAGTTCCTGCACTATTTTGAGGAAAACGACCGTCCGCAGCCGAAGCTTGACCGTATGCTGGAGAACGGCATGGCTGTCAGCATCGGCCGCCTGCGCGAGGATACCCAGTACGATTACAAGTTTGTCTGCCTG
>OLNE01000031.1_pt1 | contig 155234 bp, 124 predicted proteins | sample 1672431 | NCBI WGS metagenome assembly OLNE01 (sample SAMEA3136685, study PRJEB25190) | human gut metagenome | reverse complement strand
CAATCGTGAAAAAGTAGAAGAATTTTGCAAAGCAGCGGAGAAAGAAGAACAGGCAGCAGTTGATATTGTTGTTGTATTTGATGAAGGGGAAATTATACAATATCATTTAGAGTCAATGAATGGAAAGATAAATGTTCGATTATGTCAGGTTAAATGGAAGGATAATAGTCCACAGGCTAATTATTATGATGAATATGAAGCATATGAGTGGAAATATACAGAAAAAGGATACTTGTTTCTGGAGGAATATCACCCACCGGGATTTGATGGAGCACCGGGTGAAACTGGATTCAGAGTGCAGCCATTAGATAAAACATGCCGGGAATTGAATCGAAAATATGTTATGCCGTTGGGGTATGCACTTAATAATCTGTTGATTACAAATTGGGATAACCAGAATTATACGGAACTTGATTTTTATGATCTTTATGAAAAAATGTATTATATGAAATATGGAAAGCAAGTTCCATATGAAGCAAATTATGGTGGAGCAGAATATGAAGTTCCAGAAGATGAGTTTGAAGAGGTTATAAAGACCTATTTACCATTTAGTAATACCGAGATTGAAAAGGGAACTTTTTATAACTCTAATAATAAAACTTTTAGATACAGACCGCGAGGGTTATATGATTGTGAATTCCCATATGAGCCATATCCGGAAGTTATCTCATATGAAAAATTACAAGATGGAACATTAAAACTTACGATAGAAGCAGTATGGGAAATCAGAATGTTAGATCAGGCAATCACCAGTGAATTGATGATAAAACCTATGGAAGACGGAAGTTTCCAGTATTTATCAAATAAGGTAATCAGTTCAGATCAAAATGCAAATGCAGGGTGGTATATGCCAAGGTTAACAGAAGAAGAGTGGGAAGAGAATTACAGTAATAATTAGGGGGCAATATGAAAAGAAAAAGTATTTTGTTAGTACTTTGTATAGGAATGATTCTGACTTCCTGTGAAAGTAAGATATCGTTAAACAGCACAGATGTAAAAAATGAGAAGAATCAGAAAAACACTACCATGGAAAATCCGGATAAGGGATATAATCTACCAATCGATGAAGACAAGAAAAAGGAAGCTGTGAACGATTGTGAAGAAATTATGGGCATTGTCCGAGACATTTATTCTGAATATAATGGAATACAAGAAGCAGATCAGAACACTGCTGAGCAAATGATGAATCGGATGAAAGAAATTATCAAACAAAATGGGAATCCGGTCATTGGTTCCGATCATTATTCTGTTATGGATAATTATCAGAAGATGGAACAATTTTTAAAATCTGCAGAACAAGAAGAAAAAGGAAGTGTAATTTTATATGAAGCAGATACAGATGGTGGAATTACCAGAAAAGAATATAGTTATGATGGAAAAGAAATGAGTGTGATGTCCGCAAAAATGATCTGGAGTGAGGATACAGAGCCTGTACTTACATACATATCGCTATCAAAAATAAAAGAATGGGCATATACTGAAAATGGGAATTTCTGTTATGAATTATGCGTACCTGAACCACCGGAAGTGACAGAGATTGTAGATGGAAGTTGTATTATCCGGGTAAAGCCTTTGAGTGAGGAGTGTCGGGAATATTCAAAAAAATATGTGAGTACGTTCGGCTATCAGGGAAACAATCTGTTATGTTCAAACTGGAATGCGGAGGATATGCAGGGGTTGGATTATAATGGACTTTATGAATATTTTTATCAAATGAAATATGGAGAAAAATTTACTGCAGAAAAAGAGGTTGTGGGAATTCCAGCAGAAGAGTTCGAAAATGTAATTATGACATATCTTCCTGTTACAAAAGAAGAATTGAAAGAATGGGCGGTCTACGATGAACAAAGTAATATGTTTATCTGGGAACGATTGGGATGTGGTAATTATTCACCAACACATTTTGGCTTGTCTTTACCGGAAGTAACAGAAGTCAGGCACAATGAAGATGGAACCATTGTTTTGACAATTCATGCAGTATGTGATTCTGTTGTATGTAATGATGCTGTTATTACACACGAACTTACGATGAAAATTCAGGATGATGGAACGATTCAGTATGTTGGAAACAGGATTTTAGATAATGGTATTGATAATATACCGAGGTATCAGTACCGGTTAGGTAATTTGCAGAATTGATCAGTAGAGAAGAATGAAATAAAGAGAACTGATAACAGGAAATTATGCTATCAGTTCTCTTTATTTATTTCCAAATACCAAGATTAGAAAGTACAGATTCTGTTATTTCGGTAGCCTGACTTCCAGTTGCACCAGAAGAGGATTGAATATTTGTTGCGAAGTAGTAAGTATTATTCGCTGTTTCAATGTATCCGATAAACCAGCCATTGACATCTTTACCATTGACACGCCCGGTTCCTGTTTTCCCGTAAAGAGAACCGGAAGAAGTAGTGGAAAGCAGCAGAGCTTTTTTTACTGCCTGGATATTTTTACTGTCAAAATGAAAATTATTTTGATAGAAATCCTGTAACAATTCCACCTGTTCTATGGGTGATATCTTCAGAGAGAAATCTGTCCAATAGAGATTTAGATTTGTTCCAGTATTCTGATTCCCATAGTTTATTGTCTGTAAAAATGTTCTTACGGCTTCAAAACCTGCCTGTGAATCAATTGCCTGAAAATACCAGTTTACGGAATTATGTATAGCCGAGGTTAAATCTTGATCGGCTTCCCATGAATTAAAAGGATATGGTTCTCCATTCCATGTGAAAGTGGAATGTTCTGGTGTAATAATTCCAGATTCCAAGCCAAGTAATGCATCATATATTTTATAAGTCGAATTCGGTGATACACGTGTGGAAGCATGCTCCATATTATAAATATTCCATTTATCAGCAGACTGATCATATAAAACAAAACTTCCGGTGTAGTCCCCAAAATTGGAAGAAAGATTTAGCTGAGTAATATTCTTTTCGGTTGTGTCAAAATGATACCCAGTCTGATCAGAAGCATAAACAGAAAGTATGGGAATGCATCCAATGATGATAGTAGAGACGAATATGCATATAAGATATCCACGAATTTTTTGTTTAAAAGTAGGTTGGTGGAATGATGCAATATTTAAAATGCGTCCTTTTAACTGTTTTATATTTCCACTGATTCCCATAGTAAGAGGGAATGGAGACAGAGCTATTGTTTCGGCAAAGTTAATCAGTGTATTTCCATATGACTTGTATTCTGTTTCTTTCAATAATTGTAATACAGCACTGTCGCAGGCAAGTTCCCGTTCCTGTCGTATTCTTTTTAGAAAATACCAGATTAGGGGATTGAACCAGTAGAAAACATTTACTGTATTTATCAAATATCCAATTAGAATATCTTTATGCTTGTAGTGCTGCAGTTCATGAAGAAGCATATATCGAATATCAGTTGCGCTTATAGTTCCAGCGTTAAAATCTGAAATCAAGTGAATTGGAAGATAAATGCGAGGATGCAGGAAACCAGCCAAAACAGGAGATTTCAAAAATGCTGTACTATAAATCGGAATGGTATGCTTGCTGTTCACTTCGTTTAAACATTCTATATAAAGAGCGTTTAGTTCTTCATTTTGAAGAGGTAAAGCAGAACTATGTAAGGCTTTTACTTGTTTTACTGAGCGGTAGAGAAGAAAAAACATTATGAATATACCGATACTCCAGAAAAATACAAGTAATGTGTGAATAAAAGTTGGTATTTGGGTGCTGACAGAGACAGCAAAATCATTTATTTTATCCAAATTATAACCATTACCAGAAAGAAAAGTGGTTTGAATGTCACCATTGGTACTTGAACTGGCTGTCAGCAAATGTCTCCACGATATAGAAGATGGGGCAGAGTTTATCGGTAAAAAGGGAACAATTAGAACGGCAAGAAATATAATCGAAAGATTATATTGCATACGTGCGGATAATTGCCTTTGCAATAAATTTTTTAATCCCAGTAAACTACCTAAAAAAATACAAATGATGGCATTACAGAGTAAAAATCGAAAACTAAAATATATCAAAATATGCTCCTCCCATGGTTAATGATTGGAAAGAAGATTCCGTAAGCTGGCAATGTCTTCTTCAGACAATTTATCATCCTCAATGTAAGAGGCAAGCATAGAAGTGATATTACCATTATAATATCGCTTTAAAAAAGAATTACTTTCCTGCCGAATATATTCGTCTTCCTTGACCAATGGAGTATAGACAAAAACCCGGCTTTGTTTTTCATAGGTTAGTGCTTTTTTAGAAACGAGACGTTTAATCAATGTCTGAATTGTTTTAGGACTCCAACTGGAAATTTGTGTTAATTTTTCAGTAATTTCATTGGTGCTGATTGGTGCGTATTTCCAAACGATTTTCATAACTTCAAATTCAGCTTCTGAAATTTGAGGCAAATTGCTCATGTGACATCCCTCCAAATCTTACGTTTGTAATAAAAATATTATATATTGAAAACGTCTGATCTGTCAATGGAATGAAAAAGCTTGGTTTTATTGATAGACGAGGAAGGTAGTGGATTCCTTTACTGGACTTAGTTAAAGTAATCAGGTAAAATAATATTTAACAGAATGCGGAGTGTGAATATCCGCCTGATTAAAAATACCCAGGACGAAGGAGATAAAATTATGTATGAAATTATGAGTGCAGATGAAGCGATTCGTCTAATCCGAGACGGTGACTGTATCTGTGTCAATTCATTTGTAGGAATAGAGAATCCGACGGAACTTCATGAGGCAATCTACCGAAGATATCAGAAGATGCAGTCACCGACGCATCTGACAATTGTATCGAGTGCAGGGTTTGGTGTCTGGGACGAGGAACATAATGCAGAAAGATATATCAAAGAAGGTGCAGTGGACAAGCTGATCTGTGGTCATTTTGGAGCAATGCTTAGCACGAAAAAATTGGTGCTGGAGGATCGGTTTGAAGCATATAATCTGCCGCTTGGATGTATTTCCCACGCAATCCGTGCACAGGCAGGGGGGCTTCCCGGAGCTCTTTCCAAAGTTGGTCTGGATATTTTTGTAGATCCAAGACGAGAAGGACCTGGAATTAACAGAATTTCTATTGATGATTCACTGGTAAAACATGTTGAAGTGGATGGGGATGAATTTCTGTATTATAAACTTCCAAAGATTACCATTGCGTTGATCAAAGGAACTGCGGCAGACAGAAAAGGCAATATTACATTTGATGATATGTTCATGTCAGGAGATGCGCTTTCTATTTGTCAGGCAGTAAAGGCAAACAGGGGAAAAGTAATTGTGCAGGTAGACAGATTGGTTGATACACCATCCCGACCACGTAATGCCATTATTCCGGGCTGTTTGGTAGATGCAATCGTTGTGGCAGAGCCGGAGAAGAGAAACGAAGCATATACTGCACTTACCGGAAGTTTTGAGATTCCTTATAAGGAGTGGCATACATGGAGCGAAAAGATAGAGAATGTGTCTACGAAGCCACAGAAAAACAGTGTAACCGGAAATATTATCGGCAAAAGAGCGGCGCAGGAACTCAGGGTAGATGATATTGTTAATATCGGGATCGGAATTCCGGAGATGGTATCAAGATATGCACGAAAGTGTGGTATGCTTGATATGGTAACTTTAACAGTAGAATCGGGCGGTATTGGAGGATTTCCGGTATCAGGAGAGGCTTTTGGAGCAATGATCGGGGCAGCATCTGTCTATGATATGGCAAACCAGTTTGATCTGTATGATAATGGCGGACTTGATATCTGTTTTATGGGTGCGTTGGAAGTGGATAGATATGGAAACATCAATGCACATAGAGGTCCCGGAGCTTTTGCCGGAATTGGTGGATTTGCGAATATTACGGCAAAAACACCAACGGTTGTATTCTGTATGACATTTGATGCCAAGGGATTGGATGTTACGCAGGAAAAAGGTGTGGTAACGATTCGGAAAGAAGGAGAGATACCAAAATTTGTAGAGAAGGTCAATAGTGTAAGCTTTTCTGCAAAACGTGCGATTGAAAACGGACAAAAGGTATTGTATGTAACAGAACGCTGTGTGTTCAGACTGACACCAAAAGGCTTAAAACTGATCGAAGTCTACCCAGGAGTAGATATGCAAAAAGATATTCTGGATAGGCTGCCGTTTGAGGTGGAGATTTAAATTGGGATTTAATTTATTAACCATCCGCTGCCAGTCACGACTTGAAGGAAACAATAGATAAGGATTATTGTGAATGTGGAATGCCGTTAGAAACAGTTAGAGAGTCAGAAGCACCGTTAAAGGAACGAAGCGAACGTGTTTGAGGCGAACGCCGAGTTTGAGCGTAGTTCCTTTGCTTTTAGGTGATTCTGACTCTCTTAGTGTTTCTTATGGTATGGAACCTGAACAAGAAGCCTTATCTATTGTTTCCTTCAAGGACTGAGAGGCCGCTTCTCCAGTTAATAAATTAAATCCCAAGAATTACAGAATATCAATATATTCTCCGGCCAAAGCTTTATTCATACTTCTGACTGCACAGAATTTTCCGCACATACTGCAGGTATCACTATGATCATCTTCCGGGCTTCGGCTGTCACGGATGGCTTTGGCTGTTTCAGGGTCTAATGCACAGGCATACTGTGCGTCCCAGTCAAGTTTCTGACGTGCTTCAGCCATTTTATCATCAATATCACGTGCTCCGGGAACACCTTTGGCGATGTCGGCAGCATGGGCAGCAATCTTGGAAGCGATGATTCCCTGTTTTACGTCATCTACATTAGGAAGCGCCAGATGTTCTGCAGGTGTTACATAACATAAGAATGCAGCACCATTCATAGCAGCAACTGCACCACCGATAGCGGATGTGATGTGGTCGTAACCAGGAGCGATATCCGTAACAAGAGGGCCAAGTACATAGAACGGAGCACCCATGCAGATACTCTGCTGTACTTTCATGTTGGCAGCAACCTGATCAAGCGGTACATGTCCCGGTCCTTCTACCATTACCTGTACATTGTGGTCCCATGCACGTTTTGTAAGTTCTCCAAGACGCACCAGTTCTTCAATCTGGCATACATCGGTAGCATCGGCCAGACATCCAGGGCGGCATGCATCACCAAGGGAGATCGTAACATCATATTCTTCGCAGATATCAAGAATCTCATCATAGTGTTCGTAGAAAGGATTTTCTTCTCCGGTCATACACATCCATGCAAATACAAGACTTCCGCCGCGGCTTACAATATTCATTTTACGTTTGTGTTTTTTTATCTGTTCAATCGTTTTACGTGTAATTCCGCAGTGAAGTGTGACAAAGTCTACGCCATCTTCTGCGTGAAGACGGACAACGTCGATGAAGTCCTGCGCAGTCAGAGTTGCAAGATCTCTCTGATAGTGGATGACACTGTCGTATACAGGAACCGTACCGATCATAGCAGGGCACTCATGTGTCAGTTTCTGGCGGAATGGCTGTGTGTTACCGTGGCTTGATAAATCCATGATGGCTTCAGCACCAAGCTTTACAGCACTCATAACTTTTTCCATTTCGATATTGTAATCCTTGCAGTCACGGGATACACCAAGGTTTACATTGATCTTGGTACGGAGCATGCTTCCGACACCCTCCGGATCAAGACTGGTGTGATTTTTGTTGGCACAGATTGCAACCTTGCCTTCTGCAACCAGTTTCATAAGTGCTTCTGTTGTCATGTTTTCTTTTTTTGCTACAATCTCAATTTCAGGAGTGACAATTCCTTTTCTTGCAGCATCCATCTGTGTTGTGTAATTTCTCATGTGTTTGCCTCCGTTAAAAAATTAAATATAAGGTTATAATGCGTCAGCAAAAACACACAGATTTCGATGCAGGAAAACATTTCTCTACACAGATCTGAGGTTCATAAAAGAACTATGAAATTACTGACGCCTATATCAGATGGGAAAATCTGATACTTGTGTATGCGGTACAAGGTGGTGTCCCCAATGTACCGTTTCTAAACAACTCTTAACGAGTCGTTTTTATCATAGCCATTACGCCGCTTTTGTTCAGCGCTGTAATCAGCAGAAATGCAAGAATGCTTCCTGCAATAGTAGAAATCAGAAATGGAACTACATAGACGAAGATCCCGGCAGGAGTGATTCCCATAATATATACTGCAACAGGATAAGCAGCCAGGCCGCCAAGAATTCCTGTGCCGAGTGCCTCTGCAAGACAAGTCAGGCTGAGCTTGTGGCAAATGGAGTATACAAGTCCACAGCAAAGTGCTCCAACCATACTTCCGGGAAAAGCCATCATGCTGCCAAGACCAAGCAGATTTCGTAACAGGCTGGCACAAAATGCAATTCCTACACTGTACCAGGGCCCTAACGTGACTGCTGCCAGGATATTAATAATATGCTGTACAGGTGCACATTTACTGCCTGCAACCGGAAAGCTTAAGAAACTTCCGACGATGGCAAGAGCCGTAAATACACCGGCAAGAGCCAGTCGTCTTGTCCGTGAAGAGTCTGATGATAGAGTTGTGTGTGTCATAAATAAACATTCCTTTCATAAAAAAATACCCTTCATTCATAAAGCGGATGGAGGGTATAAAAAGTAAAAAAAGAAGAGATGCGGGGGCATCTCTGTCAAATCAATACATGGTATGAATCCCTCCGTTGGCATTATCCAAATCAGGTAAAGGGTCGAAACGGAATTACGCTTCCTCTCAGCCGGTTTTCTCCAGCTCCCCCCTGTTTATAAAAAACTTTGTTCAATCGTTATTATAGTCTGGCATATCGGAAAATGCAAGAAAATTTTTCTGCCGGTAAGAAGAAGGGGAGGATTTCATATACTGTTTAAAAAGCCTGGAAAAATATAAGGAATCTTCATATCCTACAGATCTGGAAATTTGGGCAATTGGAAGATCTGTATTCTGCAAAAGTTCACAAGCTTTGCGGATACGGTAATCCAGAAGATATTCCTGTGGGGAGAAGCCGGTTGCTTTTTTAAAAAGGCGGTAAAGATAAGTACGTTCCAGTCCGAGAGAATCTGCAATTTCCTGAATGCTGAAAGAATGATCATAATTATTTTCAATGTATTGTAAAGAGTCTTCAACATAAGAACGCTTTTTAGCTTCCGGTGAAATATTTTCCTGCGGATATTTGGTGGCAAGAAGATATAGGTATTCGTACAGGATACTATTGAGTATGAGATCACGATTTTGGGTTAGGTGATAGGCTTCATACATTTTTTCATGGCAAAGGCGGACGCGGTCATCTTTGTCATAATGAAAACATGGATGTTCCAGTAAAGAAGTGCGTTCAAAATACTGACGCATTTTGATCCCCTGAAATCCAATCCATGTATAACTCCATGGATGGTTGTGATCCGCTTCATAATAGATGAGGGTATCCGGTTTGATCAAAAAAGCATCTCCTTCTGAAAGCTGGTAAATCTTACCGTTTGTCTTATAAATTCCTTTTCCTTTTAAAATGTAGTGAATCATATAGCCGCTGCGGATGGCAGGACCATAACTGTGTCCGGGAATACAGGTTTCATATCCACAAGTATAAATCATGGCATCCAGATTCCGGGAAAAATCATTTGAGAATATATAATCTTTCATAGTGTACACCTTTCAAATATTCAACAAAATCACATAGATAAACAACATAAATCCATATATATATTTAAAATATCAGATTAGAATTGCAATAAGGAAATGGGAAAGGAGTAGAAAATGCCGATTGTTTACGATAAATCAAGAAAAATTTTTCATTTGCAGGCTGGAGATACAAGTTATATTATGCAGATTGTGAAAGAAAAGTATCTTGTACATTTGTATTGGGGAAGACGCATTTCTTCATATCATGAAAGCAGGAGGATTATCTGGAAAGATCGTGGTTTTGCACCTAATCCGGATGCATCAGATCGAACATTTTCATTAGATACATTACCGCAGGAGTATCCCCAGACAGGAAATGGAGATTTTCGAAATCCAGCATACGGGATACGTCAGGAGAATGGAAGCCGGATTAGTAATCTTGAATACATAGGGTATGAGATTTCAGACGGAAAACCGAAACTTCCAGGCCTTCCAGCATCATTTGGAAGTGAGAAGGATGTACAGACCCTGAAAGTGTATATGGAAGATGCCGTGGCAGGCCTTAAAGTATGTCTTTTATATAGTGTATTTGCCAGCGAGAGCGTTATTACACGTAGCGTTATTTTCCTGAATAAGGGGAAAAAGCCGTTGCATTTGACGAAGATGTTAAGTATGTCAGTAGACATAAGAGAAGATGAATTTGATGTTTTGACCTTGTATGGAGCACACAATAATGAACGTAATATGGATAGGCGGCCTCTTAGTAGTGGAACGGTAAAGATCGAAAGTTTGAGAGGTACAAGCTCGCCACATCAGGCACCGTTTATGGCACTCTTAAGAAAAGGTGCTGATGAAGACCAGGGGGAGGTATTTGCTGCGAATTTTGTTTATAGTGGTAACTTCCTGGCAGAAGTACAAGTAGATCCGTACCGAAATATCAGATTCCAGATGGGAATGAATCCATGGAATGGAGAATGGAAATTAGAAGCAGGAGAGATGTTTCAGACTCCGGAAGTAGTAATGGTATATTCAAAACAGGGGTTGGGAGAAATGTCCCGTACATTTCATAAATTCTATCAAAACCATCTGGTTAGGAGTCCATATGCTAAAAAAGAAAGACCGATTTTGATTAACAATTGGGAAGCAACATTTTTTGATTTTGATGAAGAAAAGCTCTTGTCGCTAGCGAGAAAAGCCGCTTCTGCAGGAATAGAACTATTTGTACTGGATGATGGATGGTTTGGACATCGTGATGCAGATGACAGCTCGCTGGGCGACTGGTTTGTTGATAAAAGAAAACTCCCAAATGGCTTGAAATCACTTGCAGAGAAAATTCATGATATGGGTATGCAATTTGGGCTCTGGTTTGAGCCGGAGATGATATCGCAGGACAGTGAGTTGTACAGAAAACATCCGGATTATGTATTACATACAGAAGGAAGACCGTATACAATCGGACGTGGTCAGTTGGTTTTAGATTTGTCAAGAAAAGAAGTATGTGATTATGTGATAGAAGCTGTCAGACAGATATTAAAGGATAATCCAATTGACTATGTAAAATGGGATATGAATCGTCATCTGACCGATGTGGGAAGTGTGTATTTTGAACCAGACCGTCAGGGAGAGATTACACACCGATATGTGTTGGGACTTTATTATATTATGGACGTGTTAACATCGGAATTTTCGGAAATATTATTTGAAAGCTGTTCCAGCGGAGGTGGAAGATTTGATCCAGGAATGCTTTATTATATGCCGCAGACATGGTGTAGCGATAATACGGATGCAGTTTGCCGTATGAAAATCCAGTATGCAACGTCACTGACTTATCCACCAATCACGATGGGAGCACATGTAAGTGTTGTTCCGAATCAGCAGACAGGAAGAGTATCTCCGTTGGCTACAAGAGGCTATGTGGCAATGAGTGGAAACTTTGGCTACGAATTGGATCTTGGCAACTTAAAGGACGAAGAATTAGAATATGTGAAAGAGCAAATTCAGTGTTATAAAATGATTCGCCCGGTTATACAACATGGAGATTTTTATCGGATAAGGAATCCGTTCAATGAAAATCTCGCGGCATGGAACTTTGTGTCGCAAGATCAGAAGCGGGCAGTTGCATTCTTTTTCGAAATATTAAGTCAGCCGGCCGCACCAGTAAGAATTTTAAAATTAAAAGGTTTACATCCGGATAAATTGTATCGTAGATATGATAATGGAGAAATCTACAGTGGAGATGAACTGATGTATTGTGGTATCAGCATTCCGTTGAAAAAAGAGGATTTCAGAGGAGAAATGTATTGCTTTGAAGAGATAGAGAAAGGAGAAGAAAATGGACACTAAAAAAAGAGAACGCTATGAAGCTATTGTGCAGCAGGTAATAGAGCTTGCAGGAGGAAAAAAGAATATTCTCGGAATTGCACATTGTGCAACCAGACTAAGACTGGTATTAGAAGATAATGACAGTGCAGATCTTAAAAATATGGAAAATGTAGATTTGGTAAAAGGTGTATTTGTAGCAGGGGATCAGGTACAGATTATCTTTGGCGCCGGACTGGTGAATGATATATGTCAGGTATTGGGAGAGACACTTCATATGGATACCATGAGTCTTGGAGATCTAAAGACAAAAGCAGGACAAAAGATGAATTTTCTTCAGAAAGCGTTGAAGGCATTATCTGATGTGTTTATCGAGATTATGCCGGGAATCCTGGCAGCAGCGCTTCTGACCGGACTCTCAAGCGTGCTTGGAAATATGAAAGCTGTGGAAAGTAATGAGACATTATATGGAATTGCAAGACTGATTAATATTTCGTCAGGTGCGATTTTTGGTTTCCTTCCACTTTGTGTCGCCTATAGTGCAGTGAAACGATTTGGTGGAAGACCAATTATGGGTATTGTAATTGGATGTATCATGTTATCTGGGAGTCTGGCAGATGCTTATGCGGCCGCACAGGGAACTGTAGAAGTAACAACATTACATATTTTCGGACTTGGTGTAGATCTTGTGGGATTTCAGGGTGGAATCATTGTAGCTTTACTTATGGGACTTGTAACTGCTAAATTAGATATTTTCTTTGAAAGGAAAGTGCCAGAAGTGATCAGACTTTTGGTATCACCACTTCTTACGACATTGGTAAGTTCATTTTTATTATTCCTTTTGATTGGACCAATTGGAAGGGGATTAGCATCAGGAATTACAAATGTACTGGTGTGGATGACCAGAAACTTGGGAATTTTTGGATATGCTGCATTTTCAGGAGTTCAGCAGTTGATTGTTATTACTGGTTTGCATCATGTGTTTGGAGCAATTGAATCGCAGCTTTTGGTGGATACTGGAAGAAACTTTCTGAATCCGTTAATGTCTGTAGCAATCATTGCACAGGGTGGAGCAGTACTTGGATATATGGTGAGAAATATGAAAGATGCAAAGGCAAAAGAACTTTGTATTCCAAGTTTTGTTTCTGTATTATTTGGAATCACAGAACCAGCACTTTTTGGCGTGAACATCCGGTATAGATATCCACTGGCAGGAGGCTGTATCGGGGGTGCGGTCGGAGGCGCAATTGTATATATTACAAACCTTGCAGCACTTGGATTTGGAACAACTGTAGTACCAGGAATTGCACTTGCAGATCCGGCACATCATGGATATATGAATTATGTAATTGCACATGTTGTGGCTCTTGGAACTGGATTTTTGATGACACTTATTCTTGGAACTTTATTTGGAAAGAAAAAAGCAACAGTTACAACTACAGATGAAGTGGGTGAAAATATATTTGAAAAGATTCATGTGACAGAGAGAAAAATGGCTGAAACACAAAAGAATGAGATCGCTGCATATGCAGATGGTGTATTGATTCCGATTGAAGAAGTAGATGATGACACATTTGCGCAGAAGGTATTGGGCGATGGAATTGCAATCATACCTGAAAATGGAAATATATACGCTCCGTTTGATGCAGAAGTGGTTATGGTAATGGATACTGGACATGCAATCGGATTGATGGATAAAAATAACAATGAATTTTTGATTCATATTGGAATTAATACAGTTAATCTGAATGGAAAATATTTTGATGTACAGGCAGCTGTTGGTGATCAGGTGAAAATGGGAGATATTCTTGTGACAGAGGATATAGAGAAGATAAAAGCAGAAGGTTATGATATGTCAGTGATGTTAATTGCTACAGATGCAAATGGAAGAAAAATAGAAAAAGAATCTCCGGGCAAAATAAAAAAAGGAGAAAAGATTGCTGAATTGGTATAAGTAATAAAAGTAAGAAAAGCGGAAGCTGGTGTAAAAAACAGTTTCTGCTTTTTGCGTTCTGGTTATTCTTTATTCTATAGATGTCGGATGATTTGATGTATACATGACATAGAAAGGTATGCTAAAATAGAAAAAGATGTTGTTATAAAAACTGTACTGGAAAAGAAGCAGCGTACAGACAGATGTATGGACTGGAGGTTCAAAAAAAGAATGAGAGAGAATAATCTAGAGAGGTTTATCAAAGCGCAGGAGTCAGAATTTAAGACAGCTCTTGCAGAGATTAAGAGTGGACATAAGAGAAGTTGCTGGATGTGGTACATTTTTCCGCAGATTCAGGGGCTGGGGAGTAGTGGTACTGCAATGTACTACGCTATTGAAGACTATGAAGAAGCAAAGGAATATATAGAAAATACAGTAACAGGTGCGCATTTAAGAGAAATCTCAGATACACTGCTTTCACTGAAATCGAACGATGCTACGCAGGTGATGGGATGGCCGGATGATTTGAAACTCCGTTCTTCCATGACGTTATTTGCACTGGCAACGAAGGAGAATGAGGTGTTTTTAAAAGTTCTGGATAAGTTTTATGATAATAAGCTGGATGCACAGACGATAGATATTCTGGATATGGGATATCTGGTAATGAAAATTGATGAACCGGATTTTGGATGTGAAGGACGTCCGGATGGCGTGGAACCAATGGCGAAGGTGACAGTTATGAACCTAAAAAATGAAGAAGAGACAGAGATGGAGATACCGGATGCCGAGCTGTACCGGAAGAATATTATCGAGGGAAGCGAAGTTGCAGTAAGCCCGGACGGAATTGTGCTCAGAATGTAATTGGATCAGGAACCGGCCGGTTCATGGAATAACCGGAGAAGGCGGGCAGATAATAAGTAATAAAGGGGACATCTAAGTGAAAGACAAAGATAATGACAAAGAGCTGAGTAAGAATAAGAATAAGAAAAGGAAAGAAGACAAAGAAGAACTGACCGGCATGGCTGCGGTATGGGATTATCTGAAGACATTTCTGATCATATTCTGCGTTGTATTTGCGATGAACAAGTTGGTGTACATCAATGCGGTGATACCATCTGAATCGATGCAGGATACGATCATGAAGGGGGACCGTGTACTGGGAAACCGTCTGGCATATATAAAGGATGACCCGGAAAGATATGACATTGTAATCTTCAAATATCCGGATGATCCGTCTAAGATCTTTATCAAGCGTGTGATCGGGCTGCCGGGAGAGACCGTTACCGTGAAAGATGGTAAGGTTTACATTGATGGAAAAGAACAGACACAGGCGGTAAGCTTCTGTCCGGAAGAGATGACAGGAAGCTTCGGACCTTATGAAGTTCCGGAAGACAGTTATTTTGTAATGGGTGACAACCGGAATAACAGTCTCGATTCCAGATACTGGAATAACACGTATGTAAAGAAAGAAGCGATTCTGGCAAAAGCAGGATTCCGGTACTGGCCGTTTAATAAGATCGGATTTGTAAATAAGTCTGCAAAAAATAACAGAAAATAACAAAAAGTTATAAAGCCATTCCTTTTGTGAATTACACAAAGCGGGATGGCTTATTGTATGATAAGATGAGAAATAGATGATGAGAAAGAATAAAGACCATAAAAATAAAACACAGACAGTAAGAAAGCAGTGTAAAAAAATAAAAAAGAAAAGAGGATGCATATGACAACAAAAGAAATGGTAGAAAAGCTCCGGGACTTTTCGGTGCCGGAATTATGTGATGGGATGGAAGAACCAAGAGTCATGGATTATCAGGTAAAACCGCTGGCAGCAGGCAGAAAGATCGTCGGACCTGCCTATACAGTCAATGCACCCTACGGAGTGAGCGGGATCATACCGGATGCCCTTCTGGAAGTGCAGGAAGGCGATGTTATGGTGATTGCGGGGAAAGGGGAATGCAATCATTCTTACTGGGGCGACCACAGAAGCATCTGTGCAAAGCTTCAGAGTGTAGAAGGAGTTGTGATCGATGGAGCATTCCGTGATATTGAAGGCTGCAGGGAGGCCGGAGTCCCGATTTATGCGAAAGCAGTGATTCCGCAGAGCTGTAAGAAATCCGCAGAAGGAGAACTGAATGTTACGATCACATGTGCCGGAGTGAAGATCCATCCGGGGGACCTGATCGTGGGAGATGAAAATGGTGTCTGTGTGATCCGTCCGGAAGAATTAGAATCTGTTATAAAGAAATCCGAACGGAAGATCAAGGCACAGAATGAAACAATCGATGAGATGCTTAAAACAGGAAAAATTCTGCCAAGAGTTATTTTCAGGGATAAATAAAAGACGGGCTCATTCCAAAAAGGAATGAGCTCATTATTTTAAGCAATTTTACGCGGCGGGACGGTGCATTTTATAATAAGGGCAGGAAATAAGAAAAGACACATTCAGGAGGTTGTCGAACATGGGAAAATCATTGACGCGTAAAATTATTGAATCGCACTATGTAAAAGGAAGTATGGTGCCGGGGGAAGAAGTATTTATTAAAGTAGACCAGACACTGACACATGATATCAATGCAGTTATGACGTATCTGGCATTCGAAGCAATCGGACTTGACAGAGTCCGTACGGAATGTAGTGTAAGCTATCTGGACCACAACTTATTGTATGTCAACAATATGACACCGGATGATCACATTTATCTGCAGTCTGCAGCAAAGAAATTCGGTGTATATGTATCCAGACCAGGTAATGGAATCTGCCATACCGTACATGTATCCAGATTCGGAGCACCGGGAAAGATCAGCATGGGCGGTGACAGTCATACACCTCACGGAGGATCCATCGGAATGCTCTGTATCGGCGTCGGAGGAATGGACGTGGCAACAGCCATGACAGGAGTCCCGATGAGACTGAAGATGCCAAGAGTCGTAAAGGTAAATCTGACAGGAGAATTAAAACCTGGATGCAATACCAAAGAGATCATTCTGGAAATGTTAAGAAGAGTGACGATCAAAGGCGGACTTGGAAATGTATATGAGTATGTCGGACCGGGTGTTGCAAAATTAGAGGTACCAGCAAGAGCAACGATTTCCAATATGGGAGCAGAGATGGGAGCAACGACCTCCATTTTCCCGGCAGATGAACAGGTACATAAGTTCTTAAAGGCCCAGGGAAGAGAAGATGCATATGTAGAACTTCTTCCAGATGAAGATGCCGAATACGATGACTGTATCGAGATCAACTTAAGTGAACTGGAACCGATGATCTCCTGTCCACATCAGCCGGATAATGTAATGCCGATCAAAGAAGTAGAAAAGAGAAAAGTCCAGCAGGTATTCATCGGAAGCTGTACCAATGCAAGCTATGCAGATATTGCGAAAGCAGCAATGGTCTTCAAAGGACATCATGTCAATGATGATGTCAGCTGTACCTGCGGAGTGGCATCGAAGCAGACGTACAGAGAATTATTAAGAGATGGATATATTGATATCCTTCTGCAGGCGGGGGTCAGAATGCTGGAGATTTCCTGTGGACCATGCTGTGCAATTGGCCAGACACCGGCAACGAACGGAGTTGCAGTCAGAACATCCAACCGTAACTTTAAAGGACGTGCAGGAAACCCGACAGCTGATATCTATCTGGTAAGTCCGGAAAGTGCAGCTGCAACAGCGATCATGGGAACATTTGCAACAGCAGAAGAAGTCATGGGAGAGGATGTAGCAGAACTTGCCAAGATCACAGAGCCGGAAGAATATCTGATCGATGACTCTATGATCATCAAACCGCTGCCATTAGAAGAAGCGAAAAAGGTAGAACTGGTCAAAGGACCAAATATCAAATTCCTTCCAATTCCAGAGCCACCACAGCAGGATCTGTGTGTACCGGTCAGCTTAAAGACACTGGATAATGTCTCTACAGACGATATCACTCCGGCAAGCGCAGAATTCTCAAGCATGAGATCCAATATCCCGCTCATGTCAAAATATTGTTATCACCGTTATGCACCGGACTTTGCAGCACGTGCAAAAGAAATGAAGCGAAGCATCATCATCGGCGGTGAGAACTATGGACAGGGATCATCAAGAGAACATGCAGCGATCAATCCGATGTATCTGGGAGTAAAAGCAGTCATTGCCAAGAGTATCGCGAGAATCCACAAAGGCAATCTGGTAAATCATGGAATTATTCCGATGTTATTCGAAGATCCTTCGGTATATGATCATATCGAACTGGAAGACTATATCGAGATTGATAACCTTCTGGATCAGATTCCGACCAGAAGAATCAAAGTACAGGATAAAACAAAAGGATTCGAGTTCTATGTAACGCTGGATCTTACAGATAATGAGATCGAAGTTGTATTAAGCGGCGGACAGTTATCTTATCTGAAAAAACAGTTAAAAGAGCAGGAACAGCTTAAGGATAATAAATAATAAAAAACGGACCATAACAGGAGGAAACGAAGATGGAAGAAATTAAGAAAGCCCAGGAAGCATTTGGGGAACTCATCAAGGGTGAATTTGAAAGAATCGAGAAAATGAAACAGGGAGAGGAACCGGTCGACTTTTCTACAAAGGAAAAGATTATCGTAGGTATCCTTCCGGGAGATGGCATCGGACCAATCATCATGAAACAGGCGGTCCGTGTCTTAAAAGAACTGGCAGCAGATGAGATCGCTTCCGGTAAGATTGAACTTCGTGAAATTGAAGGAATGACGATTGAAAACCGTGTAGCAAAGATGGAAAGCCTTCCAGCAGATGTGCTCGAAGAGATTAAGAAATGTGATGTACTGGTCAAAGGGCCAATGGTAACACCAAGAGCGGGAGATGGACTTCCAAACCTGGTAAGTGCAAACAGCCTTCTTAGAAGATCATTGGAGCTTTTCGCAGCCGTACGTCCGATCAAGATCCCGGATAAGAACATTGACTGGACATTCTTCCGTGAGAATATTGAGGGAGAATACATCTGGGGAAATAAAGGTATTCAGGTAAATGATGACCTGGCGGTAGATTTTAAAGTACAGACAAAACAGGGAAGTGAAAGAATTGCCAGAGCTGCATTTGAATTTGCAAGAAAGAATGGAAAGAAGAATGTAACAATCGTTACAAAGGCAAATATCGTAAAACTTGCAGACGGTAACTTTATCAAAGCTGTCCGCAAAGTAGGAGAAGAATATCCAGAGATTGAGATCCAGGAAAGACTTGTCGATGCAATGTGTGCAAAGATGCTGGATTCTGAGTTTAACAAGGGAATCGAAGTCGTTGTACTTCCAAACCTGTATGGAGATATCGTAACAGATGTTGCTGCAGAACATCAGGGAGGACTGGGAACAGCATCTTCTTCCAATATCGGTAACCACTATGCATTATTTGAGGCAATCCATGGAACAGCTCCATATCTGATGAGCCACGGAAGAGGCGAATATGCAGATCCAAGCAGTCTGATCCGTGCAATGGGCCAGATGCTGATCCATATCGGATATGCAGACAGAAATGTACTTTTGGAAAAAGCAATGGATATCTGTACCGTATCAGAAAGAAAAGTGGTACTTACTACATTTGCAGAAGATGCAAGTACAGAAGAATTCGCAGACTATGTAATCGAGACGATCCAGAAACTGAAAGCAGAGAAGTAAGATAAAATTGCCAGACAGAGTGAAATGTATGAAATAAAATAAAGTAAGAGAAGCGGAACAAGAAGAAAATGTTGTTCCGCTTTCTCTTGTGCCTTCAAAAAAGTTTTGCTAAAATAGGATATAATATGACAGAAATATAACGAAGGAAAAGGGGACATAAAAGTGAAAGACTCTGATTGGGAAATTTTACATGAATTATATAAGAATCCGAATATGACCAAGGTGGCGAATCTTCTGTATATGACACAGCCGTCGCTTACGAAGAGACTGCAGCATATGGAGGCAGAATTCCAGGTAGATATTGTCAATCGTACACCAAAGGGACTGGAATTTACCCAGGAAGGAGAGTATCTTGCAGAGCGGGCAGCAAAATATCTGGAATTTTTAAAAGAGACAAAAAGCAAACTGGAAGAATTAAAAGATAAGTCAAAGGACAGTATCCTGATTGGATCATCCTATACTTACAGTAAATATACGCTGACAGATATTCTGGTAAAATATACAGCGGGGCATCCACATACGACGTTTGAGATCATCAATGAGCAGAGCAATATTTTGTTCCGGAAGATGTTGGAAGATTCCATAGATGTAGGGTTTATAAGAGGCGATTATGACGGGCCTGTGCACAAGACGCTGGTGGGACAGAACCAGGCATATCTGGTAACGAAGGAGCCAGTAGATTACGAAGAACTCCCAAAGATGCAGCGCATTGCATATAAGACCAATGACCGGACGAAAGAACTTCTGGATGGATGGTGGGAAGATCATTTCCGGACAGAGGCACCGGCGGGAATGGCTGTCGGGTACATTGATTTTGCATGGCAGTTGATCGATAAGGGGCTGGGGTATGCCTGCTGCTTTTTACCGGAGAACTTCCAGAATGAATATAATCTCTGCCTGACACCACTTGAAAGAAAGGATGGAACCAAGGTCATCCGTAATACATGGTTTGTATATTCGAAGAATAAGAGAATCTCAAAAACATTAGAGGAATTTATTGAATATATCGAGAAAGAGGAAGCGATTAAGAATACCTTGGACTAACGGCTGCCGGTATGGTATGAAGGAAGAGAAAGTATGAAAAATATAGACTGGATGATATTGAATGTACTGTATGAGAAGCGGAGTATGACGCAGGCAGCAGAAGTTCTTTACATGACGCAGCCTGCACTTACAAAACGCATCAAGTCCATTGAAAGTGAGTGGGGGATAGAGGTAGTAAAAAGAAGCAGCAGAGGAGTCACATTTACAGAAGAGGGAAAATATCTGGTAAAAAAATCAAGTATCATGATTGATTTCTTAAATGAGATCCAGGAACATTTTGCAGACAGGAAAATGTCCAAAGAACTGCTTAAGATTGGAGTTCCGAATTCGTTCAGCCGGTTACATCTGCCGGCACTTCTGAAAACTTATAAAGATCAGTATGACCATCTGCAGATTAGGACAATGGCGAATTCCAGTGATGTACTGATCCGGAATCTGACGGATGGGACGGTAGACATTGCAATTATCTGCGGGGATTATCCTTATATTGGAGAAAAGACCTGCCTGTTTGAAGAAAAGCTGTTTGCCATTGCGCCTAAGGGGATGAAACAGGAGGAATTAGGAGACCAGCCATTGATAGAATCTTTTCTGAATCCTATGGTAAAGCTTACGGTGGACCAGTGGTGGAAAAGTCAGTTTGGCAGTATGCCGCATGAGGCACATCACGTACCGTATACGGATATTGCAATTGAAATGGTAGAAAAAGGCCTGGGAATTACGTTTGCATTTGGGGATACATGGAACATCGATGAAGACCAGTTGCAGTTTATTCCAATCTATACTAGGGAAGATCAACAGGTGTCCAGAAAGGTCTGGATGATGCTGTCAGAAAAATGTTATAAATCAGAAGATGTCATGGATTTTGTGACATTTGTCGAAAAATATTATCATGTAAATTAAGAGCCATTCCATTTTGGAATGGCTCTTCTAGTCTTAACAAGAATTTCCAATTGACAAATTAATAACATACAATGTACTTAAAGAAAAACAATTGTCCTGACATTGCGGACGAATGAATAATCTTAAAGGAGGAACGTTATATGAGATATGCTTATGTAGGAAGCAGAACAACAAAAGAAAGGAATGCGAGAGGAGAAGGTCTGACCGTTTACGAGATCTCTGAATCCACAGGGGAATGGAAGAAGATCCAGAGCATCAAAGTGGCTGAGAATCCAAGTTATCAATGCTTTGATCAGAAGAAAGAATATATGTACAGCGTACATGGTGATTACACACTGGTATCTTCTTACAAAGTAAAAGAAGACGGAACACTGGAGCATCTGAACACGATTGATATTGGCGGAAAGAATCCGGTCGATGTAACGGTTGACAAAGAAAATAAATTTGTAATCGTTGCAACACTGCAGGGAGGAACTTTATATACGATCGAACGTAAGGAAGACGGTTCTCTCGGCGAGGTGAAAGCGGCATTTACATACGAGGGAAAAGAAGACGGAAAAGTATCCACCATTCATCAGTGCCTCTGGGACCAGAACAAGAATTATATCTTTGCCTGTGCACAGGGTAGAGTGAATGGATTTGGACAGATGAGAGCGCTGAAGTTCAATCACGAAGATGGAAGCCTGACAGAGACATCCAGATTTTTCTCAAGAACATGGGATGAGCCGCGTCATGCAGCAATGCACCCAAATAACAGATGGCTGTATATGTGTGAGGAAAAAGGAAATAAGGTGTTATACTTCCAGTTCGATGAAGAGACAGGCAAGATGGAAGCACTGCAGGAATTAAGCACGGTTCCGGAGACAGTTACCGGATATTCGGATGCAAGTGAAGTGATGATAGATCCAAGTGGAAAATTCGTAATCGTATCGAACCGTTACACAGACAGTATGGCCGTTTACCGTATCGATCCAAAGACTGGATATCTGAAAACATCCGGATTCTATCCTTGCCTTGGAAAGACTCCAAGATTCTTCTGCTTTGGAGAAGACGGAAAATGCTATGTAGCAAATGAAGACAGTGATACCGTGATCGTATTTGACTTTGACCAGGTGACAGGACAGCTGATTCCGACATTGCAGATCATTGAGACCGGAAGTCCGGTATGTATTACATTCCGATAGACAGTCGGAAGAAAAAAGGTAAAACAATTTACGAAGGAGATTATTATGAATTTAGGATTATTAAGCTTGATCTTACTGCTGGTAGCGATCGTGATCGGCTTTGTTAGAAATGTTAACGTTGGTATATTGAGTATTGGATTTGCAATGATCCTGACACTGTTATTCAAAGATCAGATTGCAGCGGCAGATGTGATCGGCGGATTTGGAACGTCATTATTCGTACAGATGGTTGGCGTGACGTATTTATTTGCAATCATTAATGGGAATGGAACACTGGAACTTCTGGCGAAGAAGATCGTAAATCTTGTTCCGGCACGTGCAATCCCGTTCGTGATGTTTATCATTGGCATGGTCTTAAGTGCGGCAGGCCCTGGATCGATACCATGCCTTGCCATCATTCCGGTTATCGCAATTCCAATCTCTGTGTCAGCTGGAATCAACCCGATCATGACATCGATCATTGGTGATATGGGAGCAATGGCAGGCCGTATGAGCCCGCTGACACCGGAAGCAGCCGTTGTGCGCGGCCTTATGGAAAAGCAGAACATGACAGGAAATACTGTCCCGATCATGGTCTGTACAGCAGTGACAGCCGTTGTGTGCTGTGTGTTTGTATATATTTACTATAAAGGATGGAAAGTGGACCAGACAGTAGTGACGGGTGAGAAAGAAAAACTTCCGAAATTCACATGGCAGCAGTACCTGTCCCTTGCAGGACTTGTCGTAATGGCATTTGGTGTCCTGGTGCTTTCCTGGAATGTCGGACTTACCGGATTCCTGATCGGATCTGTTCTTTGCATCATCGGATGCGGGGATGAGAAAAAAGCAGTAAAGGGCATTCCGTGGAATGTGATCATCATGGTTCTTGGAGTTGGCATGCTGATGAACATTGTGTCATTGTCCGGAGGTGTTGATATCCTGGTTTCTGCACTGGAATCCGTTATGAATATCAAGACAGCGAACCCGATCATGGCGATCCTTGCCGGAATCATGTCATTCTTCAGCTCAGGACTTGGTGTCGTGTTCCCTACACTGGTACCGATCTGTGGAAGTCTGGCTTCCGGAATCGGTGCAGACGGAATCTATCTGGTAGCGATGGTTGTAATCGGAGGAACGATCGCAGGATATACCCCGATCTCTACAACAGGTGCCCTGATCATGGCAGGTGTTGCACAGCAGGAGGACTCGGAGAAACGCTTTCCACAGAACAAATTATTTGTTGAGTTATTTGCTGTATCTGTGATCAACTTGGTCGTACTGGCAGTGATGGCAGCAATCGGAGTATATGGACTCTTTGTATAAATAACAGGAAAGAATGGCGGTATCGGTGCAGATACCGCCATCTGTGAAATAAACAAAGGGCATGATAAAAGGTTATGACATTATTCCTTATGGCAATTTCTCAAATGAAAAAGCATGTTTTAAAATAGAATCAGAAGATAAAAGTTACAGGAGGTAATGAAATGGAGATAAAAAGACCTGCAATGGCAGGAACACTGGAATCCAGTGACTGTCAGGTAACAGTAGAACCTGGCGATGGTCAGGTGGAATTTGAACTGGAAAGTGCAGTGATGCATCAGTTCGGAAAGCAGATCCGCAAGGTGGTCATGGAGACACTGGCTCATCTGGATGTAAAGGATGTAAGAATTACAGTTGTGGATAAAGGAGCGTTAGATTGTACGATCAGAGCACGTGTAGAAGGTGCTGTATACCGTTCCGTAGAACAGAAAGACAATTTACCATGGGGAGGTGCGATCCGGTCATGAATCCAAATAAAAAAAGATTAAGAAGAACCATGATGTTCTTAAATGCACAGAAACCGGGACTAATCAAAGACCCGTACATTTACAAACCAGATTCCATCATGCTGGATCTGGAAGATGCAGTAGCAGAGAAAGAAAAAGATGCGGCAAGATTTTCTCTTTACCATGCATTGCAGGAAATTGATTATCATGGAGTAGAAAGAGTTGTCCGTATCAATGGACTGGACAGCCCGTACTGGAAAGAAGATATCCGCTGCGCAGTTGCAGGTGGATGTGATGCGATTCGTATTCCTAAGACAGAGAGCGCACAGGATGTAAAAGCTGTTGAGACAGAGGTGGAAAATGCAGAAAAAGAATTCGGCATTCCGGAAGGAAGAACACTGATCATGGCAGCCCTGGAATCTGCAAGAGGAATCATGAAAGCCCTGGATATCTGTGAAGCATCTGAAAGATTATTCGGTATCGCATTATCCGGAGGAGATTATACCAAAGACCTGCAGACACATATTACAGGAACTGGTGTAGAGCTTATGGGAGCAAGACAGAACATGGTGATCGCTGCAAGAGCTGCCGGTGTACAGTGCTTTGATACCGTATACACAGATCTGGATGATATGGATGGATTCAAGAAAGATGTAGAGACCATTCACCTGATGGGATTCGACGGAAAGTCTATCATCAATCCGAGACAGATCGAAGTGGTACACGAGATCTTCACACCTTCTCAGAAAGATATCATCTTTGCAGAGAAAGTTGTAAAAGAGATTGATGACAAGAAAGCAAAAGGAATCGGTGTATTTACCGTAGACGGCAAGATGATCGATATTGCATTCTATGACGGTGCAAAGAGAACCATCGAGCTTGCAAAAGCATCCGGTGTGTATAAGGGGGATTTGTAAGATGTTGAATAAAGTAGGAAGAGAAATCCCGGAAGAGATCTTAAAAGAGACAGGAAAAGAAGTATTTCAGGGAAATTATTATAAAGACAATACAGAGTTCCAGAAAAAAGGACCAATCACAAAGGTTGTCATGAATCATGATACAAGCAAGATGGTAAGTTCCATTCATGAAGCACTGGTAAAATGTGGTGCACATGATGGTATGACACTTGGTTTCCATCATCATTTCCGTGATGGTGACCTGGTCGTGAACATGGTCATGGAAGAAGTACACAAGATGGGCATCAAGGATGTAACAATCTGTGCGAGCTCACTTGGAAAAGCACATGCACCACTGGTACCGATGATCGAAGATGGAACGATTACAAATATCCAGTCATCTGGTGTACGTGGAGCAATCGGAGAAGCAATCTCCCAGGGCAAATTAAAAGGACTTGCAACGATGCGTTCTCATGGAGGAAGAATCCGTGCGATCCAGACAGGTGAGACAACAATCGATATTTCCTTCATCGGAGCTCCTACCTGTGATGATTATGGTAACTGTAAAGGAACCGGCGGAAAGAGCGACTGTGGTGTATTATCTTATTCATTCGTAGATGGAAACCATGCCAATAAAGTAGTAGCAGTAACAGACTGTCTGGTACCATTCCCGAACTATCCTGCAGACATCAACATGACAAAGGTTGATTATGTATGTGTGGTAGATCAGATCGGTATTCCGGAAAAGATCGCAACAGGTGCAGCAAAACCAACAACGGACGTCAGAAAGCTTATGATGGCAGACTACTGTACACAGGTAGTGGTAAATACACCATATTTTAAAGATGGATTTTCATATCAGACAGGTGTCGGCGGAGCGTCTATCGCATCTGCAGCATCACTTGGAAAGATCATGAAAGAACGTGGAATCCATATGGGATTTGCTGTTGGTGGAATGTCCAAGGGAATGTGTGACCTTCTGGATCAGGGATTGGTTGGAAAGCTTCTGGATACACAGGACTTTGATACAGCAGCCGTAGAATCTGTAAAACGCCCGAACCATCACAGAATCAGTGCAGGAGCATATGCAAACCCGTTCAATAAGGGAGCATTTGTTAATAAACTGGATTATGTAGTACTTGGTGCGCTTGAAGTCGATGTGGACTTTAATGTCAACGTTGTCGTAGGTTCTGACGGAGTGATCACAGGTGCACAGGGCGGACATCCGGATGCAGCGCAGGGCGCAAAATGCACAATCGTAATCACACCGCTTCTTCAGGGACGTATCCCTGCAGTGTGCAGTAAGGTTACTACAGTAACAACACCGGGAGAATCCATCGATGTAGTTGTTACAGACTATGGTGTGGCAGTCAACCCTGCAAGACCGGATCTTTTAGAAGTATTAAAAGAAGCTGGCAATATTCCGCTTCATACAATCGAAGAATTAAGAGATATGGCGTATGCAATCACAGGAGAACCTGAGCCGGTACAGTTCGGTGACAGAATCGTAGGAATCATCGAAGGCCGTGACGGTACAGTTATGGATGTAGTACGTCAGGTAAAAGAATTCGAATATTAATGTGAATACGGGGCATTAGCTGATATACAGATGAAAGATGAGTGTAAGTGCCGGCGGTAAGAGGGTACTTACACCAGCAAATAGATAAAAGGAGAAATCAAGAATGGTTAAATTATATGATGGCGGAGCTTATCTGGTAAATGGTGATACCATCGTACCGGAAAAAGAAGCGGCAAAAGTAGAATCCCTTACAGGAAAAAAAGCTTTGAAAGAAGAAGCAAGAAAAGGTACTATCGCATATGGCATCATGGAGGCACATAACACCTCTGGAAATATGGAAAACTTAAAGATTAAGTTCGATGCAATGGCATCACATGATATCACATTTGTCGGAATCATCCAGACAGCAAAAGCTTCCGGAATGGAGAAATTCCCGATTCCTTATGTCCTTACAAATTGTCATAACTCATTGTGTGCCGTTGGTGGAACGATCAATGAAGATGACCATATGTTTGGTCTGTCCGCTGCAAAAAAATACGGCGGAATCTATGTGCCACCGCATATCGCTGTCATTCATCAGTATATGCGTGAGATGCATGCAGGATGTGGCAAGATGATCCTTGGATCTGACTCTCATACCCGTTACGGAGCACTTGGAACAATGGCAATCGGAGAAGGTGGTGGAGAACTGGTAAAACAGCTTCTGTGTGACACTTATGACGTAGCATGTCCAGGTGTAGTCGGAATCTATCTGGATGGAAAACCAAATCCATGGGTAGGTCCACAGGATATCGCACTGGCGATCATCGGAGCAGTCTTCAAAAATGGCTATGTGAAGAACAAAGTTATGGAGTTCGTAGGACCTGGTGTATCCAGCATGACTACCGATTACCGAAATGGTATCGATGTTATGACAACAGAGACAACCTGTCTGTCATCTATCTGGAGAACAGATGAAGATACGAAGAAGTTCCTTACAACTCATGGAAGAGCCGATGCTTACAAGGAACTGAACCCTGCAGATGTAGCATATTATGACGGTATGGTATACGTAGACTTAAGTACAATAAAACCTATGATCGCACTGCCATTCCACCCAAGCAACACGTATGAGATCGATGAACTGAACGCAAACCTTTCTGATATCCTTCACGGAGTAGAGGAAGAAGCAGCCAAGATCTCACAGGGAAGAGCCAAGTTCCATCTGGCAGATAAGATCACAGATAAGGGACTCCAGGTACAGCAGGCAGTCATCGCAGGATGTGCCGGCGGCAACTATACAAACGTTGTCGAAGCTGCCAATGCACTTCGTGGTAAGAATACAGGAAGCGGTGAATTCAGCCTGGCTGTATATCCATCTTCACAGCCTGTATTTATCAACCTGACAAAACAGGGATACATTGCAGACCTGATGGAAGCAGGTGCGATCATCCGTACTGCATTCTGCGGACCATGCTTCGGAGCAGGAGACACACCATGTAATGATGGATTAAGTATCCGTCACACAACCAGAAACTTCCCGAATCGTGAAGGAAGCAAACCAGGAAACGGACAGATGTCAGCCGTAGCACTGATGGATGCAAGATCTATTGCAGCAACAGCAGCAAACGGAGGAATCCTGACTTCGGCAGAAGGCTTAGACTGCTGGTGCGATGTGCCGGAATATGAATTCGACCCATCTGTATACAACAAGAGAGTATATTACGGATTCCAGAAAGGTGACGAAGAAAAATCACTGGTGTATGGTCCGAACATCAAAGACTGGCCGGAGATGAGTCCTCTGACAGATAATATCCTTCTGAAGGTATGCTCTAAGATTTTAGATCCAGTTACTACAACAGACGAACTGATTCCATCCGGAGAGACTTCTTCATTCAGGTCCAATCCGCTGGGACTTGCAGAGTTCACACTCTCAAGAAGAGATCCGGAGTATGTAGGACGTTCCAAAGAAGTAGATAAGATCGAAAAAGCAAGAGTAGCCGGAGAAGATGTCACAAAGGCAGAACCGGAACTTGTGAAAGTATATGAAAAGATTCATACAATCGCCGGTCAGGAAAAAGTCCTTCCGGTAGAAACAGAAGTAGGAAGTATGATCTACGCTGTAAAACCAGGAGACGGATCCGCCAGAGAACAGGCAGCAAGCTGTCAGAGAGTCATCGGTGGTCTTGCAAATATCACAAAAGAATATGCAACCAAGAGATACCGTTCCAATGTTATGAACTGGGGGATGATCCCATTCCAGATGAAGGGAGAACCGGAGTTTGAAGTCGGCAATTATATCTATGTGCCAGATGTTAAAAAAGCACTGGACGGCGATATGAAAGATATCAAAGCATATGTGATCGGTGAGGAAGTAAAAGAGATTTCTCTCTATGTTGCCGACATGACAGAAGATGAGAAGAAGATCGTTAAGGCAGGATGTCTGATCAATTACAACCGAAGCCGTTAACCGTCAAGATAATTGACAATTGTTATATCTCCAACCAAAGAGCCGCAGGCAGCCATGAGCCTGCGGCTCTTTACTTGATGAAAGCAATTCGCACAGGGAATATATGGATAACCAACGGGAATTAGATTCTGTAAAGTACCTCTGTTATAGTAAAGACAGGAAGAAAAAGAAAACGCAGTCAAGAATGATACAGGAGGAATTACCATGATGAAAAACAGACATTACAGAACAGGTGTAACCAGTAATATTTTCGGAAGTTATGTTATGAACATGAAGTATGTACCTGGAAAGGAAGAAAAAGAAGATGCAGGAGCAAAAGAAAGAGAAAGACATCTGTTTGAGATGGTCGATGACTATATCGAGCAGGCATAAAACAGAGAAAAAAGAATCGGAACGCATCGCCGGATATATCAGGAATGCACTTCTTGGGGAAGTCTTTACCACACCAAAGCCGGGACTTGTAGATCTGTGGGATAGCGGGGCACACACGGACATGAATTGGATCACATTCCAGAAAAGTACAGAGGCTGTCACACCTTATCTGACGCAGATGTATGAAGCTGGATATGAATTTTCCGGAGAGCCGGGGCAGGATTCACTGGAACGGTTGTTCCATATGATCCGGGACATTGGCCGGAAGGCGGAGAAGGCAATGTACCGGGCTACGGCAGGAGTGAATACACATAAGGGAATGATATTTTCAATGGGAATTCTGTGTGCGGCATATGGATACTGTAAGGGTAGAAAAGCACGGGGACAAAAGATACGGGTGAATGATATTCTTGATACAGCAAAGCAGATGACCGGAAGGGTTCTGACGGAAGAACTGAATGTTCTGGAGCAAAGAATACCACAGACGAATGGCGAACGTCTCCTGTCGAAATCCGGTGAACGGGGGATCCGCGGAGAAGTGTCAGACGGGTTTCCGGTTGTCCGGGATGTGGCGTATCCGGAATTGTTAGAAGCGATGAAGCGGAAAGAAATAGATCCGGCTATCTGCCAGAGTCAGGTTAATCTGCAGGTTCTGTTTTCGATTATGAAGAATCTTCGTGATACCAACATACTGAACCGGGGACAGGAATCGGGGCTTGTCTGGGTGCAGCAGGAGGCAGAATGTATTCTGAGGCTTGGCGGCGCATTTTCAGATGAAGGTATGGACCGGATCATCCATATGAATCAGGAATGCATCCGCCGCAATCTTAGTTCCGGCGGGGCGGCAGACCAGCTGGCACTGACACTTCTTTTGTGGCAGATAGAGCATGGCAGGAAAATACCTGTCTACTGTCCGAAATGTACCAGTGAAAAAACATGCTGATGAATGACAGAAAAAAAGAAAGAAATTTGGACAGAAAAATAGTTGCAATTGTTTTCCGTGTTTTATATAATGAATAAAGTTTTGCGAGAAAAGGCTCTGAAGCGATATCAGGGTCTTTTCTTAACGTAAACATATAGAAGCAGCTTGAATATGAAAGATAGCGATATACATAGATGACGGAAAAGGAGGAAAACAGGATGGAAAAAGATATGACGGCCGGCACTCCCGGGAAGATCATTTTCAATTTTACAATGCCGATCTTTATCGGTAATATTTTTCAGCAGTTTTATAATATGGCAGATACGGTGATCGTCGGGAAATTTGTCGGTAATGCGGCACTGGCGGCGGTAGGAGCATGTGGAACACTGGTATTTCTGATCATTGGCTTCCTGCAGGGAGTTACGGCGGGATTTACGGTTGTTACAGCACAGCACTTCGGAGCCGGAAACATGAAGGCGATGAAGAAGTCTGTGGCATCCGGTGCGGTACTTACAGGGATCGTAACCGTTATTCTTACATTGCTGAGCATGATCAGTATGGCGAAGGTGCTGCATTTGATGAATACACCGTCAGACATGTATGGAGAAGCTTACGGATATATTATGGTCATCTGCGGCGGGATTGTGGCACAGGCACTTTACAATTATCTTGCAAGTGTATTAAGAGCACTGGGCGATAGTAAGCGTCCGCTTTATTTTCTTGTGATTGCGGCACTTTTGAATATTGTGCTGGATCTGGTGTTTATCATTGTATTTAGAATGGGAGCGGCAGGGGCAGCCTATGCGACAGTGATCGCACAGGGAATTTCGGGAATCCTGTGTCTGCTATATATTGCAAAGAAGGTTCCCGCACTGTATCTTCATAGAGAAGACTGGGAAATAGATAAGAATCTGGCCGGATGGCAGCTGAAGATCGGACTTCCGATGGCATTCCAATATTCCATCACGGCGATAGGAACGATTGTTGTACAGTCTTGCCTGAATATCCTCGGTTCTACAGCTGCAGCCGGATTTGCGGCAGCAAGCAAGATCGAGCAGGTGTTTACGCAGGCCTACGTTGCGCTTGGTACAACGATGGCGACTTACTGTGCACAGAATATGGGGGCAGGGAAATATACGAGAATCCGTAAAGGATTTAAGAGTGCAACATTGATTGGATTTATTTATGCGGTTGTGACAGGTGTGATTATTTTCTTTGTCGGAAAATATATGACGATATTCTTTGTATCAGAGAATGTAAATCAGATCATGGAATATGTGGATATTTATTTGAGGTGTGTAAGCGTGTCATTCCTGCCTCTTGTTATTGTTAATTTGTATAGAAACGGAATTCAGGGAATGGGATATGGACTGCTTCCGATGACAGCGGGGATTGCAGAACTTGTCGGACGGAGCGGTGCATCGCTGATTGCATCACATTTTGGCAGCTATATGGGAATCTGTCTGGCATCTCCGGCGGCATGGGTGCTGGCGGGAACACTTCTTCTTATTATGTACTTTGAGATCATGAAAGGAAAGAAAGACAGAAATTTGAAAAATAGATAGAAAACTGAAAAGCAACTTGTTATAATAAAATGTACGAATGAACATAGAAACATTGATGGGTGAAACAGCATGAATCAAAGAGTAATAAAAAAAGTCCGCTGTAATATCTGTTCAGCGGGATGTCCGATCGATGCTTATGTAGAAGAAGGAACGCTTGTGTCGGTAGAAGGCAGCCGGGATCTTCCGGGGCAGAGTGGAGGATTATGTTCTAAAGGAGCTGCTTCCAGGCAGTATGTTTATAACAAAGACAGGATTCTGTATCCGATGAAACGGATCGGAAAAAAAGGAAGCGGGGAATTTGAACGCATATCCTGGGATGAAGCGTATCGGATGATTGCAGAGAATCTTCTCAGGATCAAAAAAGAATATGGTCCGCAGGCGGCAGCATTTTATGCGGGATATCCGAAATGGTACAGACCGGCACTTCTGCGGCTTGCCAATGCTTACGGGTCTCCGAATTACTGTACGGAATCCAGTACCTGTTTTCAGTCGGCGGCAATGGCATGGAAATCTATTTATGGAAATGACATCTGCTTTCCGGATCTGATGCATGCACAGACGGTTCTCGTATGGAGTAACAATCTGTATCATTCCAATGTGGGAATGGCAAGACCTTATCAGTCGTTAAAAGCACGTGGGGCGAAGATCATAGCCGTAGATCCAAGAGAGACCGTAACGACACAGGCAGCGGATATCCACTTGAAACTTCTGCCGGGAACGGACGGAGCACTTGCGCTGTCTATGGCACAGGTGATCATAGAAGAAGGGCTGTATGATAAAGAATTTGTAGAAAAATATGTATATGGTTTTGAAGAATACAAAGCGTATGTGAATCAATTTCCACCGGAAAAAGCAGAGAAGATCACCGGTGTAGATAAGAAACTGATCCGTGAAGCTGCCAGAATGTATGCATCTAACGGGCCTGCCGGGGTGATGTTTTCAGCGTCTCCAGTTGTACATAATATTAATGGAATGCAGAATTACCGGGCAGTGATGTGTCTGATCGCACTTACCGGCAACTATGATATTCCAGGTGGCAATCCGTCAAGACCGGGTCCGGTGTCTCCTTGCAATGAATATGGAAAAGTAAAACGGCTGGATACGATAGAAGCCATCGGTGAGAAAGATTTTCCGGCATGGTTTGATCTACCGTGTGAGGAAGCGCAGTGTACAAGAATTGCAGATTATATTCTGAAGGAAGAACCATATCCGTTGAAAGCTGTGGTGGGATTCGGCCTGAACCACAGAATGTGGCCGGAGCCGGAGCATTTTCAGAAAGCATTAAAAGCGCTGGACTTTTATGTGAATGTAGATCTGTTTTTCTCAGATTCAAGCAAGATGGCAGACCTGGTTCTTCCGGCAGCGTCTTCCTTTGAACGAGATGTTGTGCTGAATGGACGGGGAGGAATGTTCTTCCTGTCAGAAAAAGCAATCGAACCGGTCGGAGAGGCGAAGAATGATATTGAGATCATGATCGGCATGCTTCGTGCCATGCAGTTACATGATGAAGCATTGGAACATGGCTATGAGAAATATATGGAATATATTCTGGAGCCATCCGGTGTCACACTGGAGGAATTGCGGGCGCATCCGGAAGGGGTAAAAGGACGTGTGATCACTCCGCCTGCATTTAAGAGATATGAAAAAGAAGGCTTTCATACACCATCCGGTAAGGTGGAATTTGTATCACAGATACTCGAACGTTACAAAGACAGCCACGGATATTCCGGACTTCCGGAATACAGAGATTTCCGTGAGGTGTCAGGCATGGACAGGGAAGCATATCCACTGATTCTGAATACCGGTTCCAGAAAACCACAGCTTTTCCATGCAAGAACATACCGGGTACCGTGGCTTGCAGGACTTGAAGAGGCAACACTGGTAGAAATCCATCCGAAAGATGCGAAAAAGTATGGTATTGCAGATGGTGACATGGTGAGGGTATCTTCCCCGGTGGGAAGTATCTGCGGAATTGCGGCGGTTTACCTGAACAGCCAGCCGGGAATTGTACACGTCTATCATGGCAATGCAAAGGGTGAGGCAAATGATCTGATAGACAGAAATTATCTGGATCCAATTTCAGGATTCCCGGGATATAAAAGTTATTTCTGTAAAATCGAGAAAGAAAAAGGCGAGGTGAAGGCATGAGTTACCGATTAAAATTTGATCCGGATAAATGTGTCGGCTGTTATGCCTGTCATATAGCCTGTCTGGATGCACACCATGATGTGGAAGATGTAGATGCAAAGAGCCATCGGACGGTCAAAAAGGTAGTGAAAAATCAGTTTGAAAAGAATATCTGTCCGGGCTGTGCTCACTGCGGTATCTGTATCAAAGCCTGTCCGGTGCAGGCAATTTACAAAGATCCGAAGACTGGATTTGTACTGACAGACAAAGAAAAATGTATTGGATGTCATGCCTGCGAAAAGGTCTGCCCGAAAGACGTGATCCATTTTGACAAGGATGGAAAAATGGAAAAGTGTGACGGGTGTATTGAAAGAATCAGGGAAGGGCGGGAACCTGCCTGCGTCAGAGTCTGTTTTCCCGGTGCGATTACACTGGAATAAAGACGAATAGATAAAAAGGTGAGACTGATAAAAGTAAGAATAGATGAAACTGGATAAAGCTAAGTAAAGAGAGATAAGGATAAAGGCGTATGTTAAAAATCAAGGAATATGTGAAGGCAGAAAGTCTGGAACAGGCATATGAACTGAACCAGAAGAGGACGAACTGCATTCTGGGCGGTATGTTGTGGCTTAAGATGTCGAACCGGAATGTACAGAAAGCGATTGATCTGTCCGGACTCGGTCTGAATCAGATCGAAGAGACAGAAGAAGAATTCCGGATCGGATGTATGACGACACTCCGTGAACTGGAATGTCATGAAAGATTGAACCAATGGTGTGAAGGCGCAGTAAAAGATGCGGTCAGTGATATTGTCGGCGTACAGTTCCGGAACCTTGCAACGATTGGTGGAAGTATATTCGGACGCTATGGATTTTCGGATGTACTGACGGTGTTTCTTGCAATGGACAGTTACGTAGAACTGTATAAAGGAGGGATTGTTCCATTACAGGAATTTGCGCAGATGAAAAGAGACAATGACATTTTAGTCAGAGTCATTGTAAAAAAGGATCAGAGAAATATGATCTATCTGGCACATAGAAATTCCAAGACAGATTTTCCGGTATTGACATGTGCGGTTTCAGTAAATGCTGAAAATGGATGCGTATGTATCGGTGCAAGACCGCAGAAGGCGGTCCGACTGGAACTGACAGAAGCAGTCAGAGAAAAAGTATGGAGTGGTGTCTGTACTGAAGAAGAGATGAAGAAAGAGGCAGAATGCATTGCTTCACAGGTAAAGACGGACAGTAATATGCGCGCCGGCAAAGAATACAGAAACCGTCTGGCATATGTTCTGATCCGCAGGACATTGGAAGCACTGAATACAAAAGGAGGAGATCAGTAGGATATGAAAGTAAAGATTCTTTTAAATGGGACAATGAGAGAAGCGGAAATATCCAGCGATCAGCTTCTGATCGATTTTGTCAGAGATCATGGATGCTATAGTGTAAAACGTGGATGTGAGACGTCGAACTGCGGTCTGTGTACAGTGTTTGTAGATGATAAACCAGTATTATCCTGTTCGATGCTGACAGCCAGAGTCGACGGATGCAAGGTAGATACGTTAGAAGGACTTCAGGAAGAAGCAAAAGAATTCGGTGCATTTGTTGCAGATCAGGGTGCAGAACAGTGCGGTTTCTGCAATCCGGGAATGATCATGAATGCAATTGCCATGTTCCGCGAGAATCCGGAGCCGACAAGAGAAGAGATCAAGGCATATCTTGCGGGAAATCTTTGCAGATGTTCCGGATATGAAGGACAGCTTCGTGCAATGGAAGCATTTATCGAATATAGAAAGAAAGGAGAAAGATCATGAAAGCAGTCGGACAACCGATAAGAAAAAAAGACGCAATGGCACTGGTGACAGGAAAACCGGTATTCATGGATGATCTTGCTCCAAAGGACTGCCTGATCGTAAAGGTACTCCGAAGCCCGCATGCCAATGCGATCGTAAAATCAGTAAAGACAGATGTGGCAAAAAGAGTGCCGGGGATCGAAGATATCTACACGTGGGAAGATGTACCACATGAAAGATTCACCACAGCGGGACAGACATATCCCGAACTCAGTCCGTATGACCGTCTGATCCTTGACCAGCATGTCAGATATGTGGGAGATCCTGTGGCAATCGTGGCAGGAGAGAATGAAGCGTGCGTGGATAAGGCACTTAAGATGTTGAAAGTAGAGTATGAAGTACTTCCGGCAGTACTGGATTTCCATACGGCAAAAGATAACGAAGTACTGGTACATCCGGAAGACAACTGGAAGGCACTTTGCCAGGTCGGCGCAGATAATAAGCGGAACTTATGTGCATGTGACAGCACTGAAGACGGGAATGTAGAGGCAGTGCTGGCTGACTGTGATGAAGTTGTGGAAGGCACCTATCATGTAAGAGCAGCGCAGCAGGCCATGATGGAGACATTCCGTACGACATGCTTTATGGATGCTTATGGAAGACTGAATATCTTAAGCTCTACACAGATTGTATATCATGTAAGACGTATCATTTCCAATGCACTTGGAATTCCGAAATCCAGGATCCGTGTCAGCAAACCGAGAATCGGAGGCGGATTTGGTGCAAAGCAGTCGGTCGTGGCGGAATTATTCCCGGCATTTGTCACATGGAAGACGGGAAAAGCTTCGAAGATGATCTTTACAAGAGAGGAATCGCAGATCGCATCGTCTCCGAGACATGAGATGGAAGTACATGTCCGTCTGGGTGCATCGAAGGAAGGAAAGATCCGTGCGATCGATGTATATACACTGTCGAATACAGGCGCTTACGGAGATCACGGACCGACGACTGTTGGATTGTCCGGTCATAAATCGATCCCGTTGTATAGTTCGGCAGAAGCACACCGTTTTACATACGATGTTGTGTATACCAATCATATGGCTGCCGGAGCATACAGAGGATATGGCGCGACACAGGGAATCTTTGCAGTGGAATCTGCAGTAAATGAAATGGCAGAACGATTACATATCGATCCGGTAGAATTCCGTCTAAAAAATATGGTAAGAGAAGGCGATGTGATGCCTGCATATTACGGTGAGACGGCACAGAGCTGTGCACTTGACCGCTGCCTGGAGCGGACTGCGGAACTAATCGGCTGGAAGGACAAGTATCCGTGTAAAGACATGGGAAATGGTAAAGTTCGAAGCGTCGGTATTGCAATGGCAATGCAGGGATCCGGAATCTCGGGCGTAGACGTCGGCTCCGCGACAATCAAGATGAATGATGACGGATTCTATACACTGATGATCGCGGCAGCAGATATGGGAACCGGATGCGATACGATCCTGGCACAGATGGCAGCAGAGTGTCTGGACTGTCCGATGGAAAGAATTGAAGTACTCGGTGCCGATACAGATGCGTCGCCATATGATTCCGGATCTTATGCGTCAAGTACTACGTATATAACAGGTAAGGCAGTAGAAAAAGCATGCCAGAAGCTGATTGCCAGAATCCTTGAGATTGCATCAGGAATGCTGGAGGCACCTGTGGAAGAACTGGTATTTGCAAGCGATCATGTAGAATGGCCGAAAGAACAGAAGAGTGTATCATTGGAAGATATCGGTACGAAATCCATGTGCGGTAATGGCTGTGCGCTTGAGGTGACAGAAAGTAATACGTCTCCGACATCACCGCCGCCATTCATGGCAGGGGCAGTAGAGATCGAACTCGACAAAGAGACCGGTCATGTGGAAATCCTGGATTATAAGGCTGTCGTAGACTGTGGAACCGTTGTCAACCCGAATCTTGCAAGAGTGCAGGCAGAAGGCGGGATTGTACAGGGGATCGGAATGACGCTTTATGAGAATATCCAGTATAATGAAAAGGGAAGAATGCTGAATAACTCATTCATGCAGTATAAAGTACCATCCAGAAGAGATATGGGAAATCTGCAGGTCGAATTTGAAAGCAGTTATGAACCGACCGGTCCATTCGGTGCCAAATCCATCGGAGAGATCGTAATTAACACTCCGGCACCGGCGCTTGCACAGGCGATTGCGAATGCAACCGGCATCTGGTTCAAAGATCTTCCAATCACCAGCGAACAGATTGCAATGGGCGTTCTGGAGAAAGAACTGGAAAAATAAAATATATTAGAAAAATATATAGTGAAACTACTTGCAATCAGACGCAAAAGTTATTACAATATTGGGTAACGTTTAGAAAAATATGTGGAGGCCGCTAAGATGCAGTTATTAAAAGACAGAATCCGCAAGGATGGCAAGATAAAAGAAGGGAATGTCTTAAAAGTGGACAGCTTTCTGAATCATCAGATGGATGTAAAGTTATTTCAGGAGATTGGAAAAGAATTTAAGAGAAGATTTGCAGATGAAGAGATCACAAAGATTCTTACCATAGAAGCTTCCGGTATCGGCATCGCATGTGTTGCAGCAGAAGTATTTGATGTTCCTGTTGTATTTGCTAAGAAGACACAGACCAAGAATATTGCCGGAGATGTGTACACTACAAAAGTAGAATCATTTACACACGGAAGAGTGTATGACATTATTGTTTCTAAAGAATTCCTCGGAAAAGGTGACAAGGTACTTCTGATCGATGATTTCCTTGCGAATGGAAAAGCTCTGGAAGGACTTGCAGAACTGGTTACAAAGTCAGGAGCCGAGCTTGTCGGAGCCGGAGTTGTGATCGAGAAGGGATTCCAGGTCGGAGGAGATATCATCCGTTCCAAAGGTATTCATCTGGAGTCATTGGCGATCGTAGAAAGCATGGATGAAAAGACAGGAGAAGTGGTTTTCCGCGATTAATAGATAAAAATTCAAAGGATTTTTAAGGGAATGTGAGGCTTTCATATTCCCTTTTTTTTATTCCTATGCTATACTTTATGATAAGTATGTGAATGCATAAAGAGAACTTATGGTAAGGAGTAAGAACTTATGAAAAGAGTATTGTTAAAACTCAGCGGGGAGGCTCTCGCAGGCGATAAAAAGACAGGATTTGACGAAGCTACCTGTATGGGTGTAGCCAAGCAGGTAAAGCAGCTTGTAGATGATGGGGTACAGGTTGCAATCGTAACAGGTGGAGGTAACTTCTGGAGAGGAAGAACCAGTGAGACGATCGACCGTGTGAAGGCTGACCAGATCGGAATGCTTGCAACAGTTATGAACTGTATCTATGTATCTGATATTTTCCGTTATGCAGGCATGAAGACAGAAGTATTTACACCGTTCGTATGCGGTGCATTTACCACACTGTTTTCCAAGGATGCAGCAGTAGAAGCATTGAATGAAGGAAAAGTTGTATTCTTTGCAGGCGGAACAGGACATCCATATTTTTCAACAGATACAGGTGCAGTTTTAAGAGCCATTGAGATCGAAGCAGATGCAATGTTACTGGCAAAAGCAATTGACGGTATCTATGACAGTGATCCGAAGGTAAATCCGGAAGCGAAGAAGTACGATGAGATATCTATTCAGGAGATTATCGATAAGAAGCTGATGGCAGTAGATCTTACCGCTTCTATCATGTGTCTGGAGAATAAGATGCCGATGTTGGTATTCGGATTAAATGAGGAGAACAGCATTGTTGAGACAATGAAGGGTACATTTACAGGAACAAAAGTAACTGTATAAAAATGCAGATAAGCAGATAAAAGGAGATAACACTATGAATGAAAGATTAAAACCATTTGAAGAAAAAATGAAGAAAACAATCGGAAATCTGGACGGAGAACTTTCTGCAATCCGTGCAGGCCGTGCAAATCCGAACGTTCTGAATAAGATCATGGTAGACTATTATGGAACACCGACACCAATCCAGCAGGTAGCAAACGTATCCGTACCGGAAGCACGTATGATTCAGATCCAGCCATGGGAAAAGAAAATGGTAAGAGAGATTGAAAAAGCAATCATGACTTCAGATCTGGGGATTAATCCGACGAATGACGGAACAACTGTACGTCTTCTTTTCCCTGAATTAACAGAAGATCGAAGAAAAGAACTGGTAAAGGATGTTAAGAAAAAGGGCGAAGCAGCCAAAGTTGCGATTCGTAATATCCGTCGTGATGGAATCGATTCTGTTAAGAAACTGAAAGGTTCCGATGTGTCAGAAGATGAAATGAAAGATATGGAAGATGATCTTCAGAAACTGACAGACAAATATGTAAAAGAAGTTGATAAAGCTGTAGAAGCAAAATCAAAAGAGGTTATGACAGTATAAGACCTGTAAGAGATAAAAGCAGTATACAACAGGAGGGGGATAAGGTCCAGATGCTCTGGAAACTGTCCCCTCTGTTCTTGTATACCTATTGTTATTAGGAGGAAATAATCATATGAATGTGCCACAACATGTTGCGATCATATTGGATGGAAACGGACGCTGGGCAAAAGCAAAAGGAATGCCGCGCAATTACGGTCATGCACAGGGCAGTAAGAATGTAGAGCGTATCTGCGAAGAAGCGTGGAGAATGGGCATTAAATATCTGACGGTCTACGCATTTTCCACAGAGAACTGGAATCGTCCGGACGATGAAGTCAATGCTCTGATGAAGCTGCTTCGTAATTACATGAAGACCTGTCTGAAAACGGCTGCAAAGAATGATATGAAAGTCCGCGTGATCGGGGATATCACAAGACTGGATGAAGACATTCAGAAGAGAATTCTGGAACTGGAAGAAGCAACAAAGAATAATGGCGGTCTGAATTTCCAGATCGCGATTAATTATGGAAGCCGTGATGAGATGATCCGTGCGATCCGTAAGATTGCAAAAGACTGCGTGGATGGAAAAGTGGATCCGGCTGAGATCAAAGAAGAAACATTTGAGCAATATCTGGATACAAAAGGAATCCCGGATCCGGATTTGATGATCCGTACCAGCGGGGAGCTTAGGCTTTCCAATTATCTGTTATGGCAGCTTGCCTATACAGAATTTTATTTTACAGATGTTCCGTGGCCGGATTTCAGTAAAGAAGAGCTGGAAAAGGCGATTGAAACATACAATCACCGTGACAGACGTTATGGTGGTGTGAAGGAGGAAGAAGAACAGAATGTTTAAGACGAGATTATTAAGTGGGATTGTTCTGGTTATCATCTTAATTGCAACGGTTGGAACCGGCGGTGGTTTACTGTTTGGATTTCTGGCACTGATCAGTCTGATCGGACTGTCAGAGCTTTATAAAGTTGTGGATGTGCAGAACAAGATATTAGGACTTACCGGTTATCTGGGAGCTGTTGTATATTATGGAATTTTATATACCGGACAGATGCAGTATGTGACACTTCTTACGATTGCATTTCTGGTAGTACTGATGGCGGTGTATGTGTTTTCATTCCCGACATTTAAGGCAGAGCAGGTAATGACGGTGTTCTTTGGCGTATTCTATGTTGCAGTGATGTTGTCTTATGTGTACCAGACCAGAATGCTGGAAGACGGAGCCGTTGCAGTATGGCTGATCTTTTTAAGCTCCTGGGGGTGTGATACCTGTGCGTACTGTGCAGGCATGCTTCTTGGAAAACACAAGATGGCACCGAAGTTAAGCCCAAAGAAATCCGTAGAAGGCGGAATCGGCGGAATTGTCGGAGCTGCATTACTGGGTGCAATCTTTGCAGTTGCAGCAAATAAGATTACAGGAGCTGGTGTGAATCCGGCACAGTATGCGGTTATTTGCGGAGTCGGCGGTATGATCTCGCAGATCGGAGATCTGGCAGCTTCAGCAATCAAACGTAATCATGATATCAAAGATTACGGGAAACTGATCCCGGGACATGGCGGAATCCTTGACAGATTTGACAGTGTTATCTTTACAGCACCGATCATTTATTATCTTGCAACATTCCTTGCAGGAAGATTGTAGGAGGTAAGTATGAAAAAGATAGCAATTTTAGGTTCTACAGGTTCCATTGGAACACAGACCCTGGAAGTGGTAAGAGAGAATGGAGATATCGAAGTACTCGGACTGGCTGCAGGCAGCAATATCAAGATGCTGGAAGAACAGATCAGGGAATTCCACCCACAGATCGTGGCTGTATGGTCGGAAGAAAAAGCAGACGAATTACGTGTTAATGTAGCAGATACAGATACAAAGATTGTTGCAGGCATGGATGGACTTATGGAAGTTGCAACGATGAAGGGAACAGAGATCCTTGTAACGGCTGTTGTCGGTATGATCGGTATCCGTCCGACAATTGAGGCAATCAAAGCAGGAAAAGACATTGCACTTGCCAATAAAGAGACGCTGGTAACGGCAGGACATATCATTATGCCGCTGGCAAAAAAGATGGGAGTGTCCATTCTTCCGGTGGACAGCGAGCATAGTGCAATCTTCCAGTCTTTACAGGGAAATAATCACGGAGCACTTCATAAGATACTTCTGACAGCATCCGGCGGACCGTTCCGTGGAAAGAAATCGGAAGAACTGATGGAGATCAAGGTGGAAGATGCATTGAAGCATCCCAACTGGTCAATGGGACGTAAGATCACGATCGATTCATCTACAATGGTAAACAAAGGTCTTGAAGTTATTGAAGCCAAGTGGTTATTTAATGTAGATGTGGATCAGGTACAGGTTGTGGTACAGCCGCAGAGTATCATTCATTCGATGGTAGAATATGTAGACGGCGCAATTATTGCAGAACTTGGAACACCGGATATGAAGCTCCCAATCCAGTATGCACTGTATTATCCGGAAAGAAGATTCCTTCCGGGGGACAGAGTAGATTTCTGGACACTGGGCAAACTGGAATTTGAGAAGCCGGATACAGACACATTCTACGGACTGGAACTTGCATATGAAGCAGGAAGAAAAGGCGGAAGTCTTCCGACTGTATTCAATGCGGCAAATGAACTTGCAGTCAGCCAGTTCCTCAACAGAGAGATCAAGTATCTGGAAATCACGGAGATCATTGAGGACTGTATGAAAGCGCATAAGAATATTAAAAATCCAACGCTGGAACAGATTCTGGAGACAGAAGCAGCGACCTATGAGAGAATCAACAGCAGGAGGTAACAGTAAATTTGGGAATTATATTAGCAATCTTATTATTCAGCTTCATCATATTTTTTCATGAGCTGGGTCATTTCTTACTGGCGAAGAAAAATGGAATTGATGTAGATGAGTTTGCTATAGGAATGGGACCGGCAATCTATTCAAAAGAATATAAAGGGACCAAATACGCCGTGCGTATCCTTCCGATCGGAGGGTTCTGTGCGATGGGGGAAGACGAAGAAACGAATGATTCGCCGAACAATTTTAATAACAAATCTGTCTGGGCGAGAATCTCTGTCATAGCGGCAGGGCCTGTGTTCAACTTTATCCTGGCTTTTATATTTGCCGTGATCATTACAGCGATGGTCGGCTATGATAAGCCGGTGATCGGAGCAGTAGAATCAGGCTATCCTGCTGCAGAAGCAGGCCTGAAAAAAGGTGATGAGATCGTACAGATGGGAAACAAAAAGATCCATATCTTCCGTGAAGTCAGCTTTTACAATCAGTTTCATTCTAATGAGGATGTGGCTGTTACCGTGTTAAGAAACGGAAAAGAAAAGACGGTCACACTGACACCGAAGATGGATAAAGAACTGGGCTATAAGAGATTAGGAATAGGAAGTTCCGGTTATAGCAAGGCAAATCTGTTGACGGCTTTTCAATATGGCGGATATGAAGTGAAATTCTGGATATGTACAACTGTCGATAGCTTGAAGATGCTTGTGACAGGCCAGATTGGAGTAAATGAACTTTCGGGCCCTGTGGGAATTGTAAGTACTGTAGATACAACCTATAAAGAAAGCCGTTCTTATGGAGTATTTGCAGTTGTGGTACAGATGTTAAATATGGCAATATTGTTGTCTGCGAATCTTGGTGTTATGAATTTGCTGCCACTCCCGGCATTAGATGGGGGACGTCTGGTATTTCTTTTTGTGGAGGCAATCAGAGGAAAACGTGTGCCACCAGAGAAAGAGGGATATGTACATCTGGCAGGAATCATACTATTGATGTTGTTGATGGTATTTGTAATGTTTAATGATATTAATAGAATATTTTTGGGCAGGTAGAAGTGCTGGCAGATCTATCAAAAAATCATCCCCCTTAGGTAGAAAATAGATAAAGTCTACTTAAGGGGGACTTTTGATACAAAAGTATACAAAAGAGAGCATTATTTGTTTTCGAAATTACATTCCGGCAAACCGGTAATACTGGTTAGCAGTGATAATATTCCGGCCAGCATGGATGTGGAAATTACTAATTTCGTGTCTATCTGCCCAAGTACAGTTACGGTTCCAATTGTTGCTATGGCGGTCTGCGCGACAGTCTTTATTGCCCTGATACCGGCACATTTAGCCCATTTTTTCCAATCTTTTGCTTTCATGTTACCATCCTTTCTTTTCAGGGGTGATTAAGCCGTTTATCATTAGAGCGATTCGATTATTATCCATACAGTTCAGCAATTCGTGATACGCCTACATAAATTTCGGAAATTTTATACCATGTAGTATAATCGACTGTTCCGGTCTGTGGCAGCCCGAATACTTTCTGGAATGTACGGACTGATTCTGCAGTTGCAGGTCCGTAAATCCCGTCAGCAGTAATTTTCGGAATAGCAGGATAAGCACCTGCTATGACATTTAATTGTTCCTGCATCTGCAAAACTTTATTGCCGGAAGAACCAATTTCCAGAGTATAGCCAGGCCAGGAGGATGGGATGCCGGAGATGGCTTCGGCGGTGTTAATGTACATGTCGTCACCGTAGTAGTAACGGAGAATTTCGATAGGGGAATAGCCCTGGTCGCCTAAGGATTTGGATCCCCATTGGGTCAACCAATTCGGACATTGTACCTGCCGTCCGTCACAATACTGCGTCAGTATCGGCTGCTTGACATTCGGTCTGGAAAGATAATCGGCAAACAATTCATCCACTATCACAGAGATCGTATCATAGATATTCCGTTCCGGAATCCATTTGTGATCAAATGCGGTTGAAGAAGTGATCGTAAAATCATATCCGCGGTTCCGGTAAAATTCTGTATATACCCGGTTCAGAGTAAAAGACATGATTGCCAGTACGTTTGCCCGGATGGTATCCTCCGGCCAGGTCGCGTAGATTTCACTGGAAGCTACATTTTTGATATAATCCTTATACTTCACATAATAGTTTTTGGCAGTGGAGTCGCGTGGACTTCCATCATGAACTACGATGTATTCCGGGACCACGACGCGGCTTAAGACAATCTCTCCGGATTCGAAGGTCGGCTGGATCTCGTCTTCGGGAATCTTAGGCGGATAGGTGGCATATAATGTATGAGCCGGAATGACGAATACGGTTTCCTCGTCTTCGGGAGTGTCGATTGGTTTCATGCTGACATTCTGAATGGCAGTGACATCGGCGAGAATTTCAGCACCGGCAATACTGACCGACTCGAAGCCTTCGGCGGTGATCTGCATGGTATATTCGGAATATGGCTGGACTTCATTTTCTGGATTCAGGCTGTATTCTAACGGTGGTGCCGCAAGATCAATCGTATCGGTCTGCCCGGAACTGTCGGTAGTAAGTTGTTCTAACTGAGCTTCTGGAACACCCGTGTAGAAGATGGAAATCTGAGCCCCCTGAATCGGATAGGCAGAGATGTCAGATACGAGATTAATCTGCAGACGGCCTTTGTCGGGAGTATCCTGAGTGGTTGGAGTCGTTCCGTTCATAAAATAGGACCTCTTTTAAGACTCTGTTACTGACAGAGTATGCAAAAATAAGAAAAATGTGAAGATACAGGGAATAAAAGAGACAGATTGTTACACAAAGTATGGAACATCTTAAAAATAACAGAAACAGGAGCGTAGAACAGAGCATGAAAAGAAGGTGTTTACGGATATATAGAAAAAGAAGAAAAAAGAAATTAATCATCCTGATTCTGACATGCATTCTCTTTCTTGGAACCGCAGCAGCAGAAAGGGGCGGATATCTGGAACTTGAACAATTTGGTTCAAATAAAAAACAAGATATTCCTTATCAGAAAGTATCCATAACGGAAGAAGAGAACACGGAGAAATATTATTATCAGCAGTTGCCGACTGAACAAAGGCAGGTCTATCAGGAAATTCTGGAAGGTGTCAGAAACCACACGGAGGAAATTTATGTACATAACGCGGATGTAGATGAGACAAATCAGATTTTTCAGAAGCTGATGAAGGATCAGCCGGACATCTTCTGGTGTGACGGGACAGCAACGGTTACGACTTATAAAGGAACAGAAAGTTATACCGTCCTGAAACCGAAATATTTTTACACAGCAGAAGAAAGCCAGAAGATGCAGACCGCGATTATGCAGGCGGCAGAGAAGTGGCTGGCAGATCTGGATGCCGATGCAGATGACTATCACAAAATTCTCTATGTATATGAAAAAATCGTAGATGAAGTAGAGTATGATGAGAGCGCGCCGGATAATCAGAACATCTACAGCGTATTTGTCAATCAGAAATCTGTATGTGCTGGATATTCAAAAGCAACGCAGTATTTGTTGGAACGGCTTGGCGTGTTCTGTACTTATGTGACGGGAAAGACGACGGAAGGCGGAAACCATGCGTGGAATCTGGTGAAATGTAACGGCGATTATTATTATGTCGACACAACTTGGGGAGATCCGGTGTTCCAACAGGAAGAAGGAGAAGATACATCCCGGGATACAGAGCAAAATTCAGGTCAAGATGCAGAGGCTTCTGGTAATAAGGCAAATATCAGCTATGATTATATGTGTTGTGATGATACGCAGTTATTTCAGACACATATTCTGGATAAGGATACACAGATGCCAGAGTGCAGCAAGATGGATTGCAATTATTACGTGGTAAACGGAATGTATTACACACAGTATGATGCCAAGAAGGTACTGGAAGCCATGAACCAGGCTATCTGGGCGAAGAAAAGTGCTACAATTTTTAAATTCGCAGATACATTCGTCTACAGTCAGGCGCACGATGACATTTTCCAGAAAGAACTTGCAAAAGCAGCGCAGAATCTGGCGGATTACTATGGATTATCGCAGGTGAAGTACCAGTACATCGATGACCCGAGATTACACAAGATTGTAATATTTTGGCAGTATTCATAAAAAAACAAAAATATCCGTTGAAAATCCTCGGATTATGTAGTATAATTTTTACAATTTGTGAAGACATAAATTGTCTGGTACCGATGGATGAAAAACGAGGCGGTTTTGTGCTTGCACAAACTGCCTTTTATTCTGTATTTTTAAGAAAAATTCTTTGTAACAACGAATTTTTTTTGCCCAAATATAGAAAATGTACCTGAAGTACAGCAGTATGGATTCATGAAAAAAGAAAAAGAAACACAGAAGGGAAAAGGTGAATATATGAAAGCATTTCTTATATTAGAAGACGGGACTGTCTTTACCGGAACCAGTATCGGTTCGACAAAAGACATGATTAGCGAGATAGTGTTTAATACTTCAATGACAGGTTATCTGGAGGTATTAACCGACCCTTCTTATGCGGGACAGGCCGTAGTAATGACCTATCCATTGATTGGAAATTATGGCATCACACCGGATATGGAGTCAAGGAAGGCATGGCCGGATGGATATATCGTAAGAGAACTTTCCAGAATGCCAAGCAACTTCCGTTGTGAAGGAACACTTCAGGATTTCCTGAAAGAACAGGATATTCCAGGAATTGCAGGAATTGATACACGTGCCCTTACGAAGATTCTTCGTGAAAAGGGAACCATGAACGGAATGATCACCACGAACGAGAATTACAACTTAGATGAGATTCTCCCAAAACTGAAAGCATATACAGTTGGTGATGTGGTATCAAAAGTAACATGTGATGAAAAATATGTCTTAGAAGGCAATGGACCGAAGGTTGCTCTTATGGACTTCGGTGCAAAGAAGAACATTGCCAAGTCTTTAAATGAACGCGGCTGTGAAGTTACAGTTTATCCGGCAGGAACAAAAGCAGAAGAGATCATTGCTGCTAATCCGGACGGCATTATGTTGTCTAACGGGCCTGGAGATCCGGAAACATGCGTATCTATTATCGAAGAGATCAAGAAGTTATACAATACTGATATTCCTATTTTTGCAATTTGTCTCGGACATCAGCTTATGGCACTTGCAAATGGTGCAAAGACTTATAAGTTGAAATATGGACACCGCGGCGGTAACCATCCGGTGAAGGATCTGACAAACAACAGAGTATACATTTCTTCACAGAACCATGGTTATGCAGTTGATGGTACAACCATTGATCCGGCTATCGCAAAAGAAGCATTTATCAATGTAAATGACGGAACCAACGAAGGACTTGCATACGAAGGAAAGAATATTTTCACAGTTCAGTTCCACCCGGAGGCTTGTCCTGGACCACAGGATTCCGGATACCTGTTTGATAGATTTATGGATATGATGAAAGGAGCAAAATAATGCCTAGAATTAAAGATATTAAGAAAGTATTAGTAATAGGCTCTGGCCCTATTATCATTGGACAGGCAGCGGAGTTTGACTATGCAGGTACACAGGCCTGCCGTTCATTAAAAGAAGAAGGTCTGGAAGTAGTCCTTTTGAACTCTAACCCGGCTACGATCATGACAGATAAAGATATCGCAGACCGCGTATACATCGAGCCTCTGACAGTTGAGGTGGTAGAACAGCTGATCTTAAAGGAAAAACCAGACAGTGTCCTTCCTACACTGGGTGGACAGGCAGCACTGAATCTGGCTATGGAGCTGGATGAGAATGGATTCCTTGAAAGAAACAACGTACGTCTGATCGGTACTACTTCTGAGACGATCAAAAAGGCCGAAGACCGTCTGGAATTCAAGATGACAATGGAAAAAATCGGCGAGCCTTGTGCAGCTTCTAAAGTCGTAAAGGATGTACAGGCTGGTATCGAATTTGCTGAAAGTATCGGATATCCGGTTGTACTTCGTCCGGCTTACACACTTGGTGGAAGCGGCGGCGGAATCGCGGATAACAGAACAGAACTCGTAGAGATCCTGGAAAATGGACTTCGTCTTTCACGTGTTGGGGAAGTTCTGGTAGAACGTTGCATCGCAGGATGGAAAGAGATCGAGTACGAAGTAATGCGTGACAGCAATGGTAACTGCATTACCGTATGTAATATGGAAAACCTGGACCCTGTAGGTGTACATACCGGAGACAGTATCGTAGTAGCACCTTCTCAGACACTGAGCGATAAAGAGTACCAGATGCTCCGTACATCTGCTCTTAATATCATCAGTGAGTTAAATATCACTGGTGGATGTAACGTACAGTATGCGCTGAATCCAGATTCATTTGAGTACTGTGTAATCGAGGTTAACCCTCGTGTAAGCCGTTCTTCTGCACTTGCATCTAAGGCAACAGGATATCCGATTGCCAAGGTTGCAGCAAAGATCGCTCTTGGATATACACTGGACGAGATCAAGAACGCAGTAACAAAGAAGACATACGCAAGTTTCGAGCCTATGCTTGACTACTGTGTTGTAAAGATCCCGAGACTTCCATTTGATAAGTTCATCAGTGCAAAACGTACACTGACAACACAGATGAAAGCGACCGGAGAAGTTATGAGTATCTGTGATAACTTCGAGGGAGCACTTATGAAAGCCATCCGTTCTCTGGAACAGCATGTAGACAGCCTTATGTCTTATGACTTCTCTTATTTAAAAGGAGAAGAACTGTTAGAAGAACTGAAAGTTGTAGATGACCGTCGTATCTGGAAGATCGCAGAAGCAATCCGTCAGGGCATCAGCTACGAAGACATTCACAGAATTACAAAGATTGACAACTGGTTCATTGACAAGATCGCAATTCTCGTAGAGATGGAACAGAAATTAAAGACAGAAGAATTAACAGCAGAGACATTAAAAGAAGCAAAACGCTTAGAGTTCCCGGATAATGTGATCGCAGAACTGACAGGAAAGACAGAGCGTGAGATCCATGACCTTCGTCATGATAATGGCATCACAGCTTCTTATAAGATGGTTGATACCTGTGCGGCTGAGTTCGCAGCAGAGACACCATATTACTACTCTGTATTCGGAAGTGAGAATGAAGTAGTTGAAACTTCCGGCAAGAAGAAAGTACTGGTACTTGGTTCCGGACCGATCCGTATCGGACAGGGTATCGAGTTCGACTTCTGTTCTGTACATTGTACATGGGCATTTGCCAAAGAAGGATATGAGACGATTATTGTAAATAACAACCCTGAGACAGTAAGTACAGACTTCGATATCGCTGACAAGCTGTATTTCGAGCCTCTGACACCGGAAGATGTAGAAAGTATCGTAGATCTGGAAAAACCGGACGGAGCAGTTGTACAGTTCGGTGGACAGACAGCGATCAAGCTGACAGAATCTCTTATGAAGATGGGCGTTCCAATCCTTGGAACATCTGCTGAAAATGTAGATGCAGCCGAAGACCGTGAGCTGTTTGATGAGATTCTTGAGCAGTGCGAGATCCCAAGACCGACAGGTGGAACTGTATTTACAGCAGAAGAAGCGAAGAAAGTTGCAAACAGACTGGGTTATCCGGTACTGGTAAGACCTTCTTACGTACTTGGCGGACAGGGAATGCAGATTGCGATCAATGATCACGATATTGATGAGTTCATCGGAATCATCAACCGTATCGCACAGGATCATCCAATCCTGGTTGATAAATATTTACAGGGTAAAGAGATTGAGGTAGATGCCGTATGCGACGGTGAAGATATCCTGATTCCAGGTATCATGGAGCATATCGAGCGTGCCGGAATCCATTCCGGAGACAGTATCTCTGTATATCCTGCACAGAGCATCTCTCAGAAGACAAAAGAGACGATTGCCGAATATACAAGAAGACTTGCAAAATCCTTACATGTAATCGGACTGATTAACATCCAGTTCATCGTATGTGGAGAAGATGTATATGTAATCGAAGTTAACCCTCGTTCCAGCCGTACTGTTCCATACATCAGTAAGGTAACAGGTATTCCGATCGTACCACTTGCAACAAAAGTGATCATCGGACACAAGATCAAAGAACTTGGTTATACACCTGGATTACAGCCGGAAGCAGATTATTTTGCAATCAAGATGCCGGTATTCTCATTTGAGAAGATCCGCGGTGCTGATATCAGCCTTGGACCTGAGATGAAGTCTACCGGAGAGTGTCTGGGAATTGCCAAGACATTTGATGAGGCTCTTTATAAAGCATTCATCGGTGCCGGAGTCAAACTTCCAAAACACAAGAACATGATTATGACAGTTCGTGATGAAGATAAGGAAGAAGCAGTAGAGATCGGACGCAGATTCGAGAAGATCGGTTACAAGATCTTTGCTACAGAAGGAACTGCCAAGGTCCTGACAGATGCAGGCGTGAAAGCGATGACAGTCAATAAGATTGAGCAGGAATCTCCGAACCTTATGGATCTGATCCTCGGACATAAGATCGACCTGGTTATCGACACACCTCCGCAGGGAGCTGATCACTCAAGAGACGGATTCGTGATCCGTAGAAATGCGATCGAGACAGGTGTCAATGTACTGACAGCGATCGATACAGCAAAAGCTCTGATCACCAGTCTTGAGAATACAGATATCCAGAAACTGACACTGATCGACATTGCTAAGATCAAATAGAGTTTGGACAATCGGATTTTGCGTAAATGAATTTTATGTAACAGAATTTGAATAATTAATATTTGTAATGTTTGTAAAAACATAAATAAAAAGTGGCATACAGCATGATTATTTTGCAGTATGCTGCTTTTTTGTTGCCAAACATTAAAATATGTGATTATTTACATCATGTAATACGTTCTATATACAGGGGACGCCCTCAGGAGGAAGAATTTTGACGCGTGAAAATCGGCAGTGGATATTACTGGACACCGTATATTATCATGATTGCGGCAGTAATTTGTATCCCGGTATTTTTAATTGTAACAGTAGTAAGCTATTGTAAAAGAGAAGCTTAAGGAGCAGAGAAATAACGGAGAAAAATGAACGCTAAAAATAAGAAAAAAGAGTAGCATAATCTGCGGACTTTAAAAAAGTAAATAAAAAAGTTGACAAAACGAGACATACATGATATGATACCAATCGTTGCTTGTAACAAATTTGTAATATTTGTAATAAAGTTGCAAAAAATGAATATACTTTATTAAAAGAAATGTAAATCATTGCAACAAAATCAGGAGGGTATTTATATTATGTTAAAAGCGAAGAGACTGAAATCGATGTTCGTGCTGTATTCAGCATGCGCAGTAATGGCAACTGGTTTTACCAGTCAGGCAGCCTCTGAACAGCCGGAAGTAACAACAATCACAGAAACAAAAGGGGAAAATACGAATACACACACTGCTGTACAGGCGATATCACAGAATATCGTGGCATCTGCACAGGAAATGACGGATGCAAGCCAGCAGGTAATTGCAGACAATATAGCGAAAAAAGAAGAGGAAGAACGCCTCGCAAGAGAAAAGGCAGAGCAGGAAGCAAAAGAAAAAGCAGAACGCGAAGCAAGAGAAGCATACGTAAGAGCCAATCAGGAACTGCTTGCATCCATCATCTACTGCGAAGCAGGAAACCAGCCGTATGAAGGACAGGTTGCCGTCGGTGCGGTGATCATGAACCGTGTAAAGAGTGGAAGTTATCCGAATTCCATCGAAGAAGTCATCTATCAGTCCGGGCAGTTCGGACCGGCAGCGACCGGATGGCTGAACAGAGTGAGAAGTTCAAAGGGATATTCACAGACAGCTCTGCAGGCTGCTGTAGATGCGTTGAATGGCTCGAATCCGATTGGAAACTGTCTGTATTTTGATCAAGGCGGTGCCGGAATGAAGATCGGGGCACATTATTTCCACTAACATTTGTAGAAATAATATAGAAAGAAATGCATAAGGAATGGAGCCGGAGTTCTTCAGAAATTCGAAAGAAATCTTAAGAAAGCCGGAATTGACAATTGCATGACAAATGTATTACGATAAGAGGGCAAAAGTGTTAAACTTTTGTCCTTTTTGTCACCGCGCATTAGAAAAGATGACGATGGTAACTTACGCAGATAAGGACAGAGTTTGAAGTATGGGGAGAAGAAAGATTGTATAAGATTTTAATCGTGGAAGATGATGAAACAATAGCAGGCGGACTGAAAAACCATTTGGAAAAATGGAATTATCAGGCAGAATGTATGACGGATTTTAAAGACGTAATGGGAAAATTCGTGGAATTTGAGCCGCAGCTTGTGTTATTGGACATTGTGCTTCCATTTTTTAATGGATTTCACTGGTGTCAGGAGATCCGGAAGATCTCGAAGGTGCCGATCATTTTCCTGTCATCGGCGAATGATAATATGAATATTGTGATGGCAATGAATATGGGCGGCGATGAATTCATCGAGAAACCGTTTGACCTGAATGTGGTGACGGCAAAGGTGCAGGCCGTGTTAAGAAGAACCTATGAATTTCGTGGAACGGCAGATGTCATGGAGTGGAACGGTGCGATCCTGAATCTGGCAGATGCGACAGTTCTGTATCAGGACCAGAAACTGGAACTGAGCAAGAACGAATTCAAGATTCTGCAGATACTTCTGGAAAATACAGGGAAGATCGTAAGCCGTGAAAGTATTATGACGAGACTCTGGGACAGCAATGAATTTATTGATGACAATACACTGACGGTCAATGTGGCAAGACTTCGTAAAAAAATGGAACAGATTGGCCTTGGCGGAAAGATCATCACAAAAAAAGGAATAGGATATATGGTGGAGGCATGAAACTGTTAATAGCATTTTTTAAAGATAAAACAAGAGAGATCAGCCTTTATGCCGGAACGGTCGGAATATTTATTGTTGTAGCATTTCTTTATAATATCAGGATGGATGCGTTGAAATATGCACTGCTGCTGGTGATATTGTGGCTGCTCCTTTATGTAATAACGGAATATCATCGCTTCCGGAAGAAGCATCTTCTGCTGGAACGGTTTAAGAAGAGCACGCAGGAGTGCACAAAAGAACTTCCAGAGTGCAGGAATCTTCTGGAACTGGATTATCAGGAATTACTGGGGATCTTTGACGAAAAGATTCTGGAGTTGAAATCAGAGGCAAGAATCAAAGGCCAGGACTTAAGTGATTATTATGGTATGTGGGTGCATCAGATCAAGACACCTATCGCTGCGATGCACATATTGCTGCAATCGGTGGAAGATGAAAACCCGGCACTGCCGGAATTAAAAGAGATGAAGATGGAACTTTTTAAAATGGAACAGTATGTGGAGATGGTGCTGACGTATCTCCGCATGGAAGATATGTCTGGGGATCTGCAGTTTGAGAAGGTGTCTTTAGATAAGATTCTGAAACAATCTGTCCGGAAATATTCTCAGATGTTTATTCTTCAGAAGATCCGTCTGGATTACCGGCCGGTGGAACGAATAGTTCTTACAGATGAAAAATGGCTGGAGTTTGTGACAGAACAGATCCTGTCTAATGCTTTGAAATACACAAAGAATGGCGGCGAGATCAGAATCTGTCTGGAAGAAAAAAGAGGACGGGAGTGTCTGGTGATCGAGGATAATGGAATCGGTATTCAGGCAGAAGATCTTCCTAGAGTATTTGAAAAAGGGTTTACCGGATATAATGGAAGAGCAGATAAGAAGTCTACCGGGATTGGACTGTATCTTTGCAAAAAGATCATGGATAAGATGGGACATAAGATATGGATTGATTCAGAGGTGGGAAAAGGAACCCGTGTATATCTGGAATTGACAAGGAAAGAATGGAATCCGGAATAACGATCAGATAAAAAGAGAAAACCTTACAGGAATGTAAGATTAAACAGGGGAAATGTCACATGCTTCGATGGCAGGATATTTCCTCTTTTTTTATAATAGATACCGTAAAGAAGAAATCTTAAAAAGAAAGGAAGAAAAACTTATGTCATTACTGGAAGTAAAAAATGTGAAGAAGATATATACGACTCGTTTTGGGAGCAATCAGGTAGAGGCTTTAAGAGATGTGAATTTTACGGTAGAACGCGGGGAATATGTTGCAATCATGGGAGAGTCTGGATCGGGAAAGACGACTTTGCTGAATATTCTGGCGGCACTTGATAAACCGACAGAAGGAAAGGTTTATTTAAAAGACAGGGATCTGGGAAAATTAAAAGAAAAAGAGATCGCAACGTTCAGACGTCAGAATCTCGGCTTTGTATTTCAGGATTTTAACCTGTTAGATACATTTTCATTAAAGGATAATATATTCCTGCCACTGGTATTATCCGGAAAGAAATATCCGGAGATGGAAAAGAGATTAAAACCGATTGCAGAAAAACTTGGAATTGAAAAACTACTGGAGAAATATCCATATGAGGTGTCCGGTGGGCAGAAACAAAGAGCTGCAATTGCAAGAGCGCTGATCACGAAACCACAGCTGATTCTTGCCGATGAACCTTCGGGAGCACTGGATTCGAAAGCGGCAGACAGTCTGATGAATCTTTTTACAACGATTAACCAGGAAGGTCAGACGATTGTTATGGTGACACATAGTGTGAAAGCGGCGAGTAGTGCGAAAAGGGTGCTTTTTATCAAGGACGGAAAAGTATTCCATCAGCTTTACAGGGGGAATCTTACGAACGAAGAAATGTATGAAAGAATTTCAGATACGCTGAAGATTCTTACCACAGGAGGTGAGGAGGATGAATAATTTCATCTATGAAAAACTTGCTGTGACCAATCTTAAGAATAACCGTAAGACCTATGTACCCTATATCTTTACAGGTGTTCTGACCGTCATGATGTTCTATATCATTGACGCACTGAGCAGGGGGGAAGGTATTACCCAGAATACATTGAAGATATGTCTTCAGTATGCAACGGGTGTGATCATTGTATTTGCAGTGATTTTTCTGTTCTATACGAATAGTTTCCTGATCAAACGACGAAAGAAAGAGATCGGAGTATACAATATTCTTGGAATGGGAAAGCGGCATATTGCACGAATGATGGCAGTTGAGACGATCCTGACGGCGGGAATCAGTATTCTTGGCGGTCTGGTGTTTGGAATAATATTTGGGAAACTGATGTATCTGCTGCTCCTTAAGATTCTGCACAATAGCGTAGATATGCAGTTTTCGGTTAATGGGACTGCAATTGTACAGACTGTCATATTATTTGCAGGAATTTTTCTTCTGACGTATTTATATAACATTTTACAGATACAGCTGGTGAATCCGGTGGAACTTCTGCACGGAGGCAATCAGGGGGAGAAAGAGCCGAAGAGCAGATGGCTGCTTGTGATCGTCGGTGTGGCGGCACTTGGCAATGGTTACTGGATTGCACTTACAACAGAGGCACCGTTAGAAGCACTTTTGAAATTCTTTGTTGCAGTGGTCTGTGTGATTATTGGAACTTATGCACTTTTTATTGCCGGAAGCATTGTGGTATTGAAAATACTCCGGAAAAATAAAGCTTATTATTATAATCCAAAGCATTTTACCAGTGTATCAGGCATGATCTATCGTATGAAACAAAACGGAGCGGGACTTGCGAACATCTGTGTGTTAAGTACGATGGTGCTGGTTATGGTATCCACAACGGTATCTTTGTATGCGGGAATGGAAGATATTCTGGACTCACGTTTTCCGAGAGATGTTTCAATTGTCTGCAATGAAGCCGATACAAATAATGAAGAGACTCTTCAGAGACTGATAAAAGAACAATGTGAGAAAGCAGGGGTAAAAATAACAGACAGAGTCCGGTACAGATATGGCAGTATGAATGCGGTTTTGAAAGGAAATAATCTGGAAAAGGTAGAGCAGTACTATCCGGACAATCATTTTTACTATGTAGAGATGATCACACAGGAAGAGTATAACCGGATAGAAAAACAGAATGTTTCGTTAAAGGAACAGGAGATACTGACCTATACCACGAACGGCAAATGTGGAAAAAAACAGATAAACATTGCAGGACAGAACTATCAGGTGAAAAAAGAACTGTCCGAGATGACGAGCCAGCCGAAGAGCACGGCAGAAATGTATAAGACATTATACATTGTATTTGCAAATGCAGAGCAGATTGAACGTATCGAGTCATTTTCTTATGCAGATAAATTCAACCTGAAGGGAGATGACGGAAAACAAAAAGAGACACTGGAACAGATACAGAACGAATTTTATGAAAAGTTTCCGGATGGAACGATGGAAAGCCGTATGTTAAGCCGTTCTTCTTTTTATGAATTGTACGGCGGACTGTTCTTTATTGGAATCTATCTGGGAAGTATGTTTATTATGGCAACGGTACTGATCATTTATTATAAGCAGATATCGGAAGGCTATGATGACAGGGAGCGTTACCAGATCATGCAGAAGGTTGGCATGAGTAAAAAAGAAGTGAAGCGTTCCATAAGAAGCCAGGTCTTAAGCGTATTCTTCCTGCCGTTGGTTGTAGCAGTGATCCATGTTGCAGTAGCCTTTAAAGTAATGACAAAAATTCTGGGAGTATTAAATCTTACGAATGTATCGTTGTTTGCGGTATGCACAATCATTACGATAGCGGTGTTTGCGGTATTCTATATCATCGTTTACAGTATAACCGCGAAAGAATATTACCGGATCGTGAATTAAGATTAAGGGTTTACCATTGACTTTGTATCTTTCAGGTTGTATTGTTGTTTTAGAATGTTTTACGAATCAAGGAGGAACTTAAAAATGACAAGAGAAGGCGAAAGAGAACTGGTAAAAGTGGAACATGTAAATGGCGGAGACGGTTATATTGTAAGAGAAGCAATGGTTACTTCGGAAGAAGTTGGAGAAGCCTGTAAGATGTATGCCAAGATTCATCTGGATCCGGGATGTGAAGTAGGATACCATTATCATCATGGTGAGACGGAGTCTTACTTCATTCTGACCGGACACGGAACTTATGACGATAACGGCGAAAAACAGCCGGCAAATCCTGGCGATCTGTTCCTGTGTAAAGACGGAGATGCACATGGAATTAAGAACACCGGTGATGAAGAACTTACCTTTATGGCATTGATCTTAAAAAAATAATATTGGAAAATATGAAAAACACCTGTCTGTAACTTGGATTATTTCAGGAATGATACCGGGCCGCAGACAGGTGTTTGTATTGCCATGCATTCGGAAGAAGCTGCCGGGGGCAGGTTCTCTGTATTGATTATAATGAACGGAATACATCCAGCAGCCGGTCATTATCCTCTGGATTCATAATGCAGAACCGTACATATTCTCCGTTCAGGCTTTCGAAAGAAGAACAGTCCCGGATCATGAGATTCTGGTGAATCGCTTTTTCAAAGACATCGAAAGAAGTGAGTCCTTCTTTTAAGATCTTTACAAGAACAAAGTTGGCATAAGCCGGGTAAATCTTTACGGTATCCAGTCCGGAAAGCTCTGTGCACATTCTGGTGCGCTCAGAATCAATGAGAGACCAGGTTTTCTGAATATAATCGGTATCTTTCAACATCCGTTCACCGGCGTAAGCCCCGATACTGTTCAGGCTCCACGGATTCTGGTGGGTAAGAAGTGTCTGAAGAAATGCCTGATTACTGGTGAGACCATAACCAAAGCGAAGTCCAGGTGCGGCGAAGAACTTGGATACACCGCGGATGACCATGAAGTTGTCGAATTCCGGTACAAGAGAAACTGCAGAGAGGGAAGTGCCTTCCGGTGCGAATTCGATATAAGTCTCATCGATCATAACGAAGATACCAAGTGACCGGCATACGGTTAACAGCTTTTTCATATCAGCGGTACTGATGGCTGAAGAGGTCGGGTTGTTCGGATTACAGATGATCAGAAGATCAATATCACTTTTCAGTGTATCGGTCAGATCGGAAATATCCAGTCTGAAATCCTGTTCTTCTTTCAGATTATAATATTCCAGTGTGCCGCCGACCAGATTCAGCTCTCTTGCATATTCGGAATAGGTCGGTCCCAGAAGCAGCGCCCTTTTTGGTGCGCGCTGGCTGATCAGGAGTGAGATAAGCTCCGTAGAACCATTTCCGACAACAATATGTTCCGGCGAGGTATTGGTATATGCAGCAATTGCTTTTTTCAGATCTGTATAATCTCTGTCTGGATAACTGCTGATGATATCCAGATGTTCTGCGAGATCTTTTTTTACCTGTCCGGATAATCCGAGCGGGTTTACATTGGCGCCGAACAAAACAATCTTTTCCTTATCAAGGTGATAATAATCTGCGATCTTTTCCAGATCGCTTCCGTGAAATTCTGGTTTTTTTTTCATAATTTTCCATCCTATCGACACAATTTTGATATTTTCTCTTTCCGGCATTGCCATTCGTTGACAAACAATGCTATAATTTATTATAGTATGTTTTAAGAAAAAAGCAACGAAAGAAGCAGGTGTAGGACTTGAAAAATAAAATCCAAAAATTTTCAAAAGGCGACTTTCAGTTGATACGACCTGATGTTATATTCGATGAGACGAATCTGGTGCTCATTATAGGTGAAGGGGAAGTATACAGGGGAAGTTTTACAATGAGGGCGAATAATGAAGGCAGAATACGAGGACTCGTTTACTCGTCTTCTTTTCGTGTTCATTTTAAGGACCAGGGATTCGAGGGAAATCCGTCGAGGGTTGAGTTTACATATGACGGACGTGGGCTTCGTCCGGGACATGTAGAAGAAGGTAAATTTACGATCGTATGCAGCGGTGGTGAATATGAACTGTCGTTTACAGCTATTATAGAAAAACCATATGTGATGACAACGTATGGAAAAGTACAAAGCACAGATGATTTCCGAAAACTTGCGATCAAAGATTTTTCGGAAGCAGGAAGATTATTCCGGTCTAAAGAATTCTATGAGATTTTAAAATATGAAAATGAACGTACTTTCTATCTTTATGACAATATGCGTAAATGGTCTCTCAGTGAGCAGGCGATGGAAGAATTCATGGTGGGAATCAAGCAGAAAGAATGCATTTTCCTGACATTGCAGGGAGAAGGAATGCTGTTTGAAGATCTGACTGAGTCAACGAAAGGAACTTTGACTCTGATGAAGAATACCTGGGGATATATGCCGATCAAGATTGAGACAGTAGGAGATTTTATCCGGGTATCAAGACCGGAAATCAGTACAGAAGATTTTGTGGGAAATGCACATGAGATAGAATATGTGGTAAGAGCAGAGAAGCTTCATGGAGGACGTAATTACGGAGCACTGAAATTTGTGACACCGTATGAGACACTGACATATGAAGTGGAAGTACTGCAGAATCAGGAATATGACGAAGATCACAGGATGCCGGAACTTCTGATGGCACAGATCGTAAAAGAATATGTAGGCTATATGGCAGGAAGAGTAAGCAGAGATCATTGGGTGGACAGTGCGATCGAGAAGATGGTTACACTTCGCAAATTAGAACCACTCAATGAGGTATACCAGCTCATGCTGGCTAATATTTATCTGCTTGGAGAGAAGATAGAAGAAGCCAAATGGATTCTGGAGAATTATAATTATAACCGGTTTGCAATCGGGAAAGATCCACTGACAAACTGTTATTATCTTTACCTGACTGCAAAAATCCGTGGAGACGTGAATTATGAAGAACGGGTACTGGATGAGGTTGGAAAGACATATATGCGTCATCAGGATTCCTGGTGGCTGCTTTATATGATCCTGAATCTGGATACACGCTATAAAAATCCGTACAAACGTCTGGAAGTTCTGGAACAACAGTTTGAATATGGAATTCATTCGGTTATGTTCTATCTGGAAGCATATCTGTGTTATCAGGAAAAGCCAACGCTTCTTAAAAAGCTCGGAACATTCGAGATACAGGTGTTGAATTTTGCTACAAAATACCGGATGATGACAAAAGAACTGGCCCTTTATATTTCAAATTTTGCCAGCCAGCAGAAGAAATACAGTGATAATCTTTTCAGAATCCTGGAAAGAATCTATAAGATGTACGATGAACCGATGATCCTTAATACAATCTGTACACTTCTGATCAAAGGAAATAAAACAGAGAAAAAGTATTTCTTCTGGTATCAGAAGGCAGTAGATTCGGATCTTAAGATCGCACAGCTTTATGAATACTATATGATGACAATTGATGAGGACAGTGCACACGGACCGCTTCCAAAATCACTGGTATTGTATTTTATGCATGGAAATGCACTGGATTATAAAAAAGCGGCATATCTCTATGCAAGTCTTGTGATTCATGAGGAACAGGCTGGAGATCTGTATCTGAATTACCGGGAACAGATGGTAGCATTTACATGGGAACAATTGATGAAGCGCCATATTACAGAATCACTGCGCACTTTATATAAACGCTTCTGCAAAGAAGATGAGATGTCTGCGGAGCGTATGGAGGCGATGCGTGACATTTGTTATTCCTATGAAGTAAGAACAAAAGTACGTGGTATGAAGTGCGTTCTGGTTATTGAAAAGGACGGCTCTGTCCGTCAGCGTATTCCTTATGACGAGAAGAATGGGGCAATTATATATCTGTATGACAAGGAATCAAGAATTGTCTGGGAGTCTGTGGAGGGAAGACACTATACGGATTCGATTCCGTATGAGACCAAGCGTCTGTTCTATGAACCACGTTTTGTAGATATGTGCCGAAAGTATGCGGCATCTACGGGATTCTGGAATCAGGAGCCGGAAAAAGAAAAACCAGATTATGATAAGATCCTGGCAAAAGGAATCGATGCATTTGATGATAAAGATGTATTTCTGGTATGCAGCCGGAGGATCAGAGAAGAAAATTATACAGAAGATGATTTTCTAAGTTATCTTGCGTTTGAGATGTTCAGACGCGGCCAGTATGATAAAGTGACACTGACATATCTGGCGGAGTATTATTGCGGTGCAATCGGTGATATGAAACGGCTGTGGAAAGTGCTGAAGCAGTATGGTGTGCCATCATATAAGGTCAGCGAAAGAATTATCACTCAGATGGTATTTGCAGAGACGTTATATAAAGAAGAGCATATATTTGAAGATTATTATCTGTCGGATAATGTATATTTCCGTCTGAAGCAGGCATATCTTGCATATGTATCCAGAGAATATATCGTATACGGACGTAATCTGGAAAAATGTGTATTTGAAATAATTGCAAACGAATGTGAAGAGAAAGAAGATCTGCCGGATGTATGTAAGATTGCACTCTTGAAGTATTATTCAGATAAAGAATATTCTGAGGAAATGGCGGCGGTCCTTCATCAGGTAATAAGAGAAATGTGTGAAAAACAGCTGGTATTCCCATATTACCTGAAATATCCGGAAGAATGGTTAAGAGAAGTACAGCTTTATAATAAGGTTATGGCAGCATATCGTTGTAAGCCGGGAGGAAAGGTAAGGCTGTACTATAAGATGAAGCAAAAAGAAAGAGAAGAACTTGGATACAGAGCAGAAGCCATGATGCCTGTATATGAGAATCTTTATGTAAAGCAGTTTGTGCTTTATGATGATGAGTCTGTAAGCTATTATTTCCAGGAGTCCGGAAATGGAGAAATGATCACTACAGATAAGAAGACACTGGAAACTGATAAAGAACGCATTTACGCGGGAAAATATCAGCAGTTGAATGAAATGACAGGTATGGACTCTGAGGCAGAACGCAAAAAAGCTATGCTGGAATTCGAGGAAGAAGAACAGATGGCGAATCAGATATTTAAGATATATTAATGAAGAAAGGAGGAGATGATAATGAAAAAAGGAAGTATTCTGGGAGTTGATCTGAATGAAAAAAGCTGTCAGATCAGCTACTATGATGAGAATAAAGAAGAGCCGGAAACGATGGAGGCAGCAGTAGACAATTATCAGATTCCTCTGATACTGGGATATTATAAAGACCGATGGGTTTACGGACAGGAAGCAAAACGGTTAAAAGAAGCAGGAGAAGGAGACATTGTCACACATCTGTTCCGGAAGGCCGTGAAAAGAAAAAAAGTACGTGTAGGAGAAAAGATACATGACGGAGTATGGCTCCTTGCCAAATTTGTCAGTCTGATGCTGAAAAAGTTTGAAAAGATTGATTATATTACATTTTCTGTTCCATATACGAATGTGGATATGTCAAAGATGTTAAAGGGGATCGGTAAACATATAGGTGTGCCCGGAGAGTGTGTGTTCGTACAGGATTATAAGGAAAGCTTTTGCCAGTATATGTTCTATCAGCCAAAAGAACTGTGGCAGTATGAATCGGCGTTATTCTACTGCGATGCACAGGAGATACGTGCATATATGCTCAGACGTCTGAATACAGTGAGCACAAAAAGCAGAGACATGTTCGTAACAGTAGAAGAAGTTGCCAATGCACATATGAGGGAACTTGAGGCTATTTATCCTGTGCTGAATGTGGACAAGGCGAAGGATGCCGATGAAAGCTTTAAATCATTTATTCAGAATGTGTTTGATAAAAAAGTAGTATCGTCGGTTTATCTGACAGGGGAGGGGTTTGAAAATAACTGGTATCCGAATTCTCTGAAGGTGTTATGTAACGGAAGAAGGGCCTTTCTCGGAAATAATCTTTACAGTAAAGGTGCCTGCTATTCGTCCATGCGTTATGCAGACCCTTATGACGATGGACCGATTTATCTTGATGGGACGAAGATGACAGAACAGATTTGTCTGCGCATGCGTATTGCGGGGCAGGAAGGCTGGTATCCGATCGTTGCATGGGGAACACATTGGTATGAAGCTGATGGACAGTGGGAAGTAATACTGGAAGATACATCTGATATTGAGATTCATATAGAGTCACTGGATGGAGAAGATCTTAAAGTGGAAACTGTTTCTTTGGAAGGACTTCCGGAACGTACGGATTATTCGTTGAGGCTTCAGATAGAAGTGATGTTTCTGGATGAGCGTACGTGCAGACTTCGTTTCAAAGATGTGGGATTTGGCGAGTTCTATCCGGCATCAGACTTCTTTGTAGAAAAGGAATTACATTTAGGAGGTATCAATGGGCAGTTTAATTCTTTGTCATAAAAAACGGGCCAAAAGACCTTTCGAAATATCCAGGGTGCACATGCGGATTTATACAATCGAAGAATTGTGCTATTACATCTGCAATAATTTGTATCTGATTGATTATACAATTGTGAACGAACGATTATGCAGATGGATTGGTGATGAACTGGAACTTCCGGAATTGTCATCCGAACTTCGAAGACTTCTCCGGGAAAATGGTTCCATGGAAGAATTTGTACTTACGATTCTGAAAGAATCTAATATATATGCGGCAGCTGAGATCCACAAAATGCAAAGTGTTCTGGAGCAGCTGCAGTCACAGAGAGATGTAGAAAAAGAAAAATATAAGGCGGACAGCTTACAGAACAGTAAAGAATATGAATCGGCGATTCTTGTATATCAGTCTATTATTAACAGAGATTGGGATGAATCGGTAGATAAGAAGTTTTATGGGCGTGTATATGCGAGTATGGGGGCAGCATACGGGCATCAGTTTTTGTATAAAGAGGCTGCAAAAGCTTATCAGGAAGCGTATAAGATATGTGAACAGCCGGATATGTTAAAAGCATATCTCTATAGCTGCTACAGAGCGCTTCCTCATGAAGAATATATTAAGTTGTTGTCGGGGAATCCGGTGCTTCTAAGTCTTGATACTGTGATACAGAATGAAATAGACCAGACTAAAAAAGAAATTGGTCTGGATATTCCGGAAGAAAAGCTGGAAGAATGGAAAAAGGAATACCGCAGGATTGACAAACACCGCAGAATATGATAATATATCCAAAGATTTTAGTGTGATAAAGTAATCAACTGCTAAACTGATAAAAGAGTGTAGTGGCTGTTTGGCACACGTAAAAGGAATACAGGAGGATATATGTAATGAAAAAGAGATTAGTACTGCTCCTTGTTACGGCAATGGCAGCTACAACGGTATTGGCAGGATGTGGAAGTAAAGATTCCGGTTCATCTGATAATGGGAAGAAATCGTCAAAAGAAGCAAAGGTAGAGAATGAAGATGATACATTGATCGTTGGATTTGATGCTTCTTTCCCGCCATATGGATATAAAGACGACAGTGGAGAATATGTTGGATTCGACCTCGATCTTGCACAGGAGGTATGTGACAGAAACAACTGGAAACTGGTAAAACAGCCAATTGACTGGGATTCCAAGGACGCGGAACTGAATTCCGGGACGATAGACTGTATCTGGAATGGATTTACTATGAACGGTCGTGAAGATGATTACACGTGGTCAGATCCATATATTGATAACAAGCAGGTTGTAGTAGTCAGAAGTGATTCCGGTATTGATGATTTTGCCGGGCTGAAGGGAAAGCATGTGGAAGTACAGACGGATTCTTCCGCACTTGCGGCACTGGAAGGGGATCAGAAAGATCTGGCGGCAACATTTGCAGATCTGAATCAGGTTGCTGAATATAATACAGCATTCATGGATCTGGAATCTGGTGCATGCGATGCAATTGCAATGGATATCGGAGTTGCGAACTATCAGGTGAATTCAAGAAAAAATCCGGATGATTATAAGATCCTGGATAAAGAAATTTCATCTGAACAGTATGCGGTTGGATTCAAAAAAGGAAATACAGAGCTGAAAGATAAAGTCCAGAAGACACTGGATGAAATGGCAGAAGACGGAACAGTGGATAAGATTGCAGAAAAATATGCAGATTACGGAGTTCCGGGAGCTCTTTGTATAGGAAAGAACGGTAAGTAAAATGAAGGGGCCAACCCCGGAGGGGATTGGCTCTTTTTTACTCGCTTGAAAGAACTGGAGGATGTAACAGATGGAGATAGGAACACTGATAAGAGAGCTTGGTGGGGGAATGTGGATTTCGGCAGAGATATTTATCCTGACATTACTCTTTTCGCTGCCTCTTGGACTAGTAGTTGCATTTGGCAGAATGTCGAAGATCGCACCGGTCAGATGGATTTCAAAATTATACATATCAATTATGAGAGGAACACCGCTGATGTTGCAGCTTATGGTGGTGTATTTCGGACCTTATTATCTGTTTGGAATGCGAATTTCCACAGGATATCGTATGACAGCAGTACTGATTGGTTTTGCAATTAATTATGCGGCATATTTTGCAGAAATTTACAGAGGCGGAATTGAAGCAATTCCGGTGGGACAGTATGAAGCGGCAAAGGTGCTTGGGTATTCGAAAGGTCAGACGTTTTTCCGTATTGTATTTCCACAGGTGTGTAAACATATTCTGCCTGCCGTGACGAATGAGATCATTACATTGGTAAAAGATACTTCACTTGCATTTGTATTGGCGGTAACTGAGATGTTTACTATGGCAAAGCAAATCGCAGCGGCACAGACCTCTATGGTTCCATATATCGCGGCCGGTATCTTCTATTATGTGTTCAACCTGCTGGTTGCGATGATCATGGAGAAGATTGAAGAAAAATTGAATTATTACCATTAGGAGGAATAGACCATGAGTCTGCTTGAAATGAAAAATATTAAAAAAAGCTTTAATGGAGTAGAAGTTCTGAAAGACATTTCTCTAAAGGTAGAAAAGGGAGAAGTTCTGGGTATTATCGGCCCGTCGGGTTCCGGTAAATCGACACTTCTTCGGTGTGCGACAGGACTTGAGACTGCGGATGCGGGAGAGATTCATTACGAAGGAACATTCGGACTCGTATTTCAGAACTTTAATCTGTTCCCACATTATTCGGTGATGAAGAATATTACAGATGCGCCGATCAAAGTGCAGAAGCGTAAGAAAGAAGAGGTTTATAAAGAAGCAAGAGAGCTTTTAAAGAAGATGGGACTTTCCGATAAGGAAAATGCATATCCATGTCAGTTATCGGGCGGACAACAGCAGCGTGTATCGATTGCGAGAGCACTTGCGCTGAATCCGGACATTCTGTTCTTTGATGAGCCGACGTCGGCATTAGATCCGGAACTTACTGCAGAGATTCTGAAGGTCATTCGTGAACTTGCAATGGAACATATGACGATGGTAATTGTCACCCATGAGATGAATTTTGCGAGAAATGTATCTGATCATGTGATTTTTATGGACGGGGGAGTGATCGCAGTGGAAGGAACTCCGGAGGAAGTATTTGATTCATCGAATGAAAGAATGAAAGAATTTCTGGGGAAATTCAATGATTAATCGTCATGCGTTCAAAAGAGATTGTATGTTAAAATTCTAATGAATAAAACACAATTATAAGTAAAACTTATTAAAAGGTGCGCTATAAATAATGTATCGGTACGAATACAAGGCAGGTGGAAATATTGCTTTTCCTTCTGCCTTGTATTATACTAATATAGCAAAATGCTTTTTAAAGACAGTTTTGACAAATGAAAAATTTGAAAAGAATGGAGTCTGCATTTATGAGTGAATTTGAAAAAGTAACAACAGGACTGGGTGAAGAATGCGGTGTATTTGGAGCCTATGATATGGATGGCGGAGATGTTGCACCATCCGTTTATTATGGACTTTTTGCATTGCAGCACAGAGGACAGGAAAGCTGTGGTATTGCGGTGACGGATACATATGGAGAGAGAAAAGTACATTCCAAGAAAGGCCTTGGACTGGTAAATGAAGTATTCGATGAAGAGTCGCTTCAGAAACTGAAGGGAAATCTTGGTGTCGGACATGTCAGATATTCGACGGCGGGTGGTTCCAGAGCAGAAAATGCGATGCCACTGGTTATTAATTATGTGAAAGGAATTCTTGCGATCGCACATAATGGTAACCTGACCAATGCAATCGAGCTTCGCCATGAACTGGAGTACACAGGCGCAATTTTCCAGACAACGATTGATTCTGAAGTGATTGCATATCATATTGCCAGAGAACGTCTGAATGTAAAGAAGGCAGAAGACGCGGTGAAAAATGCGATGAAGAAGATCAAAGGTGCATATGCGCTGGTTGTTACCTCGCCGAGAAAATTGATCGGAGCAAGAGATCCGTTCGGACTGAAACCGCTCTGTATCGGAAAGAGAGATAATACATATTTCCTTGCTTCCGAAAGCTGTGCGATTGCTGCCGTTGGCGGAGAATTCGTAAGAGATGTAGAGCCTGGAGAAATTGTAAGCTTCACAAAACATGGAATGAAATCGGATAAATCCATGGCGATCGATCCGAAGAAGCAGGCAAGATGTATTTTTGAATATATATATTTCGCAAGAATGGACAGTGTGATTGATAATGTTAATGTCTATCATGCAAGAATTGTTGCGGGAAAGGCACTGGCAGAGTCGTATCCGGTAGATGCTGATCTGGTTGTTGGCGTGCCGGATTCCGGACTGGTTGCGGCAAAAGGATATTCGGAACAGTCTGGTATCCCGTATGGAATGGCATTCCATAAGAACAGTTACGTCGGAAGAACATTTATTAAGCCAAAACAAAGCCAGAGAGAAAGCAGTGTAAAGATTAAGCTGAATGTAATTGAAGAGGTTGTAAAAGGAAAACGTATTGTTATGGTGGATGATTCTATTGTACGTGGAACAACCTGTGCGAATATCATTAAGATGCTCAAGAAGGCCGGAGCAAAGGAAGTGCATGTAAGAATCAGTTCCCCACCGTTCTTACATCCATGTTATTTCGGAACAGATGTGCCTTCAAATGAACAGTTGATCGCACATTCTCATACAACGGAACAGATCCGTGAGATGATCGGGGCAGATTCGCTTGGATATATGGAAGTTGAAAAGCTGAAAGATATGGTTGGAGATCTGGCATTCTGTGATGCATGCTTCACGGGAAATTACCCGATGGAAGTACCGGGAAGAGATATTTCACTGGCGTTTGAATAAAAAACAGGTTAAAATAGTCAGGTAGAAGAATTGATGAAGGAGATTATGAGTATGAGTAACGACAGATATACAAGTCCACTTTCAGAAAGATATGCAAGTAAAGAGATGCAGTACATTTTTTCGCCGGATAAGAAGTTCCGCACATGGAGAAAACTCTGGATCGCTCTTGCGGAGACGGAAAAAGAACTGGGACTTGATATTACAGATGAACAGATTGAGGAATTAAAAGCACATGCAGATGACATCAATTATGATGTGGCAAAAGAAAGAGAAAAAGTAGTCCGCCATGATGTAATGTCTCATGTATACGCATATGGAAAACAGTGTCCGAAGGCAAAAGGAATCATCCATCTTGGAGCAACTTCCTGCTATGTAGGTGATAATACAGATATCATCCTGATGTCAGAAGCACTGGAAATCGTCAGAAAGAAACTGATCAATGTGATCGCCGAACTTGCAAAGTTCGCAGATGAACACAAGAATCTTCCGACACTGGCATTCACACATTTCCAGCCTGCACAGCCTACTACAGTAGGTAAGAGAGCAACGCTTTGGATGCAGGAATTTATGATGGATCTTGAAGATCTGGAATATGTGAAGGGAAGCTTAAAACTTCTTGGATCTAAGGGAACGACAGGAACACAGGCAAGTTTCCTGGAACTCTTTGACGGAGATCAGGAGACGATCGATAAGATTGATCCGATGATCGCCAAGAAGATGGGATTTGAGACCTGCTATCCGGTATCAGGACAGACTTATTCACGTAAGGTGGATACCAGGGTTGTGAATGTACTTGCAGGTATCGCAGCAAGTGCCCATAAGATGTCCAATGATATCCGTCTCCTTCAGCATCTGAAAGAGATTGAAGAACCGTTTGAGAAGACACAGATTGGATCTTCTGCAATGGCATATAAGAGAAACCCAATGAGAAGTGAAAGAATTGCTTCACTTTCCAGATATGTGATGGTGGATGCCATGAACCCGGCAATCACTTCTGCGACACAGTGGTTTGAAAGAACACTGGATGATTCAGCAAACAAACGTCTCAGCGTACCAGAAGGATTCCTTGCAATTGACGGTATTCTGGACTTGTGTCTGAATGTAGTAGACGGACTGGTTGTATATCCGAAAGTTATTGAAAAGAGACTTATGTCAGAACTTCCGTTCATGGCTACAGAGAACATCATGATGGACGCTGTAAAAGCCGGTGGAGACAGACAGGAACTTCATGAGAGAATCCGTGAATTATCTATGGAAGCAGGACGTAATGTAAAAGAAAAAGGACTGGATAATAACCTGCTTGAACTGATCGCAGCAGATCCGGCATTCAACCTTTCACTGGAAGAATTGCAGAAGACAATGGATCCTGCCAAATATGTAGGACGTGCACCGGTACAGGTGGAGGCATATCTGAATAATGTGGTAAATCCGATGCTGGAAGCAAATAAGGAAATCCTTGGCGTAACAGCGGAAATCAACGTATAAAAGGATATAAAGAAACTGCTAAAAAGAAAGTGGTATCTCGAGTGTGGCGAGATGCCACTTTCTTTCCTTAAGTACGTGCTTTATAATCATATATATAAACTATAAGTGAAATGTCAGGGAAGAAGGTGGATAGATGGGAATGAATATACAAAAGAGTGCCGGTGTAAAAGCAGATACATTTATATTAAAACGTAATAACATGGACAGATGGATCCGAATGGATGTGGCTATGTTGATTATATTGGCAATTTGTACCCGTCTTGTCGCAGGAATAATGAATGTGGAGAAGATGGATGCTTATACAGGATCCGGTGAAGGATTCTGCAAAGCAGTATCGGAAAGTCATGGCGTGGATATGGTAAAAGATTGTTTTGAATTAGGAACTCAGAAGGTTTTGGATGTAAAGAAAACTGCGAAAAGTGTATGTAAGTCTGTGACGATAAAGAAAACGATGCAGGATGTAATAAGACCGACGGAAACAGAAGAAATAATTCCGGAAGTAAAAGGTGTTCCGGAAGCAAAAGACGGGAAAGCTGCATGGGCAAATATGGACTCCGCGAAAACAGAGACCATAACGCAGGAAACAGTTACGGATAAGAGTGTTCCGGAATCTATAACAGGAAAAATAACAGAAGAACCTGCAGGAGAACCAATGACAGAAGACTTGTTGAACCTGGAAGGCTTTAAGGTGAATTCAGAAGGCGTGATAGAAGGATATGAGAATCTGGATCTGATTCTGTGTGATGGGATGATCATCTTTCCGGCAGATGAAAGATGCAGCGGAATAGGAGAACATGCACTGGATGGAATTTCGGATGCGGTAGAAGTCTATATTCCGGCGAATATTACTTTTGTTGCACCAGGAGTATTGGAGAAGATAGGCGGACTTATGTATATTGAAGTTGCACCGGATAATCCGGTGTATGAAAGCCGGGATGGGATGCTTTACAACAAGGGAGGAGAACTTATAAGCCGGCCGAATGGAAGATGATATAATTGGGGTAAAAAGGGTGTGCGAAAAGCACATCTTTTTTGCGAAAAAATGCTCTAGGATTTTAGAATGACAGGTGTTATAATAGGCAGGGTCAAGAATCAAAAAAGGAGCAGAACGAAAAATGAATATTCGACAGGTGACAGACGGGAAAGAAGATTATATAGAATTACTTCGAGCTGGTGACCCGGATGAATCCAGAATTCGAAAATTGCTGGAAAAAGGAGAACTGTTCTTACTGGAAGAACACGGAAAGCTCCGCACACTTTGTATAGTGATATTTTCAGAAGAAAAGAAATGTGAGATTAAGAATATCGTAACCATAAAAAAGGATCAGGGAAAAGGTTACGGCAGATATATGATACATTATATATGTGAACATTACTGTGCGCAGTATGACTGGGTATATATGAAGAAGGAACGTTGCCTGGACATCATGGAATTTTGCGAAAAATGCGGATTTTCTGATGAAGATGAGAAATATCTGAAAAAAGAACTGATGTCTGAGATTGATACAAAACGTGTGATCAATCTCGCGATGGAAGCAGGACGGATGCTTCTGAAAAACGGAGGAGAAATTTTTCGTGTGGAAGAGACGATGATGCGGATCTGTCATAGATTTGGAGTGAAATATGTAGATTTATTCACATTGAGTCACGGACTCTTTATTTGTGCAGGAACTGATAAAGAAAAATTATATACAAAAGTTAAACAAGTACCGCTTTCTTCTACACATCTGGGAATCGTAGCGGAAGTAAACGATCTTTCCAGAGAAATTGCAGCAGGGCATGTAGGGATAGAAGAGGCCTGGAAAAAATTAAAACAGATAAATAAAATGCCGACAAAAAGGATATCCTATCAGATTGCAGCCGCAGGTTTGAGTGCTGGGGGACTGGGATATCTGTTGGGAGGAACACCGATGGAGGCGTTTGTGGCGATTTTTGTCGGCTGTGTCGTGTTTGCGTGGTCATTGTTTGCAGGAAAACACGGAATTTCCAAAATCCTGGTTCACATTGTAGGAGGAATTATTATTGCTTCGATGGCGTTGGCAGCAATGCAGATACCGGCATTTGGAAATCTGCGGATGGAAGGAATTGTAACAGGCGGAATCATGCCATTGGTACCGGGACTTGCTTTTGTAAATGCAATCCGTGATCTGGCGGACAGTGATTATCTGGCGGGTACAGTGAAGATGATTGATGCGGTCATGGTATTTGTATATATTGCAATCGGAGTCGGGGCAGCTCTGACGGTTTATCATCATGTGTTGGGAGGCGTTTTGTGATGGTCATAAAAATTGTAGCAAATCTGGCGTGTTCGTTTATCGGGACGATAGCATATGCGGTCATGTTCCAGGTGCCCAGAAGATTTTATATAGGATGTGGAATTACGGGATCGGTGGGCTGGATGATATATAAGCTCGCTTCTGTATATTGTTCTGTTGCGGTAGCATCATTTATTGGAACAGTGTGTACTGTGCTGGTGGCAAGAATGTTGACGGTACGGCTTAAGTGTCCTATTACAATTTTCCTGATTTCGGGAATTATCACGTTAGTACCGGGTGCCGGAATATATTTTACGGCATATTATCTGGTGACCAATCAGCTTGCTATGGCAGCGGTAAAAGGATTGGGAGCGGTAAAAGTGGCTTTTGCAATCGTGCTTGGAATTGTGTGTATCGTGTCTATTCCGAGAGAAGTTTTCCAGAAAGAATATTGGATCGAGAGAAAACTCAAAAAACAGCAAAAAGGAAAGATATGATAGAAAAGGTTGCTGTCAGTTACAGACTTGTGCTACAATGAAAGGACGAATAGTGTTCTAATGTATGTAGTAATACATAGATTTCATACATTTAAAAACAATAAGAAACAGGAGATAATGATAGTTATGAGTAAGGTAAGAACAAGATTTGCACCAAGTCCTACAGGAAGAATGCATGTAGGAAACTTAAGAACAGCGTTGTATACTTATTTGATCGCAAAGCATGAAGGCGGAGATTTTATTCTCCGAATTGAGGATACAGATCAGGAACGTTTTGTGGAAGGAGCACTGGATATTATTTATCATACTCTGAAAGAAACAGGACTGGTTCACGACGAAGGTCCGGATAAAGATGGAGGAGTAGGTCCATATGTACAGAGTGAACGTAATGCACAGGGAATTTATCTGAAATATGCAAAACAGCTGATTGAACAGGGGGATGCTTATTATTGTTTCTGCGATAAAGAGCGTCTGGAATCGCTGAAGAGTAAAGTTTCAGATGAAGATGGCGGAACAGAGATTGTTGTATATGACAAGCACTGCCTGCATTTAAGTAAAGAAGAGGTTGAGGCGAATCTCGCAGCGGGAAAACCACATGTTATCCGTTTTAACATGCCTACAGAAGGCACAACAACATTCCATGATGAGATTTACGGAGATATTACAGTGCCGAATGAGGAACTGGACGATCTGATCCTGATCAAGTCAGACGGATATCCGACATATAATTTTGCCAATGTTGTCGATGATCACCTGATGGGAATTACACATGTAGTGCGCGGTAATGAATATCTGTCATCTGCACCGAAGTATAATAAGATTTATGAAGCTTTTGGATGGGATGTACCGGTATATGTTCATTGTCCGCTTATTACAGATGAGAACCATAAGAAACTGAGTAAACGTTGCGGACACTCTTCTTACGAAGATCTGATCGAGCAGGGATTTGTGACAGAGGCAGTTGTAAACTACGTAGCACTTCTTGGATGGTCACCGGAAGGAAATCAGGAGATCTTCTCACTGGAAGAACTGGTAAAAGCATTTGATTTCCATCGAATGAACAAGTCACCGGCTGTATTCGATCTTGGAAAACTGAAGTGGATGAATGGGGAATATATCAAGGCTATGGACTTCGATAAGTTTTATGAAAGAGCCGAGAAGTATGTCCGCGATGTTATTACAAAAGATTATGATCTGAAGAAGATTGCAGCACTGGTAAAATCAAGAATTGAGATTTTCCCGGATATCGAGGAACAGATTGATTTCTTTGAAGCAGTACCGGAATATGATACAGCTATGTACTGCCATAAAAAGATGAAAACGAATGAAGAAAATTCACTGGAAGTATTAAAAGAAGTTCTGCCGCTGCTGGAAGCTCAGGAAGATTACAGCAATGATGCATTATTTGCACTTCTTAAAAAGTATGTTGATGAGAAGGGCGTGAAAGTAGGATATGTAATGTGGCCAATCCGTACTGCAGTTTCCGGAAAACAGAGCACGCCGGGTGGTGCAACAGAGATTATGGAAATTCTTGGAAAAGAAGAATCTGTAAAACGTATTAAAGACGGAATTGAATTATTAAGCAAGTAAGGGGATTCTATGAGTTTAAATCATGCTCAGACAGAGGCAGTCGCCCATAATAAAGGACCATGTATGGTCCTTGCCGGTCCCGGTTCAGGGAAAACTCTAACCATTGCAAAGAGAATAGAATATCTGATCATGAAGCATAAGGTAAGGCCAGAAGAAATTCTGGTCATTACCTTTACTAAGTATGCGGCTTGGGAGATGAAAAACAGGACCCGAAGTATATGTGGTCCTTCTTCTTATGCAGTAACATTCGGCACATTTCATGGAATATATTATGGAATTTTGAAATGGGCGTATCGCCTGAATCAGTCGAATCTTTTATCGGATGAAGAAAAGTACAGGATATTAAGAGAAATTTTACCCGGAATTGACTGGGATCAGGAACCGGAGGCAGATGAAGAAAAAGATTATCTGCAGGAACTGGCGATCGAGATAGGAAATGTAAAAAATAACTGTATGGATATTGAAGAATATGAGCCGGTGAAATATACGACAGAGAAATTCCGCAAACTGTACAGAACCTATGAGGAGACAAAAAAGAAATATCGTAAAATTGATTTTGAGGATATGCTGATACAGTGCAGAGATCTTTTTATGAAACGGCCGGATATCCTGAAAAAATGGCAGGAAAAATTTCAGTATATTCTTGTAGATGAATTTCAGGATGTGAATCAGGCACAATATGATGTGGTACGGATGCTGGCGGCGCCTCAGGACAATCTGTTTGTGGTAGGGGATGATGATCAGTCAGTGTATGGATTCAGAGGGGCAAAGCCGGGAATCATGAAGGAATTTATGAAGGATTATCCAAAGGCCAGACAGATCCTTCTGGATGTCAATTATCGCAGCAGCGGATATATTGTAAAAGGGGCTCTGCGTGTGATCGGAAATAATAAAATCCGGTTTGAAAAAAAGATAGAGGCATTCAGGAAACCAGATGAGACAGTTCATGTTCAGGAAGTAAAAGATCCGGTGCAGGAAGCGGAATATGTGTTGGAAAGGATTCGCGAATACCGGGAAAAAGGTGTATCGTATACGGAAATGGCTGTATTGTACAGGACAAATGTGGATGCAAGGGCAATGTCAGAACTGATGACGGAGTATCAGATCCCGTTTGTGATGAAAGAACATTTGAATAACATTTATGAGCATTTTATAGCACTTGATATGATCAGTTATCTCCGTTTGTCACAGGGAGAATATGACAGAAAATATTTTCTCCAGATTGCGAACCGGCCAAACCGCTATCTTACAAGAGAGAGTATGAAGACGGGAAATGTTTCTTATGAATCACTCCGGAGATATTACCGGGATAAAGACTGGATGGTTGACAGAATCGATCAGCTGGAATGGGACATGAAGATGATCTGTGACAAGACACCGTATGCAGCCATTCAATATATACGGAAACGCATGGGATATGATGAGTTCCTGAAGGAATATGCAGCATACAGAAAGATTTCTTCGGAAGATCTTTTTGCAGTGCTCGAAGAAATCTGGCAGAACTCCAAGGGGTATGGCACCATAAAAGAATGGTTTGAACATATTGAAAGTTATGGAAAAATGCTGAAAGAACAGAATAAGAAAAACGGAGAAAAAGAAGGGGTAAACCTGATGACAATGCATGCTGCAAAGGGACTTGAGTTTGATACCGTATTTGTGATTGAAGCAAATGAGGGAAGCTGCCCATACAAGAAAGCAACTGCCAACGAAGAAATAGAAGAAGAACGCCGGCTTTTTTATGTGGCGATGACAAGAGCGAAGAGAAAGCTGGTTATCAGTTATGTAAAAGAAAAAAACGGGAAAGATCTTCTCCCTTCCCGTTTTGTATCCGAATTACTCCTCAATGTCTGATTCGTCGAATTCCTGGGAATCCATCCATTCATCAAATGCATCCGCTGCAATTTCATATTCTTCATCGTCTTCAATGTTGCCGAGGTCAGGTTCGCCGTCCTCGGTTTCATTATACTGATAAAGATAAACATCACCAGCTTCATTCGGCTCAAGATTTTCGTCCAGAGGCAGCAGGGCAATGTATTCCTTGCCTGCAGCTTCATATACTGTGAGGATTGCACATTCGATGACTTCGTCATTGTCAAGTGTAAGCTCTACTGTGGTGTAGCCTTCTGTTTCCTTTGTGTCGCTCATATCATAGTCTCCTTTACTAATTTTAAAACTTATCTTAACTTTAACAAAGAAAGCGATAAAAAGCAAGATGATAGTAGTCAAACAGACAAAAATGTTGTAAAATGTAGCTGTATGTAACGCAATAATAAGGAGGAATAACAACATGATGAAGAAGAGAATGTTAGGAGTGATCGCAGTATTACTCGTATGCATTTTCGCATTATCCGCATGCAAAAAGGAAGCAGGAAAACCAGTGGATAATGCAGTCAGTGAGGATACAACAGATGATTCGGAGGATACAGATCAGACAGATGATGCAGGAAAGTACAAATTTGGCTTTTCTGTAATTGATATGCAGAATCCGTATTTTATAACACTTGAAGAGGCCGTACAGCAGGTCGTGGATAAAGAAGAGTGCACAATGGTAGTAAAAGACCCGTCGTCGGATGCGGATACGCAGGCGGAGCAGATACAGGAGATGATCGATGAGGGGATTAATGCAATCTTTCTTTGCCCGGTAGACTGGGAAAAGATTACTCCGTCATTACAGGCTTTGCAGGAGGCTGGTGTGAAGATCATCAATATAGATTCACAGGTGAAAGATACAGACTATATAGATGCCTATGTCGGTTCTAATAACAGCGAAGCGGGTAAGCTCTGTGGTAATGACCTGATTGAAAAATATCCGGATGGCGGGACAGTGGCGATTCTGGAGGCAACAAAGCAGAATTCGATCAATGACCGTATTACGGGATTTGAGCAGACAATTGCCAAAGCGGAAAAAGGATTTGAAGTCGTAGCAAGAGAAGATACCAACGGAACGTTCGACAGTGCACTGGAAGCTGCAAAAAAGATCCTGAATGAACAGCCGGATATTACTGCGATTATGTGTGGAAATGATCAGATGGCCGTGGCAGCTAAGACTGCATTGAATCTTGCTGGAAATGATCAGACGGTTGTATACAGTATAGACGGCTCTCCGGATATAAAAAAAGAATTAAAAAAGGCAGATGGTCAGATTGCAGGAACCGTTGCACAGTCGCCGGTCAACATCGGAAAGAAAGCGGTTGATATTGCATTGGATATTCTGGAAGGGAAAGATTTTGAAAAAGAGACATCCGTAGATGTATTTATGATCAATAAAGAGAATGTTGAAATGTATGGCGCAGATGGATGGCAATAGGCGTCAGCAGACAATGGGAAGGAAATAATATGAGAGAGGTTCAGGGATATCCGTTACCGCTGGGGGTTCAGATCAGTGAGAACAAAATAAATTTTTCGATTGCAGTTCCGACAGAGAAAAAATGTCAGCTGTTAATATATCGTGCAGGAAGAAAACGACTGTACAGACAATTTGAGATGGAGACGGCAGTGGGAGAAGTACGCTGTATTGCACTTACGGATATCGAACCGGAAGAGTATGAGTATAATTATTTGATTAATGGTGAGGTTGTTGTGGATCCTTATGTGCAGGCGCTGGCCGGAAGAGAGCATTGGGGTGTAAAAAAAGAGACCGCCAGACATGAAATCAGAGGCCGTTTTCTGTCACAGGAGTATGACTGGGAGGGAGACCACACTTTACAGATTCCTTATCATCAGGTAATTGCCTACAGTCTGCATGTAAGGGGATTTACAAGACATGCTTCGTCGAAGGTAAAGTCGAAAGGAACGTTTCAGGGGATTATAGAAAAGATAGATTATCTTACAGATCTTGGAATTAATCAGATCCATTGTATGCCGGTGTATGAATTTGAGGAATGCCAGACATATAGAAATTACTGGGGATATGGAGAAGGGTTCTATTTTGCTCCTAAGAGTGCATATTCTTCGGATGGTGATGGGGCCAGAGGACTTAAGGATATGGTCAAAGCATGCCATAAAGCCGGAATAGAGGTTGTGCTTGAAATGCCGTTCTGTACAGGTGCAGATAAGATGATGATGCTGGAATGCCTGCGGTATTATGTGATGGAATATCATATAGATGGTTTTATACTGAACCCATTGGTCATTCCGATAGAAAGTGTTCATGCAGATCCGGTTTTGAAAAAAACAAAGATAATGGAACACGAACTGGGATTCCAGACAGTGATGCGTCGTTTCCTTAAAGGCGATGAAGGCATGATTCCGGATGTGATTTACTGGCTTAAGCATCATTCAGAGAAACAGGGAATATTTAATTGTATTACAGATCAGAACGGTTTTACTTTAAATGATCTTGTATCCTATGACTCAAAACACAATGAGGAAAATGGAGAAAAGAATCAGGACGGACCGGATTATAATTACAGCTGGAACTGCGGGGCGGAAGGGCCAAGCAGGAAAAAAGCTGTTACAGAACTTCGAAAACATCAGATTTATAATGCGTTTTTCCTGTTACTTCTTTCACAAGGAACACCATGTATACTGGCAGGAGATGAATTCGGTAACACCCAAAAGGGCAATAATAATGTTTACTGCCAGGACAATTCTGTCGGATGGACGGACTGGCGGGGGCTGGAAAAGAAAAAGATGTTACATGATTTTGTTAAAAAACTGATTTTATTTAGAAAAGAGCATGATCTTCTGACACCCGAGAGGGAACTTCAGGGGATTGATCTGAGTTGCTGTGGCGTTCCTGATGTATCGTATCATGGCGAGGAAGCTTGGCAGGTGCCGAAAGAAGTATCAAGCAGACAGCTTGGAGTATATTACAGTGGAGCCCGGACGAAGAATGCGGATTGCTATGTGGCATATAATATGCACTGGCTGGAGCACGTATTTGCGCTGCCGGCGTTGCCTAAGGGATATGGGTGGTATGTAAGAGCAACGACAGATCGTGGAATTCTGGATTACCCGGAACTTTTAAAAGACCAGAAAAAAGCAGAGTTAAAAGAGAGGTCGATCGCGGTGTTTACGGCGGACCGGATTGTGGAGGTTGAGACGAAGAAAAATGAAAGCATTACAACACTTACAGACGATCAATCATCATAAATATCTTGTTATGAAAGAATGTTTTGAAGTAGGACTTTATAAGCAGGGCCTTCTTCATGATATGTCAAAATATTCTCCGACGGAGTTCCTTGTGGGATGTAGGTACTATCAGGGAAATCGAAGTCCGAATAATGCGGAAAGAGAAGCAACCGGATATTCCTGGGCATGGCTTCATCATAAAGGACGGAATAAGCATCATTATGAATACTGGATTGATTATAGTGTGATACCGGGGGAGGGCATGGTTGGTTTGAAAATGCCGCTTCGGTACGTGGTAGAGATGTTCATGGATCGTATTGCAGCTTCAAAGACTTACCAGGGAGAAGCATACAGAAACTGGCATCCATTGGAATATTACGAAAAGGGTGCGGCAAGACTTGGAAAAATGATTCATCCGGATACGGCAAAACTTTTGCATGAATTGTTAGAGATGCTGGCCGAAGAAGGAGAGGAAAAAACTTTTTCATACATTAAGCATGTACTGCTGAAACAGAAGAAATATTAACAGTTTATGCAATAGTTCAAAAAAATTAAAAAATTTCAAAAAAACTGTTGACAGAATAACAATTCTCATGTATTATATATCTTGTCTTCGCGAGAGAGCAAAGATGAATGCGGAAGTGTCGGAACTGGCAGACGAGCAAGACTAAGGATCTTGTAAGCATTGCGCTTGTGTGGGTTCAAGTCCCATCTTCCGCAGTTACCTTTCCTGATAGGAAGGTGAAAATTACATAATGAATGCGCGGAAGTGTCGGAACTGGCAGACGAGCAAGACTAAGGATCTTGTAAGCATTGCGCTTGTGTGGGTTCAAGTCCCATCTTCCGCATTCATCATTAGAAAAGGACTTTCATTTATATGGAAGTTCTTTTTTTGCTTCTATATTCATAATACCCCAATATATCATTATACACGAAAAAGTCAATAAAAAAAGAAAAAAATTAAAGGAAAGCAAAAAGTTTTGTCGAATAATAATAATGAGGAGATTCAAAATGTATTATTCTGATGAGATTATTGAAGAAGTAAGATCAAGAAATGATATCGTAGATGTGATATCTACTTATGTAAAACTGCAGAAAAAAGGAAGCTCATATTTTGGCCTGTGCCCGTTTCATAATGAAAAGTCTCCTTCTTTTTCTGTCAGCAGACAGAAGCAGATGTATTATTGCTTTGGATGCGGGGCAGGAGGAAATGTATTTACATTTCTGATGGAGTATGAGAATTATACATTTGTTGAAGCGTTGAAATATCTGGCAGACCGGGCAGGAGTGGAACTTCCGGAGGAAGAGTATTCCAGAGAAGCAAAAGAACGTGCGGATACCAGAGCGATACTTCTGGAGATCAACAAAGCTGCAGCACAGTATTATTATATACAGCTTAAGAGCAGCCGGGGTGCGGTCGGTCTGGAATATTTTAAAAAGCGTAAGCTTAGTGATGAGACCATTAAGGCGTTCGGTCTGGGTTATTCGAATAAGTACAGCGATGACCTGTATCGGTATCTGAAGTCCAAAGGGTATAAAGATGATATGATTGCCAAGGCGGGATTGATCAGCATTGATGAAAAGAACGGGGTGTATGACAAGTTCTGGAATCGTGTGATGTTTCCGATCATGGATGTCAACAGCCGGGTGATCGGATTCGGCGGCCGTGTTATGGGCGATGCAAAGCCAAAATACCTGAACTCCCCGGAGACAATGATCTTTGATAAAAGCCGGAATCTGTATGGCCTGAACCGGGCAAGGCGTACCAAAAAGCCATATTTCCTTTTGTGTGAGGGCTATATGGACGTGATATCATTGCATCAGGCAGGATTTACCAATGCGGTTGCATCACTGGGTACAGCACTGACACCGGGACATGCTGCACTGATTCACAGGTATGTACAGGAAGTGTATCTGACTTATGACAGTGACGGGGCCGGTACAAGGGCGGCATTAAGAGCGATGCCAATCCTGAGAGATGCCGGAATCACAGCAAAGATCATAAGAATGGAACCGTATAAGGACCCGGATGAATTTATTAAGAATCTGGGCGCAGAAGCATTTGAAGAGCGAATTGCAAGTGCGAGAAATGTATTCATGTACAGTCTGGAAGTCCTGGAGAAAGACTATGATATGAATTCACCGGAAGGAAAGACGGAGTTCATGAAGGAGACGGCAAGAAGGCTTACACAGTTTGAAGAAGAAATTGAACGTAATAATTACATAGAAGCAGTGGCAAAGGCCTATCATGTCGGATTTGAAGAGCTTCGAAAACTGGTCGGTAAGATGGCGGTACAGACAGGACTTGCAAAGCCTGCAGAAAGACCGAGGGAGATACAAAATAACAGGAAGAATAAAAAAGAAGACGGAATTTTAGTATCCCAGAAGGTGCTGCTTACATGGCTGATTGAAAGTGAAGAGATTTTTCACCAGATTGAAAAGTATATTACACCGGAAGATTTTTCGGAAGGACTTTTCAGAAAAGTGGCAGAACTTTTATATGAACAGTATGAAAAACATGAAGCCAATCCGGCGCAGATTATGAATCATTTTACAGATGAAGAGGAACATCGGGAAGTGGCAGGACTGTTCCACACGAAGATCAAAGAACTGACAACGGTGAAGGAGCAGGAAAAGGCACTGCAGGAGACAATTCTGAGAGTCAAGGAACACAGCATTGAAGAAGCAACAAAGAATCTGGATCCTACAGATATTCAGGGATTGCAGCGCCTGATGAATGAAAAAAGAAAGATGCAGGATCTTCGGACACTGCATATTTCCATTAATTAAGGATAAAATATAAACAAGCAATGAGAGGATGGACATTACATGGACGAAAATATTGTAAAATTCCAGGAAAAATTAAGAGAACTTGTATCACTTGGAAAAAAGAAAAAGGGAATCCTGGAGATTCAGGAAATTAATGATTTCTTCTCTGATATGGAACTGGATTCAGATCAGATGGAGAAGGTATTTGATTACCTGGAAGCAAACAACGTTGATGTGCTCAGAATCAGTAATGACGATGATGATATTCCGGATGAAATCGTAATGTCAGACGAAGATGATATTGATGTAGAGAAGATTGATCTTTCGGTACCAGATGGAATCAGTATTGAAGATCCGGTACGTATGTATCTGAAGGAAATTGGAAAGGTGCCGCTTTTGTCGGCAGAAGAAGAAGTTGAACTGGCCAAAAGAATGGCAGATGGGGACGAGGAGGCAAAGAAGAGACTGGCAGAAGCAAACTTGCGTCTGGTAGTAAGTATTGCAAAACGATATGTTGGTCGTGGCATGCTGTTCCTTGACCTGATCCAGGAGGGAAATCTGGGACTGATTAAGGCAGTAGAAAAGTTTGATTATCATAAAGGATTTAAATTCAGTACTTATGCTACGTGGTGGATCAGACAGGCTATTACAAGAGCAATTGCAGATCAGGCAAGGACAATCCGTATTCCGGTTCATATGGTTGAGACAATTAATAAACTGATCCGCGTATCCAGACAGTTACTGCAGGAACTTGGGCGTGAACCTACGCCGGAAGAGATTGCAGCTGAACTTGATATGCCGGTAGAAAGAGTAAGAGAAATCCTTAAGATTTCTCAGGAACCTGTTTCTCTGGAAACACCGATCGGTGAAGAAGAGGACAGTCATCTTGGAGATTTTATTCAGGATGATAATGTACCGGTACCGGCAGAAGCGGCAGCCCAGACACTTCTGAAAGAACAGCTTGACGAGGTTCTGGATACTCTGACAGAAAGAGAACAGAAGGTATTGCGATTAAGATTCGGTATGAACGATGGACGTGCACGCACACTGGAAGAAGTTGGAAAAGAATTTGACGTTACCCGTGAACGTATCCGTCAGATTGAGGCGAAAGCGCTCAGAAAGCTCCGTCATCCGAGCCGCAGCAGAAAATTAAGAGATTATTTAGATTAAGAAAAGAGGCGCCTATGGAACTATCAAAGAGACTGCAGGCAGTTGCAGATCTGGTGACAGAGGGCGCTTCTGTTGCAGATATCGGTACAGATCATGGTTATATTCCTATTTATCTTATAGAACACAATATAGCCGGAAAGGTGATCGCACTCGATATTAACAGAGGCCCGTTGGAGAGAGCCAGAATGCATGTGGTCGGACATGGACTGAAAGGGAAAATAGAGACAAGACTTTCGGACGGACTTGAAAAAGTGCTTCCGGGAGAAGTGGATACAATGATCGCTGCAGGCATGGGTGGAGGACTGGTGATTAAAATTCTGACAGAAGGATATCCGGTAGTAGAAATTTTGGATACAATGATCCTGCAGCCGCAATCTGAGATTGGTAAGGTGAGAAGATTTTTAAATGAACATAATCTTCAGATTACCGAGGAAAATATGGTTGAGGAAGATGGAAAATTTTATCCAATGATGAAAGTCATACACGGAAAAAAAGAAGAATATACAATATGTGAATATACATATGGCAAACGTCTGCTTTTGGAACAGCATCCTGTCCTGAAAAAATATCTGGACAGAGAGATGCAGATTAAAGAGAGTGTATTTCAACAACTTTTTAAACATCAGAACAGTGCAAGTGCTGCCGAGAGAATGGAAGAACTGAAACAGGAAATCATACTGACACAAGAGGCTTTAAAGTATTACGAGTAGAAGAAAGGGAGTATGTAAGATGTTGTGTAAAGATGTAATGTATGAGATTGAGAAAGAATATCCGCTTAATTATGCGCTGTCGTGGGACAATGTAGGACTTCTGGTGGGAAGAGATGATAAGGAAGTAAAAAGGATTTATATTGCATTAGATGCCACAGATGAAGTAATAGATGAAGCTGTCAGGACAGGAGCAGATATGTTGATTACACATCATCCGATGATATTTTCACCGATTAAGAGAATCCATAATCTGGATTTTGTCGGAGAACGTATCTTAAAACTGATACAGAACGATATTTCTTATTATGCTATGCATACGAATTATGATGTACTGGGAATGGCAGACCTTTCCGGGGATAAGATGAATATGAAGAATGCAGAAATTCTGGAAGTAACTGCAGAAGGGGATATAGGGAAAGAAGATGAACCCGAAGGGATCGGAAGAGTATCTGATCTTGAGACACCGATGACTCTCAGAGAATGCTGTGAAGATGTGAAGTCTGCATTTCATCTGGGGGCAGTAAAGGTATTCGGTAATCTGGAAGAAAAAGTAAAAAGAATAGCAATCTGTCCGGGTTCCGGTAAAAGTGTGATTCAGGCGGCACTGGATAAGAATGCGGATGTTCTGATCACAGGAGATATCGGACATCATGAAGGAATTGATGCGGTAGCCCAGGGACTGGCAATCATCGATGGCGGACATTATGGGATTGAACATATCTTTATTGAAGATATGAGACAGTATCTTGAAAAACATCTCAGTGAGGTTGAGATTGTTGCGGCATCGATCAGTCATCCGTTCCTGATCGTCTGATTCCATACATAACCCGGAGAGAAGAAATGAGGTGCAGGTATGAATGAAGTTTTTTATACAGTTCAGGTAGGGGACTGTGACAGAAAGTTTCGGGAAGGAACAACATATCTGGATATTGCAAAAGAATATCAGCATGAATATGAGCACGATATAGTATTAGTATTTGTTGATGGAAGGTTACAGGAATTATTTAAAACATTAAAAAAAGACTGTAAACTTGAGTTTGTGACGACTGCAGATTCGCTTGGATATAAAGCGTATCGCAGAAGTATGAGCCTGATGCTTGTAAAAGCGGTATATGATGTGGCAGAACATAAGAATATCGATAAAGTCCGTATTCATTATTCTGTAAGTAAAGGGTATTATTGTACGATAGAAGGCAATATAGAACTCACACAAGAGTTTCTGGATAAGGTAGAGAGACGGATGAGGACAATGGTAGAAAAGAATCTGCCGATTCAGAAAAAAAGTGTGCATACAGACGATGCGATTGCAATGTTTGGAGAGCATGGGATGCATGACAAAGAACGATTGTTTCATTATCGAAGGGTATCACGTGTGAATATTTACAGTATGAATGAATTTGAAGATTATTATTATGGATATATGGTTCCGAGTGCCGGATATTTAAAATATTTCAAATTATATTTGTATGATGAAGGGTTTGTAATTCAGATGCCGACCCAGGGTGAGCCGGAAAAAGTACCTCCGTTTGAACCACAGAACCAGCTGTTTCATGTGTTACAGGAATCAACGAAATGGGGAGATGCTCAGGGAATAGAAACGGTAGGTGATTTGAACGATAAAATTACCAGAAGTGATGTGAATGAACTGGTACTGGTACAGGAAGCGCTTCAGGAAGAAAAAATAGCGCAGATTGCGGAACAGGTCAGAGTACGTTCGGATGTTCGATTTGTACTGATCGCGGGGCCGTCTTCCTCCAGTAAGACAACGTTTTCTCATCGTTTGTCTGTACAGCTCAGGGCGAATGGACTGTGCCCGTATCCAATTGCAGTGGACAATTATTTTAAAGAACGTGAAGAGACTCCGAAAGATGAGAATGGCAATTATGACTTTGAGGGGCTGGGAGCGGTAGATGTAGAACTGTTTAATCGTCAGCTTCAGGAACTTCTCGATGGAAAAGAAGTGGTAATACCAGAATTTAATTTTGTCACGGGACACAAAGAATATAAGGGCAGACCGAAAAAGTTAAAGGAAAATGAAGTGCTTGTAATAGAAGGAATTCATTGCCTGAATCCGGAATTAACCAGAAATCTTCCGGATGAGAACAAGTTTAAAATATATATCAGTGCACTCACGCAGCTGAATATTGATGAACATAATCGGATTCCGACAACAGATGGGCGTCTGATCCGCAGAATTGTCCGAGATGCGAGAACGAGAGGAACTTCTGCAAAAGAAACTATCCGTATGTGGCCGTCTGTACGAAAAGGTGAGGAGTGTAATATATTCCCATATCAGGAGGAAGCGGATGTGATGTTCAATTCTGCATTGATTTATGAACTGGCAGTATTGAAACCATATGTAGAAGCACAGCTTTTTGGAATTGAAAGAGAGTGTCCGGAATATCTGGAAGCGAAACGTTTGTTAAAGTTCCTGGATTATTTTGTAGGGATCGGAAGCGAGAATGTGCCGGCAAATTCACTTTTAAGGGAGTTTATCGGTGGCGGATGTTTCCATGTATAATGTATAAAGTATAAATGCAAAAGAACCTGTCGTCGTCAGCTTCTTTTGCATTTTTGGGTATAACAAAGTATGCAAGAGAAGTTGCCGGTGGCAAGTTCTATGTATCAACATGCGTTCGGAAGAAGCAGTCACCTATTAAAGATAAATATTTTTGAGATATTCAATACGCGAAGTCATATTCTGCATCAGGAGATCTGTAAGTGTAATTGCAGCCATGGATTCCACTACAACAACCGCACGTGGAACGATAACCGGATCATGTCGTCCAGAAATAGCAATTTCGATGTTTTCTCCGGCAGTGTTTACTGTTTTCTGTGGTTGGGAAATAGATGGTGTCGGTTTGATGGCTGCGCGTAATATAATGGAACTTCCATCGCTGATACCGCCGAGAATCCCCCCACTATGGTTGGTCTGCTTCAAAACTTGTCCGTTTTCGGAGATGAAAGAATCATTGTTGATACTTCCTTTGGAAGATGTAACAGAGAATCCATCACCGATTTCTACACCTTTGACAGCCCCGATTGACATAACGGCTTTGGCGAGGGAAGCATCCAGTTTGTCAAAAACGGGCTCCCCGACACCTGCGGGCATACCTTCAATAATACATTCAATCAGACCGCCGGACGAATCCTGATCAGAAATACATTGTTCCAAATAGGCAGCTGCCTGCTGTGCGTATTCCGAATTTGGCATATAAAGGCGGTTTTCATTAATTACAGAATAATCATAGGCATCGGAAGGAATGGATACAGGACCGATTGCTTTGGTATAGGTAGTAAGTTTTATTCCAAGACATTCAAGAATGCGGGAAGCGACAGCTCCGCCGGCAACGCGTCCAATAGTTTCTCTTCCGGAAGTACGTCCGCCGCCGCGATAGTCACGTAATCCGTATTTTTTATCAAATGTATAATCGGCATGCCCCGGACGATAGCAGTCTTTGATATTGCTGTAATCATGAGAACGCTGATCGTTATTACGGACTACGAGAGAAATAGGTGTTCCGGTTGTATACCCTTCAAAAACGCCGGAAAGAATCTCGACTGTATCCGATTCTCTGCGGGCAGTAGTGAATTCACTTTGACCAGGTTTTCTGCGGTCAAGAAATGCCTGTATATAATCAGTGGTGAGAGGAATCCCGGCGGGACATCCGTCTACGACGACTCCGAGAGCCGGTCCATGGGATTCACCCCAGGTTGTGATCCTGAATAAAGTTCCAAAAGTTGATCCTGCCATATCTGTGTCTCCTTAGTTCGTATGTATTCGGTCATAAAAGATTGTGTTATTATATAAAATATATTATATAAAAAAAGCATCGAAGCCGCAATCATAAATTATTTATAAAATATCTTGTGAAAAAATTTGGATTTTATCTGTACTTTTCTATATATGCATATTATAATTAGAAAGCATGAACTTTATTATAAGCAGGTAAATTTCATTGTAGAGGAGTTAGAATTAATGAGCATTAGAGAAAAACATACAGATAAAATGGAAGAAATATTAGAGAAAGAAATGTATGCGGATGAGGGATTTTCAGAAATTGATGAAGAGGATCAGAGACCTGAAACACAGAAAGTAATGAAACAAGAAAGAAGACAACAAAGAAAAAACAGAAGAAAAAACTGGAAATTGCGTAATAAGATAGCAATTGTACTTTCGCTGATCGTTTCGGTCATTGCAATTGGTTATGTGGGTACGGCAGTATTTTACAGTACACATTTCTTTTCAAAAACTGTCATTAATGGAATAGACTGTTCGAATAAGAATGTAAAACAGGTAGAGGAATATCTGGAGAAAGAAGTTGCAGATTATAAACTGACATTACTTGAAGCCGATAATAAAACAGAAGTAATTGAAGGAAAAGACATATCATTAAAGTATGTACCCGGAAAACAGGTAGAAAAACTGATAAAAGGACAGAATCCGTTCCTGTGGATCGAGTCGTTATGGAAAGGCCGCAATATGAAGGCAAAGATCGGGGTAGAGTATGATGAAAGCGCATTAAAAACGCAGATTGCAAATCTGGAATGCATGAAAGAAGAGAATCAGATTGCACCGGTTAATGCACATCCGGAATTCAAGACGGACAAATTTGTGGTTGTACCGGAGACGGATGGTACAACGATCAAGACTGAAGAGTTCCGTAAGGCAGTAATAACCGCAGTGAACGGGGCAAATGAAAAGCTTGATCTTTTAAAAACAGGCTGCTATGAAAAGCCGGCTTACACATCAGATTCCAAAAAGGTAACAGAAGCCTGTGATGCAATGAACAAATATCTTGGAGCAACGGTTACCTATGATTTCAAACCGAATACAGAGGTTGTCGATTCTTCTATGATATCTAAGTGGGTTAAAGTTGACGATGATATGAATGTGACATTCGATGAAAGTGCTGTGAAAGAATACGTTCAGTCACTTGCAGCAAAGTATGATACAAAGGGAAAAAAAAGAACATTTACATCAGCAAGCGGTAATACCGTTACGGTTTCGGGTGGAAGTTACGGATGGAAGATTGATCAGGAAGCAGAGTACAATGCGCTGATCGCGAATATTCAAAAAGCGGAAACAGTAACAAGAGAGCCCAATTATTCAAGCCGTGCAGCAAGTCATGATGGAAATGATGTGGGAAATACTTACGCAGAGGTTAATCTGACAACACAGCATATGTATTATGTAAAAGATGGGCATATTGCTCTGGAGACAGATGTTGTAACGGGAAATCCAAATAAAGGAAATGCAACTCCGACCGGTGTCTATTCGCTTGCATATAAAGCAAAAGATCAGACGCTTAGGGGAACGAAAAAGGCAGATGGTACTTATGAGTATGAGACGCCTGTAAAATACTGGATGCCGTTTAACGGAGGTGTCGGTTTTCATGATGCATCATGGCAGCCTACATTTGGAGGCAGCAGGTATCAGACAAATGGATCACATGGATGTGTAAACATGCCGCCTGAGATGGCCGGAAAATTATTCGAACTTATTTCGGCAGGAGCACCGGTGGTAGTACATAATTAGAGAAAAAGGAAATATAATCATGTATGAATTAATCAAAAAAGACGGCCTTGCAAAAAGAGGACGGCTGCATACGGTACATGGGGTCATCGAGACCCCCGTATTTATGAATGTCGGTACGGCAGCTGCAATTAAAGGGGCTGTGGCAACTACGGATTTGCAGGAGATAAAGACGCAGGTAGAATTATCAAATACTTATCATTTACATGTGCGTCCGGGAGACGAAGTGGTAAAAAAATTGGGCGGACTTCATAAATTTATGAATTGGGACAAGCCGATTCTTACCGATTCGGGCGGATTTCAGGTGTTTTCACTTGCGGGACTGCGCAGAATCAAAGAAGAGGGAGTGTATTTCAATTCCCATATTGACGGACATAAAATATTTATGGGGCCGGAAGAGAGTATGCGGATTCAGTCGAATCTGGCATCTACGATAGCGATGGCATTTGATGAGTGCCCGTCGAGTGTAGCTGACAGGGAATATATAGAAAAATCTGTGGCGCGTACGACCAGATGGCTTGTACGATGTAAAAAAGAAATGGAACGCCTGAATTCGCTTCCGGATACAATTAATAAGCATCAGATGCTTTTTGGAATCAATCAGGGCGGAGTATATGAAGATATCCGTATCAAACATGCGGATGAGATTTCAAAACTGGATCTGGATGGATATGCGGTTGGCGGACTGGCAGTCGGTGAATCTCATGAAGAGATGTACCGGATCCTGGATGCAGTTGTTCCCCATCTTCCAGATCATAAACCGACTTATCTGATGGGAGTCGGAACTCCGGTGAATATTCTGGAAGCAGTTGACAGAGGCGTAGATTTCTTTGACTGTGTGTACCCAAGCAGAAATGGAAGACATGGACATGTGTACACGAATCATGGAAAACTTAATCTGTTCAATGCCAAATTTGAGCTGGATGACAGACCGATTGAAGAAGGATGCCAGTGTCCGGCATGCCGCAATTATTCAAGAGCATATATCAGACATCTGTTAAAAGCAAAAGAAATGCTGGGAATGCGTCTGTGTGTGCTTCATAATCTGTATTTCTATAATACAATGATGGAAGAGATCCGTGATGCGATCGATCATGACTGTTATAAAGAGTATAAAGAGAGAAAAATTGCCGCTGTAACGGGCAAGAATGAATAAAATAATGAAAAAAGCATAAAAAACCTTGCTGAATGCGAGGTTTTTGTGTATGATAGCAATAGTGTTTAAAGATGAGTAGGAGGAAAAGAGATGTTTTCATTAGCAGCACAGAGCTCCAGCGGTACAAGCTGGGTTATTTTAATTGTTGTATATGCAGTTATTTTCGGAGGATTCTACATGATCTTCATGAGACCTCAGAAGAAAGAACAGAAGAGAGTTCAGGCAATGATCAACGAGATGGAAGTCGGAGATACAGTACTGACAACAAGCGGATTTTACGGTGTACTGATCGACATCAGTGATGAAGATGTAATCGTAGAATTCGGAAGCAACAAGAATTGCCGTATTCCAATGCAGAAAGCAGCAATCGCACAGGTTGAAAAAGCATCTGCAGAATAAAATGCAAAAGAATGGAGAATCTGTATAATGTGCAGGTTCTTCTTTTTTATACAAAAATATGTAAGAGGGATCAGAATGCCGACGTCAGTTCCTCCACATCTTTTAGTGTCCAAAAGGTAAAATTGTGCCTGGAAAAATGCAAAATAAAGCGATATTGTTCGTATAAATATACACAAATTGCACAAAATTGCATACAAGGGCGATTTTGAAAACGATTATCAGAATAAGCCTTGATATTTTCTTCACGAAATGGTATACTGACGGCGCAAAAGAAAATGAAAGATAGGAAAGGGGAACAAAAAGATGGCACATTTTGAGCAGTGGGCTGGTTTTAAAGGAAAAGAATGGGTGAACTCAGTTGACGTTCGCAGCTTTATCCAGGAGAACTATACACCATATGAAGGAGACGAATCCTTCCTGGAAGGACCAACAGAAGCAACCGATACATTATGGGGTAAGCTTCAGGAACTTCAGAAAGAAGAGCGTGCAAAGGGCGGCGTTCTTGATATGGAAACTGAAGTAGTATCTGGTCTTACAGCATATGGCCCAGGATACATCAGTGAAGAGACAAAGGATCTTGAGAAGGTTGTTGGTCTTCAGACAGACAAACCTCTGAAGAGAGCTTTTATGCCATACGGTGGAATTAAGATGGCTGAGCAGGCTTGTACAACTTACGGTTATCAGCCAAGCGAAGAACTTCATAAGATCTTTACAAAATATCATAAAACACACAACCAGGGAGTATTTGATATTTACACACCTGAAATGAAGAAAGCAAGACACAACAAGATCATCACAGGTCTTCCGGATACATACGGAAGAGGACGTATCGTTGGTGACTACCGTCGTGTAGCTCTTTATGGTATCGACTTCCTGATCGAGAAAAAACAGTATGACTTTGAGCGTTATGCAAGACACGGAATGAAGGGAACAGACTTCCGTCTTCGTGAAGAGCTTGCAGATCAGATCAAAGCTCTGAAAGAAATGAAAGAAATGGCAGCTGTATATGGCTATGACATTTCACAGCCGGCTAAAGATGCTCACGAAGCAGTACAGTGGCTGTACTTCGGATATCTTGCAGCAATCAAGACTCAGAACGGAGCTGCAATGAGTGTTGGACGTATCTCTACATTCCTTGATATCTATATTGAAAGAGACTTAAAAGCTGGAAAGATCACAGAAAAAGAAGCTCAGGAATTAATCGACCACATGGTAATGAAATTCCGTATGGTTAAGTTCGCAAGAATCCCATCATACAACGAACTGTTCTCAGGAGACCCTACATGGGCAACACTGGAAGTTGGTGGACTTGGACAGGACGGACGTTCTATGGTAACAAAGAACGACTATCGTTTCCTTCACACACTGAAGAACATGGGACCTTCACCAGAACCAAACCTTACAGTACTTTACTCTTCAAGACTGCCAGAGAACTTCAAGAAGTTCGCAGCTCTGATTTCGGTAGAAACAAGCTCAATCCAGTATGAGAACGATGATGTTATGCGTCCGGTATGGGGCGATGATTATTCAATCTGCTGCTGCGTATCTGCTACAGAGACAGGTAAAGAGATGCAGTTCTTCGGAGCTCGTGCAAACCTTGCTAAGTGTCTGTTATACGCTATCAACGGTGGTATTGATGAAAAGAACAAAGTTCAGGTTGGACCTGCTTACAGACCAATCACATCTGAGTATCTTGACTTCGATGAAGTAATGGAAAAATACGATGCTATGATGGAATGGTTAAGCAAACTGTATGTTGATACACTGAACATGATCCACTATATGCATGACAAATACTACTATGAAGCAGCTCAGATGTCACTGATCGACACAGATGTTAAGCGTTCATTCGCAACAGGTATCGCTGGATTCTCTCACGTAGTAGATTCACTTTGCGCTATCAAATACGCTAAGGTTAAAGCTATTCGTGACGAAGACGGAATCACAAAAGATTTCGAGATCGAAGGAGACTTCCCAAGATACGGTAACGATGATGACCGTGCAGATGACATGGCTATCTGGCTTCTGAAAACATTCATGCACAAACTGAACAAGTGCCACACATACAGAAATTCTGTACCTACAACATCAATCCTTACAATTACTTCTAACGTAGTATATGGTAAGGCTACAGGATCTCTTCCAGATGGAAGAAAAGCAGGAGAACCACTTTCACCAGGTGCTAACCCATCTTACGGTGCAGAAAAGAGCGGACTTCTTGCATCTCTTAACTCTGTTGCTAAGCTGCCATACGAGCTGGCTCTGGATGGTATTTCTAATACTCAGACAATCAGCCCAAGTGCACTTGGACACACAGATGACGAGCGTAAAGAAAATCTTGCACATGTAATGGACGGATACTTCGATCAGGGAGCACATCACCTGAACGTTAACGTATTTGGTACAGACAAACTGGTTGACGCTATGGAACACCCAGAGAAACCAGAATACGCTAACTTCACAATCCGTGTATCTGGATACGCAGTTAAGTTCATCGACCTGACTCGCGAACAGCAGTTAGACGTTATCGCAAGAACTTGCCACGATCATATGTAAAAGCTATGAGCCATGCATCAGATGAGACAGATGTTATAATCAAGCTTGCTTGAATTATGATATCTGGATCAGACGATATACGGCGACAGCCGTCAGCGAGATGAAGCAAAGCGGAATCGAGCTGCGCATGGCGGAGTACATGGCGAATTACATGTAATAAATAAGAAAAGGAGCAAAACTATGACCCAAGGATATATTCATTCTCTGGAAAGTTTCGGCTCCGTTGACGGTCCAGGTGTCCGGTATCTGATATTTACGACCGGCTGTGCAATGCGCTGCCAGTTCTGTCATAACCCGGACACATGGAACATGAATTCAGGGACTCTCTACACAGCAGATGAACTGATTGATAAAGCCTGGAAATACCGCACTTACTGGGGAAGTAAGGGCGGTATTACCGTCAGTGGAGGCGAACCGCTTCTGCAGATCGATTTTCTGCTGGAGTTGTTCCAGAAAGCCAAAGAAAGAGGAATCAACACAACACTGGATACCTGCGGGAATCCATTTACAAGAGAAGAGCCATTCTTCAGTAAATTCCAGGAACTTATGAAGGTGACAGATCTTGTGATGCTAGATATCAAGCATATTGATGACGAGCAGCATAAGATCCTTACCGGACAGACGAATAAGAATATTCTTGATATGGCAAGGTATCTTTCTGATACCGGAAAACCAGTCTGGATCCGTCACGTCCTGGTTCCGGAAAGAAGCGATAAAGACGAGTATCTGCACAGACTTCATGACTTTATAGAAACACTTGATAACGTAGAGAAAGTTGAGGTTCTTCCATATCATACACTTGGTGTATATAAATGGAAAGAACTGGGAATCCCGTATCAGCTGGAAGGCATTGATCCGCCATCGAAAGAGCGTGTGGAAAATGCGAACCGGATTCTTGAAACAGCGAAATATCATGCATAGAATCTGCCGCTGGCAGTTGTATACTTTGGTATCTACAGGACCTGCTACTGGCAGCTCTTTACGAATGCATGGCAATAAAAATTACGGAGCACATAGAAATATGTGTTCCGTAATTTTTTTGTTATACCAAAGTATGCAAGAGAAGTTGCCAGTGGCAAGTTCTCTGTATCATGCAATTGTAAAAAGCTTCCGGTTATCAAAGAGATTGCAAGAATGTATCGAGTGGATAGAAATCAACAAAGTGTACAAGAAATATGATAAAAAGTCTTTTTTAGTATGTAAAATGTAGCAATTTGTCAATTTAGCCAATTAAAGTCTTGAAACATGCATAAAAATACGATAATATTATTTTTATAGATTTTTACCGAAGGAAGGAAGAAGAACTATGAATCTTAAAATTGGTGTGATTAAGGGAGACGGAATTGGCCCGGAGATTGTAACGGAGGCAATGAAAGTTCTGAATAAAGTTGCAGAAGTATATGGACATACCTGTGATTATACACAGTTACTCATGGGGGGAGCATCCATTGATGTTCACGGAGTGCCGCTTACAGATGAGACGATCGCCGAGGCAAAAGCATGTGATGCGGTTCTGATGGGTTCCATCGGAGGAGATGCAAAGACATCTCCATGGTACAAGTTAGAGCCATCCAAGAGACCGGAAGCAGGACTTTTAAAGATCAGAAAAGCGCTGAATCTTTTCGCAAACTTAAGACCTGCAGTGCTTTATGATGAACTGAAAGGTGCATGCCCGCTGAAAGAAGAGATTACAGAAGGCGGATTTGACATGATGATCATGAGAGAGCTGACCGGCGGTCTGTACTTTGGAGAGAGAAAGACAGAAGAAGTAAATGGTGTAATGACAGCACAGGATTCTCTTACATATAATGAAGAAGAGATTAGACGAATTGCAAAACGCGGATTTGATATTGCAATGAAACGCCGTAAGAAAGTCACAAGTGTAGATAAAGCGAATGTACTGGATTCTTCCAGATTATGGAGAAAAGTAGTAGAAGAAGTTTCAAAGGATTATCCGGAAGTAACAGTTGAAAATATGTTGGTAGACAACTGTGCAATGCAGCTTGTAAAAGATCCGAAACAGTTTGACGTTATCCTTACAGAGAACATGTTCGGAGACATTCTTTCAGATGAAGCAAGTATGGTGACAGGATCGATCGGAATGCTTGCAAGTGCCAGCTTAAATGAGACAAAATTCGGCTTGTATGAACCAAGTGGTGGATCTGCACCGGATATTGCAGGAAAAGGAATCGCGAATCCGATCGCAACCATCCTTTCAGCAGCAATGATGCTCCGTTTCAGCTTTGATCTGGACAAAGAAGCAGATGCGATCGAAGCAGCTGTTTCAAAAGTATTAAAAGACGGATATCGTACGATTGATATTATGTCGGACGGAAAGACTCAGATTGGTACAGAAGAGATGGGAAGTCTGATCGCAGCAAACATTCAGTAATTGTCTGCTGCATAGAATTACGGATTTACAGAGTTATATAGAAGAAATTGAATAGAAAGACAACAGGAGGATAAAAAAGAATGAGAAGTGATACAGTAACAAAAGGAAAACAGCAGGCGCCTCACCGCTCGCTGTTCAATGCACTCGGACTTACCGAGGAAGAGATGAACAGACCACTGGTCGGTATCGTATGTTCATACAATGAGATCGTACCTGGACATATGAATCTGGATAAGATCGCAAATGCAGTAAAACAGGGAGTTGCCATGGCAGGCGGTACACCGATCATGTTCCCTGCAATAGCAGTCTGTGACGGAATCGCAATGGGACATATCGGAATGAAGTATTCTCTGGTAACCAGAGACCTGATCGCAGATTCTACAGAGGCAATGGCAATGGCACATCAGTTTGATGCGCTTGTTATGATCCCGAATTGTGATAAGAACGTACCGGGACTTCTGATGGCTGCAGCAAGAATTAATGTTCCAACTGTATTCGTCAGCGGGGGACCGATGCTTGCAGGACATGTAAAAGGACAGAAGAGAAGTCTTTCCAGCATGTTCGAGGCAGTAGGAGCAAACGCTGCAGGAACGATGTCAGATGCAGATCTGTGCGAATTCGAGAACAAAGTATGTCCGACATGCGGATCATGTTCCGGAATGTACACAGCGAACAGTATGAACTGTCTGACAGAAGTACTTGGTATGGGACTTCGTGGAAATGGAACAATTCCGGCAGTTTATTCAGAAAGAATCCGTCTTGCAAAGCATGCAGGTATGAAGGTTATGGAACTTCTTGAGAAGAATATCCGTCCAAGAGATATCATGACAAAAGAAGCAATCCTGAATGCACTTACGGTTGACATGGCACTTGGATGCTCTACCAACAGTATGCTTCACCTCCCTGCAATCGCACACGAAGTAGGAATGGATTTCGAGATTGATTTTGCAAATGGAATCAGCGAAAAGACACCGAACCTCTGCCACCTTGCACCGGCAGGCCCGACATACATGGAAGATCTGAACGAAGCCGGCGGTGTATATGCAGTTATGGCAGAGCTGAATAAGAAAGGCCTTCTGCATACAGAATGTATGACAGTTACAGGAAAGACCGTTGGAGAGAATATCGAAGGCGTGGTCAACAAAGATCCGGAAGTAATCCGTCCAATTGATAATCCATACACACCAACAGGCGGGCTTGCAGTATTAAAAGGAAATCTTGCGCCGGACGGAAGCGTTGTAAAACGTTCCGCTGTTGTAGACGAGATGCTGGTACACGAAGGACCTGCAAGAGTATTTGACTGTGAAGAAGATGCAATTGCAGCGATCAAAGGTGGTAAGATCGTTGCCGGTGACGTTGTCGTTATCCGTTACGAAGGACCAAAGGGAGGCCCTGGAATGCGTGAGATGTTAAATCCTACATCTGCAATCGCAGGTATGGGACTTGGCTCAAGTGTAGCGCTGATCACAGACGGACGTTTCAGTGGTGCATCCAGAGGGGCATCTATCGGACACGTATCTCCGGAAGCAGCTGTTGGTGGACCGATCGCACTGGTAGAAGAAGGAGACCTGATCCAGATCGATATTCCGAACCTTTCTATTCATCTGGATGTATCCGATGAAGAACTTGCGAAGAGAAAAGCAAACTGGACTCCGAGAGAACCAAAAGTTACAACCGGATATCTGGCAAGATATGCGGCAATGGTTACTTCTGGAAACAGAGGAGCAATTCTCGAAGTTCCAAAAGCAAAATAAATCATGACAGGGGAATGAATGGTATGCAGTTAACAGGATCACAGATCGTAATTGAGTGTTTGAAAGAGCAGGGCGTCGATACCGTATTCGGTTATCCGGGCGGAGCGATTTTGAACGTATACGATGAATTATATAAACATAAAGATGAGATTACACATATCCTTACGTCACATGAGCAGGGGGCTGCTCATGCGGCAGACGGATATGCAAGAGCGACAGGAAAAGTCGGTGTATGTCTTGCAACCAGCGGACCGGGTGCAACAAACCTTGTAACCGGAATTGCAACCGCATACATGGATTCGATTCCGATCGTTGCAATTACCTGTAATGTAGGAGTATCACTTCTGGGAAAAGATAGTTTCCAGGAGATCGATATTGCAGGTGTTACAATGCCAATCACCAAGCATAACTATATTGTAAAAGATGTCAATAATCTGGCGGATACGATACGTAAGGCATTCGTGATAGCTAAAGAAGGAAGACCGGGACCGGTCCTGATCGATATCCCGAAAGATGTAACTGCGAACAAAGCAGAATTTACAGCACAGGAACCAAAGGTTGTAAAACCATCCGAAGATATCTGTGAAAAAGATCTGGAAAATGCAGTACGTATGATCCGGGAGTCAGAGAAACCATACATATTTGTCGGTGGCGGAGCGGTATTATCAGGAGCCAGCAAAGAATTATATGAATTCGTAAAGAAGGTAGATGCTCCGGTTACCGATTCCCTGATGGGAAAAGGAGCATTCCCGGGAACAGATCCGTTATATACCGGAATGCTCGGAATGCATGGAACAAAGGCATCCAACTACGGAGTCAGTGAATGTGATCTTCTGATCGTCGCAGGAGCAAGATTCAGTGACCGTGTAACAGGAAATGCAAAGAAATTTGCCCAGAATGCAAAAATCTTACAGTTTGATGTAGATGCTGCAGAGATGAATAAAAATATTCTGATCACAGAAGGTGTGGTCGGTGATCTGAAAGTCGTTCTTCAGAAGATGAATGAGCGTCTGGAACAGCAGGATCACAAGGCATGGGTAGAACAGATCATGTCTTACAAAGAGAAATATCCGATGACCTATCATCCGGATGTGCTCAGCGGACCGTTTGTTGTAGAAGAGATCTACCGTCAGACAAATGGTGAAGCAATCATTTCGACAGAAGTCGGACAGCACCAGATGTGGGCAGCACAGTATTATAAATATACAGAGCCAAGAACACTCCTTACCTCAGGAGGACTTGGAACCATGGGATATGGTCTTGGAGCTTCACTTGGAGCCAAGGTTGGAAGACCGGAAAAGACCGTTGTCAATATCGCAGGTGACGGATGTTTCCGTATGAATATGAATGAGATCGCTACCGCGGCACGCCATAATATTCCGGTGATCCAGGTAGTGATTAACAACCATGTACTTGGTATGGTCCGCCAGTGGCAGAACCTGTTCTACGGACAGCGTTACTCGGCTACTGTACTCAATGATGCCGTAGATTTTGTAAAACTTGCAGAAGCTATGGGAGCAGAAGGAGTACGTGTGGCAACCCAGGAAGAATTCAAAGAAGCATTTGCGAACGCGTTAAAGAGCGGACATCCGGTGGTGATCGACTGCCAGATTGACAGTGATGACAAGGTATGGCCGATGGTTGCCCCTGGCGCCCCGATCAATGAAGCTTTTGATGAAAAAGACCTGGAAGCAAAAAATGCAGAATAGTAAAAGAAAAAAGTAAAGGAAAGTGGAGGAACAACAATGAGCAGAGTGTACAATTTTTCAGCAGGCCCGGCCGTATTGCCGGAAGAAGTATTAAAAGAAGCAGCAGCAGAGATGTTAGACTATCAGGGCTGTGGAATGTCGGTTATGGAAATGAGTCACCGTTCATCGGTGTTCCAGGAGATTATTGAGACAGCAGAAGCCGATATCCGTGAACTGATGCATATCCCGGATAACTATAAAGTATTATTTTTACAGGGCGGAGCGTCTCAGCAATTTGCCATGATTCCTATGAATCTGATGAAGAATAAAGTGGCTGACTATATCGTAACCGGACAGTGGGCGAAAAAGGCAGCCAAAGAAGCAGAAAAATACGGAGAGGTCCATGTGATCGCATCTTCCGAAGATAAGACATTTTCTTATATTCCGGACTGCTCAGACCTCGATATCTCTGAAGATGCAGATTATGTATATATCTGCGAGAATAATACGATTTATGGTACGAAGTTCAAAGAGCTTCCGAATACCAAAGGAAAGACACTGGTGGCAGATGTATCATCCTGCTTCCTGTCTGAACCGGTAGATGTGTCAAAATACGGCGTTATCTACGGCGGTGTTCAGAAAAATGTCGGACCTGCAGGTGTTGTGATCGCAATTATCCGTGAGGATCTGATCACAGATGATGTATTAGAAGGTACACCGACTATGTTGAAGTATAAGACGCATGCAGATGCCAAGTCTTTATACAATACACCACCGGCATATGGAATCTATATCTGTGGTAAAGTGTTTAAATGGCTGAAAAAACAGGGCGGACTGGAAGCAATCAAAGAGCGCAATGAAAAGAAAGCAAAGATTCTCTATGATTATCTGGATGAAAGCAAACTGTTCAAGGGCACGGTTGTTCCAAAAGACCGTTCGCTTATGAATGTTCCGTTTGTAACAGGTGATAAGGATCTGGATGCAAAATTCGTGAAAGAGGCAAAAAAAGCCGGATTCGAGAACCTGAAAGGACACAGAAGTGTCGGCGGTATGCGTGCAAGTATCTACAATGCGATGCCGATCGAAGGGGTAGAGAAACTGGTAGAATTTATGAAAGCATTTGAAAAGGAGAATCTGTAATCATGTATAAGTATCATAATCTGAACCCAATTTCACAGGTAGGACTGGATGAATTCACAAAAGACTATGCACCTGTAAGCACACCAGAAACAGCAGATGCGATCCTGGTAAGAAGTGCGGCAATGCACGAAATGGAATTTGCACCGGATCTGAAAGCTATTGCAAGAGCCGGTGCGGGTGTGAACAATATTCCGCTTGAGAAATGTGCAGAACAGGGAATCGTTGTATTTAACACACCGGGAGCCAATGCGAATGGCGTAAAGGAACTGGTAATTGCCGGTATGCTTCTTGCTTCCAGAGATATCATCGGCGGTATCAACTGGGTACAGGAGAACGAAGAAGACGGGAACATTGCCAAAGATGCAGAAAAAGCCAAGAAAGCATTTGCCGGACAGGAGCTGGAAGGTAAAAAGCTTGGTGTGATCGGTCTTGGTGCAATTGGAGTTCTGGTTGCAAATGCGGCAACACATCTTGGTATGGATGTATATGGATATGATCCGTATGTATCCGTAGATTCTGCATGGAGACTGTCAAGAAGTATCCATCATACAACAAATGTAGATGAAATTTATGAAAACTGTGATTATATCACGGTGCATGTACCGGCACTTGACAGTACGAAGGGCATGATCGGAAAAGATGCACTGGGTCTTATGAAAGAAGGAGTGATCGTGCTGAACTTTGCAAGGGATGTACTGGTAGATTCCGAGGCAATGGTAGATGCACTTGTAGCTGGAAAAGTAAAACATTATGTCACAGACTTCCCGACACCGGAAATCGCAGGTGTCAAAGGCGCGATTGTAATTCCTCATCTCGGAGCTTCTACAGAAGAGTCCGAAGATAATTGTGCGAAGATGGCAGTCAAAGAAGTGATGGATTATCTGGAAAATGGTAATATCAAACATTCCGTGAACTATCCGGACTGTGATATGGGACTGAGAGGCGATAAGACGCGTATTCTGGTATTACATCACAATGTGCCGAATATGATCGGTCAGATATCAGCGATCCTTGCCAAAGACAATATGAACATCGCAGACCTTACAAATAAGAGTAAGGGAAAATATGCATATACGATGATCGATGTAGATTCTGAGGTGCCGGATGGTGTTGTAGAGGAATTAAAACAGATTGGTGAAGTGTTACGTGTACGTGTCATATGTTAAACAAAACTTAATAAATTTGTAAGAATCCCTTAATTGCGAAATATGTCGAATTAGAGTATCCTAGGATTGTGCAATGATATGAAATCTGGGGGGATACTAGGGATGGATAATACAGAAATTCGAAGAAGACGAAGGAATCGGAGAAGAGTAAGAAACATTCGGGTGGGTCTTACTCTTTTTACTATTTGTATAGTTGCGATTGCAATACCGGTAGTAAGAGGAATCCTGCGAAAACCGGCGCAGATAACCATACAGGTGGCGGATGTAGAGATTAAGCAGGGAGAACAGCTTCCGGCTTATTCGGCGGACATAAAGATCCGGGATAAAGATAGAAACAAATTAACAAAAGATTATACAGCAGAAGATTTCGCTAAAGATCTGAAAAAAGGAAAGAATATTACATTTTTAAGCAAAGCGGATGCGAATACAGAAGGAACGTATGTGATCATTGCGAAATTAAATTCCAATATTAAAAAAAATCTGGAAGGAGACTGGAAAAAGAAGGTACAGGTTACAATAAAGAACGGAACATGTAAGGTAAAGAATCCGACTGGTGTATGGGAAGGAAATAAATTTAAAAAATACGATGGAACATATATAACATCGGATTTTGTGGTATCAAAAGGAAATACATATTATTTTGATTCGGATGGAAAGAAAGTAACCGGCTGGCAGATGATAGAAGGTGCACTTTATTGCTTTGATAATAAAGGAATTATGCAGAGATCCGGCTGGGTGGACAAAGATGATGGAAAGGCTTATCTGACAGATGAAGGAAAAGCACTGACCGGCTGGCAGACAATCAATGAAAAAGAATATTATTTTGATTCCAAAGGGATTGTAGCAACGGGAGAGGTAAAGATCGGACTTGAGAAATGCAAATTCAACGAAAAGGGTGAGCTGATTTCGAAAGAAAAAGTAGCAATAGATCCGAAAAAGCCAATGATCGCACTTACTTTTGATGACGGTCCGGGTCCAAGAACGTCAGAACTTCTGAATCAGTTGAAAAAGTATAATGCGCATGCGACATTTTTTATGCTTGGAAAAAATGTGAAATTATATCCTGATGCTGTAAAGCAGATGCTGAAAGACGGAAATGAACTGGGAAATCATTCATATGATCACCAGCAGCTGACAAAGATTGATGGTGCGGCAGTAAAAAAAGAAGTTGATGATACGAACCGGAATATAAAAAACATTTGTGGAAGTCCGGCAACGCTGCTCAGACCTCCGTATGGTGCAATCAATGATACGGTAAAGTCGAATGTGGGCATGCCAATGATTCTCTGGAATGTAGATACACTGGACTGGAAGACAAGGAACACGCAGAGCACGATTGACAGTGTAATGAAGAATCTGAAAGATGGGGATATTGTACTGATGCATGATATTCATAGTCAGACGATTGACGCAGCACTGGAACTTATCCCGAAACTTGAAGAAGAAGGTTATCAGCTTGTAACGGTTTCGGAAATGGCTGCGGCAAAAAAACAAGATCTGAAAGACGGAACGGCTTACAGTGATTTTACAAATTAAACAAAAGAACCTGCCAATGGCAGGTTCTTTTGTTATCACAGTATGCAAGAGAAGTCGCCGGTGGCAAGTTCTCTGTATTTTTACAAAGTACCGTTGTGTTTCTCAAGAAGACGGTGAATCTTCTCAGTTGGATCCATAACTTTTCCGATACTGATGTCATGATTCATAGAATCAATGATCAATGCAATGAATTTACTCATGTCTGCAATCAGAAAATAAGGTTTTTCCTTTGCCTCGGCAGGAAGATAAGTAAGATTGGTAGTAATCACACGGTCGATATATCCTTTTTCATAATATTCATCGAATTTCTCGAATCCGTCTGTAAAAAGTCCGAATGTAGTGCAGACAAATACGCGGTTTGCTCCACGGTCTTTAATCTGTTTTGCAACATCGAGCATACTTTCACCGGAAGAAATCATATCATCAATGATGATCGCATCTTTTCCATCAAGATGTTCACCTAAAAATTCGTGAGCGACAATCGGGTTTTTACCATTTACAACCGTTGAATAGTCACGACGTTTGTAGAACATACCCATATTCACGCCCAAAACGTTAGAGAAGTATACAGCACGCTGCATAGCTCCTTCGTCCGGACTGATGATCATTAAGTGTTCTTTGTCTACTTTAAGATCCGGCTCAGCTTTTAACAATGCTTTCATGAACTGATACGGAGGATTGAAACTGTCAAATCCGTGAAGTGGAATGGAATTCTGAACACGTGGATCGTGGGCATCAAATGTAAAGATATTAGATACACCCATATCGATCAGTTCCTGAAGTGCGAGGGCACTGTCCAGAGACTCACGTTTGGTACGCTTGTGCTGACGGCTTTCATAGAGGAAAGGCATTACAACGTTGACACGGCGTGCTTTTCCGTTAGCAGCAGCAATGATTCTTTTTAAATCCTGAAAATGGTCGTCCGGTGACATATGATTTAAATGACCATTTACAGAATAAGTAAGACTATGATTGCAGACATCTACCATGAGGAAAAGATCTGCCCCACGGATAGATTCTGTCAGAAGTCCTTTGGCTTCTCCACTTCCAAAACGTGGACACGGACAATCGATCAGGTAATTGTCACGCATGTAATTATAATATAATGGTGAATCTGTGTTCTTGTCCATTGTGCTTTTTCTGAATTGTACAATGTAATCATTTACTTTTTCACCAAGTTCGCGGCATGATTCCAGAGCACCGATTTTAAGTGGTGCAACAGGAAGACCGCTTTCCATTAATTTAATATTTGGCATAATAAAAACTCCTGTGTATTTTATATGATAAGTTATTCCTAATTATTTATAACACTTTTTCTATAAAAAGGTCAACTACTGATTGGACTATTTGACAAAGGTAATGTATAATAGTATCGTTAAGTGACAAATATAGAATGAAATATAGAGGAGAGTTAAGATGAGTAAACCAGTAGTTGCTATTGTGGGAAGACCAAATGTCGGTAAGTCGACCCTTTTTAATGTACTGGCGGGAGAGATGATTTCGATCGTCAAAGATACGCCTGGAGTAACAAGAGACCGTATCTATGCCGATGTTACATGGCTGGATAAAGAATTTACTATGATCGACACAGGGGGTATTGAACCGGAGAGCAAGGACATTATCCTTTCTCAGATGAGAGAACAGGCACAGATTGCCATTGATACTGCAGATGTGATTATTTTTATCACAGATGTAAGACAGGGGCTTGTAGATGCAGATTCCAAGGTTGCGGATATGCTTCGAAGATCCGGGAAACCAGTTGTACTGGCTGTGAATAAAGTTGACAATTTTGATAAGTTCATGCCGGATGTATATGAATTCTATAATCTGGGAATTGGTGATCCGGTGCCGGTATCGGCTGCTTCCAGACTGGGAATCGGTGATATGTTAGATGCAGTGATCGCACATTTCCCGGAACATGAAGCGGAAGAAAAAGAAGATGAACGTCCGAGAGTGGCAATCGTAGGAAAACCGAACGTAGGAAAATCTTCTATCATTAACAAGTTGACAGGAAAGCAGCGTGTGATCGTATCTGACGTAGCCGGAACGACCAGAGATGCAATTGATACAAACGTTAAGTATAACGGAAAAGATTATGTCTTCATTGATACTGCCGGACTTCGAAGAAAGAGCAAAATTAAAGAAGAACTGGAACGTTACAGTATCATCCGTACTGTAACGGCGGTAGAACGTGCAGATGTAGTACTGGTCGTGATCGATGCGACAGAAGGTGTCACCGAACAGGATGCCAAGATTGCAGGTATTGCACATGAAAGAGGAAAAGGTATCATTATTGTTGTAAATAAATGGGATGCCATTGAAAAGAATGACAAGACCATGAGAGAGTATGAGAATAACGTACGTCGTGTGCTTTCATTCATGCCATATGCAGAGATTATGTATGTGTCAGCAGAGACAGGACAGCGTTTGAACAAATTATATGATATGATCGATATGGTGATCGAGAATCAGACACTGCGTGTTGCGACCGGTGTCCTGAACGAGATTATGACAGAAGCAGTTGCGATGCAGCAGCCACCGTCAGATAAAGGAAAGAGATTGAAACTGTATTACATTACACAGGTAGCGGTAAAACCACCATCATTCGTAATTTTTGTAAATAATAAAGAACTGATGCACTTTTCTTATACCAGATATCTGGAGAATAAGATTCGTGAGGCCTTTGGATTCCGTGGTACAGCTTTGAAATTCTTCATCAGGGAAAGAAAGGAAAAGGATCAGTAATCATGGAACGGTTGATATGTGTGCTTGTCGGATATGTGTTCGGACTGATTCAGACCGGATATCTATACGGGAAAAAGAATGGTGTTGACTTAAGAAAAAAAGGAAGCGGAAATGCGGGAACAACAAATGCACTCCGTACTTTGGGATGGAAAGCCGGAGGAGTTACGCTGCTGGGAGACTGTTTTAAATGTGTTGTGGCAGTAGTGGTTGTACACATGATCTATGGGAAGACTCATACGGATATGATGCCGTTACTTTCTATGTATGCAGGAATGGGCGTGGTTCTTGGACATAACTATCCATTTTATCTGAATTTCAAAGGTGGAAAGGGAATTGCGGCAACGGCAGGACTTATCATCAGTACAACAAATATATGGATCGTACTGATCTGTCTTGCAGCATTTATTGCAATCGTCGCAACAACAAGATATGTATCACTTGGATCTATGACAGTTGTTACGATTTATCTGATCAGTGTGATTGTATATGGTCAACACGGAGGATTTCATGTGGAAAATGTAGCGTATCTGCGTGAGATGTATGGGATTGCAGCATTTTTGATGATACTGGCATTCTGGAGACACAGAGCGAATATAAAGAGACTTTTAAGCGGCACGGAAAATAAAATCAGTGTCGGGGGAAAAGATAAAAAATAGTCAGAGACGATAAAAGAAAGGATAGGCTCTTATGGCAAAAGTAAGTGTGATCGGAGCCGGAAGCTGGGGAACAGCACTGGCACTGCTTTTATATAAAAACGGACATGATGTGACAGTCTGGTCATATCAGGAAGAAGAAGTCCGCATGCTGAGTGAGAAGAGAGAACATGTGAGTAAGCTTCCTGGAGTAAAGATTCCAGAGGGAATATTCTTTACCGCGGATATAAAAGAGGCAGTAGAAGAAAAGGATGTAGTTGTACTTGCAGTACCGTCAATCCATGTAAGAAATACCGCAAAAAAGATCAATCCATATGTAAAAGATGGACAGATCTTAGTGGATGTAGCAAAAGGAATAGAAGAAGATACGCTGATGACTCTGTCTCAGCAAATTGAAGAAGAGATACCGCAGGCAGATGTGGCGGTCCTTTCCGGACCAAGTCATGCCGAGGAAGTAGGAAGAGGCCTTCCCACGACGGTCTGCATTGGAGCACATACAGAGGCGACTGCAAAGTATTTACAGCAGCTCTTTATGAATGAAGTGTTCCGTGTATATATTAGTCCGGATATTCTGGGAATTGAACTTGGTGGATCGCTTAAGAATGTTATTGCACTTGCGGCAGGAGTTGCGGATGGCATGGGATACGGAGATAATACCAAAGCAGCATTAATTACCCGTGGAATTGCCGAGATATCAAGACTTGGTGTAAAGATGGGAGGTGCGGCTGAGACATTTGGCGGTCTGGCAGGTATCGGAGATCTTATTGTAACCTGTGCAAGTGTACACAGCCGTAACCGTAAAGCCGGATATCTGATGGGACAGGGTAAAACTATGAAGGAAGCCATGGATGAAGTTAAGATGGTGGTAGAAGGCGTATATTCTGCAAAGGCAGCGGCAAAGCTCGGAAAGAAATACAATGTATCACTTCCGATTATTGAGGAAGTAAATAAGGTACTGTTTGAAGATAAAAGTCCGAAAGAAGCGGTAAATGAACTGATGCTGCGTGTCGGAAAAGCAGAACACACAGCTCTTCCGTGGGAATAATAAAAAGATTAAGCAGATATGATATAAAAATAACAGAGACGAAAGTTTTTTAACAATCTTTCGTCTCTGTTATTTTTTACAGGTCTGCGTGTTCGGTTACGTATTTTTTAAAGTCCATGATAACAGGCGCCTGATAAACATTCTTTAAAGTAGCCATATAAAAGAGTCTTTCCCAGGAAGGCTTTTCGATTTCGATAATGGATACAGGCATATAGGAAAGAACCGGCATCTTTGGAACAACTGCGATACCGAAGCCTGCACCGACAAGACCGGCAACTCCCTGGTCTTCTTCCATAGAGTAGGCAATTTGCGGATAACCTCCGCATTTTTTAAACAATTTGTCAATGACATGTCTTAAGCCGCTTCGCTTGGAAAATGCAATGTGCGGATAAGCAAGTGTATCTTTCAGATCAATAGAGCTGCGTCCTTCCAGTGGATGACCTTTGGGTACGATCAACACCAGTTCCTGCTTTGCGACAGGTGTGAATTCAATCAGCGGCTCATTGTCCATCATAGAGCAAAATGCGATGTCATATTTCCGGTCTTTTAATCCCTGAATCATATCAGAAGTAAGACCTGTGGAACTATGAAAATAAAAATCAATTTTTTTATCCGGCGTAGAATCCAGAAATCCTTTTACGAAATTGGGAACAACGGTACTGCTTAGAGCACGAAGTTCCACGATATCGATACGACCTTCGCCACGACCTGTCATCTGAAGCTTGTTAACGCTGGAATCAATCATATCCAAAGCCTGTTCAACATCAATAAGAAAAGCCTGTCCACATTTGGTAAGTGCTACATTACGGCCCTCCTTCTCGAAAAGTTTTACCCCTAGTTCCTTTTCAAGAGATGCAATAGCATGACTCAGACTTGGCTGAGTGATGGCAAGAATTTCAGCGGCTTTTGTGTAATGCTCCAGATGGGCCAGTGTGGCAAAATATCTTAGATGATACAGATTCATAAAGCCGGCCCCCTTTCTTTCGTTATATTTATATATGTCTATATCTTATCATGAACGGAAGGTAAAAACCTATGAATAAAATCTATAAATTAAAATAAAATAACTAATTTGTTTTTTATTTAACAAGGATATATAATCAAACCATAGCAAATATTACTAGATTGAACATTAAGAAAAAATGGAATCTGTTCAATTTTAACAATGGAGGTAGAATTATGTCAAAAAAGAATCCAATCACAGTAAGTTCATGGACACTTGGAGATCAGTGCAAATTTGAAGATCGTGTTATCGCTGCAAAAGAAGCAGGATACGAAGGAATCGGTCTTCGTGCAGAGACTTATGTTGATGCTTTGAATGAAGGACTTCATGATGAAGACATTCTTGCAATTCTTGACAAACATGACATGAAAGTAACAGAAGTTGAGTACATCGTTCAGTGGTGTGAAGAACATCGTTCATACGAGCAGAAATACAAAGAGCAGATGTGTTTCCATATGTGTGAACTCTTCGGAGTTGGCCATATCAACTGTGGACTGATGGAAAACTACTCAGTAGAATATACAGCTCAGAAATTAAAAGAACTCTGCCAGAGAGCTGGAAAATATATCATCGGTGTTGAGCCAATGCCATACAGTGGTATTCCAAACCTTCAGAAAGGCTGGGAAGTTGTAAAAGCTTCTGGATGTGAGAATGCAATGCTTATCCTTGATACATGGCACTGGGTAAGAGCTAATCAGCCATATGACATCCTGACACCGGAAATCGCTAAGAAAGTTATTTCTATCCAGATCAACGATGCTTATGAGAGACCATACGCAGATTCAATCTTAAGAGATGAGTCAATGCATGATCGTCTTGCACCTGGAACAGGAGCAAAAGACACAGCCGGATTTGTTAAGATGATCAAAGATGCCGGAGTTGATCCAAAGGTTATCGGTGTAGAAGTAATTTCTGATGAGATCCTTGGAAGAGGACTTAAAGAAGCAGCTGCTTATACATATGAAAATACAGAAAAAGTATTAAAAGAAGCTTGGCCAGAAATGGTTGACTAATTTAGAAAACACATTTGATCAAAAGAGAGAGGTAAAAAAATAATGAAGTTCAAACATATGTTTTCTCCGATTCAGATCGGACCAATGACAGTAAAGAACCGTTTCGTAGTACCACCAATGGGAAACAACTTTGCAAAAACAGATGGAACATGGAGCGATGAGTCTGTTGCATACTATGCTGAACGTGCAAAAGGTCAGTTCGGTCTGATCACAATTGAAGCAACAGTAGTTCATAAAGGTGCAAAGGGCGGCCCAAGAAAACCTTGTCTGTATGATGATAACAGCATCGAGAGCCTGAAGAAGATTACCGATGCCTGTCATGCAGAAGGTGCTAAGATTTCTATTCAGCTTCAGAATGCAGGTCCGGAAGGAAATGCTAAGAATGCAGGAGCACCAATCCAGGCGGCAACATCTATTGCAGCAGCTGATGGAAGAGATATTCCGGAAGCAGTTCCTACAGAGCAGGTATATGAGCTCATTAAAGGATACGGAGATGCAGCAGTCCGCGCAATGAAGGGCGGAGCCGATGCAGTAGAAATTCACATGGCACATGGTTATCTTGTGAATTCTTTTATGTCACCAAGAACGAACAAACGTGTAGACGAATTTGGTGGAAACTTCGAAAACAGAATGAGATTTTCCCGTCTGATCGTTGAAGAAGTAAAGAAGAGAACAGAAGGTAAAATCGCAGTTCTTGCACGTATTAACAGTACAGAAGATATGTTTGGCGGTCTGGATAATCACGATATGTGTGCAGTCGCTTCTTATCTTGAAGACTGTGGAGTCGATGGACTTCACGTATCACGTGCAGTGCATCTGAAAGATGAATATATGTGGGCTCCAACAGGAATTCATGGCGGATTCTCTGCAGAGCTCGTAGCAAATATCAAAAAATGTGTATCCGTTCCGGTTATCACAGTCGGACGTTACACAGAGCCACAGTTCGCTGAACAGATGGTAAAACTTGGAAAAGCGGATCTGGTAGCATTCGGACGTCAGTCACTGGCTGATCCTCATACTCCGAAAAAGGCTCAGGAAGAAAGACTGGAAGATATGACACCTTGTATCGCATGTCTGCAGGGATGCGTTGCCAACATGTATGCAGGTAAACCTCTTTGCTGTCTGGTAAACCCAGTACTTGGACGTGAAGTTGAGGGACTTCCGAAAGCGGAAAAAGCAAAGAAAGTATACGTTATCGGTGGCGGTGTAGCAGGTATGTGTGCAGCATTCACAGCTAAGAGACGTGGACATGATGTAACATTATTTGAAGCAACAGATAAACTTGGCGGAAACATGAGACTGGCTGCTTACCCGCCGGGAAAAGGTGACATCACAGGTATGATCAGAAGCTATATCGTAAAATGCGAAAAAGCCGGTGTAAATATCAAGATGAACACAAAAGTAACAGCTCAGATGTTAAAAGAAGATACACCGGATGCTGTTATCCTCGCAACAGGATCTGAAACATTAGTTCTTCCATTTATCAAAGGTATCCATAATCCTGATATCGTATATGGAGTGGACTGCCTGGAAGGAACACGTCCGGTAGGACATAAAGTTTTAGTTGTAGGTGGAGGTATGGTAGGTGCCGAGACAGCAGATTTCCTTGCTGAACAGGGACATGAAGTATCTGTTATCGAGATGAGAGATGCGATCGGACCAGACGTAATCCACGAGCATCGTATCTTCCTTATGGAAGCCTTCGAAAAATACGGAATCGAGCAGATTACAAGCGCTGCTGTATCTGAAATCTTCTCAGATGGAGTAAGCTACAAGAATGCAGCGGATAAGTCTGATGAGACTATCTATGAAGCAAGAGGATTCGATACTGTAGTTCTTTCTATGGGATTCAGCTCCCGTTATACACACCGCGATGGTCAGAATGTTGTATATGACTTCGCTGATGAATTAAAGGACATCGTTCCGGAAGTTCATGTAGTAGGTGATGCAGTAAGAGCACGTCGTGCACTGGATGCTACAAAAGAAGCTTATGATGTGGCATTAAAACTTTAATCATTATATATAGAAATTGTAAGAAATGTGTATGTGACAGCTCGTAGTATGCGGGCTGTTATGAATAAAAGAAAACCAGGAGGGTTAAGATCATGGAAAAAAGAATTTCCGGACATACAGGCTTAATGGCATTATTTGGAACACCAGTTGGACATTCAGGATCTCCTGCAATGTACAACTTCAGCTTCCAGCATGATGGCTTAGATTATGCTTATATGGCATTTGACGTAACAGAAGAGGAAATGCCAAAAGTATTCGAGTCTATTCGTTTATTAAATATGCGTGGTGGTAACTTCACTATGCCATGCAAGAACATCGCAGCACAGCTGGTAGATAAGCTGTCACCTGCAGCTGAGATTATCGGAGCCTGCAATGTATTTGTTAACGATGACGGAGTGATCACAGGACACATTACAGATGGTGTCGGATTTGTTAAGAATCTGGAACTCAACGGAGTACCTGTAAAAGACAAAAAGGTTGTTGTTCTTGGAGCAGGCGGAGCTGCTACAGCAATTCAGGTTCAGCTGGCACTGGACGGAGCAAAAGAAGTAAATATCTTCAATATTAAAGATAAATTCTTCGAAAGAGCAGAAGGAACAAAGGCCAAATTAGCTGAAAAGTGCCCAGAGTGTGTAGTTACAGTAGACGACCTTGACGACAAGGCAAAACTGGAAGAAGCAATCAAAGCATGTGATATTCTTGTAAATGCTACAATTATGGGAATGAAACCACACCAGGATGTAACACTGGTAGATAAATCATTATTCCGTAAGGATCTGGTTGTTGCAGATACTGTATACAGCCCGGAAAAAACAAAGATGATCCTGGAAGCAGAAGAAGCAGGATGCAAGGCAATTGGCGGAGTAGGAATGCTTCAGCAGCAGGGAGCAGTAAACTATGGGCTGTTCGTAGGAAAAGAAATGCCGCTTGCTGAGTATCAGGAATTTCAGAAAGCACAGGCAAAATAAAACAACTTGATAAAGGAGAATGAGGGAATGAAAGCAAAGAAATATTTATGGTCTATCATCTGTGTATATTTTTGCTATCTGACACATGGTATTCAGGCAATCATTTTAAGCCAGAATAATGTGAATTTCGCAAAACAGTGGGGATTCAATATGTCAGATCCGCAGTCGGCAGCATATGCAGCAGGACTTGCAGCAGTAAGTACCGCAGTAGCATGGACTGGATTTGGTAAATTCGTAAGCGTATGGATCGGTGGAGAGATCTCAGACCGTGTCGGACGTAAGAAACTGATGATCGGTGGAGCAGCGTTATATATTATCTGCTTCCTTGGATTCTTATTTACTAAGAGTGCACTGGTTGCTTCTGTATGCGGTTTTGCATCTGGAGTTGCAACTTCTGGATTCTGGGATGCTTCAGGATATCCTGCAGTACAGGAAGCTTATCCGGCAGCACCTGGATCAGCACTTGTAGGAATCAAATTCTTCGTTTCACTGTCAGGTATGGTATATCCACTTCTGGTTGTACATAACGCAAACAGCGGAAACTGGAAATTAAATGTTATGATTCCGGTAGTTATGTCAATTATCTGTCTGGTACTTGCAATTATCGCACCATTCGTATATGATGATCAGAAGAAGGCATCAGAAGGAACTGATGGCAAATCAAAAGATGCAGTGCAGGCAGAGATCGATGCAGCGAAAGCAGCAATGCTTACAAAGCCAGGGAAATTTGTAGTATTTCTGGTAATGTTTTATGCATTCCTTTGCATGGCAATCATGTATGGTGCTCAGCAGTATACAAAAGCGTTCGGATTATCCGTATGTGGACTTTCTGAGATGCAGGCAGCAGGTATGACTTCTATCTATACGATTGGTTCTATCTGTGCAGTACTTTTCTGGGCATTCATGATGGCTAAATTAAAATGGAGCCCGCTGAAAGTTGTCTTGATTGATTCTATCTGTACTGCAGTAGCACTTGCAGGTGTTCTGTTTATTCATCAGGTAGCAATTATCTACATTGCAATTGCAATGTTAGGATTCTTTGCAGCAGGTGGTGCTCTTCAGACTGGTCTTGCAGTGGTTCAGTTATTTAACCCGGGACCAAAGGGAAGAAACACAGGTATTTATTACACATTTATGGGTGCAGCAAGCTACCTGATTCCGGTAGTAGCAGCACAGCTTACAAAAGCATCTGGTGAGGCAAATGCAGTATACAGCCTCATGATCATGTTATTAGTATTTGCAATCCTTGCTATTTTAAGTTCCCTCTACTTAGTAGCACAGCACAAGAAAATCTTCGGAAAGAGTGCATTGTAAAATATAATCAAGAATACAGAAAACCAGCCACCGGCAACTTTTCTTGTATATTTGGTATAAAAAGGGACTGTTGTTCCGAATAATGACGGATAGACAGTCCCTTTCTTTTAACATGGTATTGTTAAAAAAAAGACATTCATAGAAAATGCCGAAGAAATAGAGGAAAATACAGGTTATTCCATAGATGTTTTTTATGGAATAACTGATATTATGTTATAGTAAATTTTTGATTCCTGAAGCATACGAAAAAATTGTATGTAAAAATTATTAAAACGAAGGAGGACGCTCAAAGATGAGTCCGAAAAAAGCAAAAAGAGCTAATGAACTTCCTTATATTCCTCTTGGACCATTTCAGTGGAGAATTCCTGGAATCCATTACAGAGTAGAATATGTGGAATTTTTTCAGGGTCTGATCCTTGGCGCTACAGCTTTAAGTTCCATTCCGTACCTGACTGATAATCTTGGACTTCCATATGAACTTGCATGGAGCTGTGTCATCATTGAAGTATTTATGTATATGCTTCATGGATGGTTAGGAGATCCGGTAGTCCCGGGATGGATTACTCCGACACTTCCATTTACCCTGGCGTATTTAAATGGGTTTGAAAAAGGACCAGACAGAATCCAGGCGATGATCGCATTGCAGCTTCTGGTCGCATTTGTATTTATATTTATGGGAATTACGAAACTGGCAGACAAATTTGTAAATGGTGTGCCAAATTCAATTAAAGGTGGTATCCTGATCGCAGCACCGATTACGGTATTGCAGGGACAATTATCAGATGGAAGCCAGCTTATGACGGCACCGGTAGCAACGCTTGCCGGTACATTATTACTTGCATTTTTAAGCTTTTCACCGTTCTGTGAAAAGAACAGAAGTAAATATAAGATATTAGATATTATGGCAAAATACGGCAACTTGTTCCCATATCTGATCGCTATGGTGGCAGGAGTTGCGCTTGGAGAATTATCAAAACCTGTATTAGAACTTGGAACAGTCATCAGAATTCCTGATTTCAGTAATATATTCCATACAGTCAGTATCTTTGCGGTAGGTTTTCCGCCGCTTTCGAAATTTATCAGTGCCATACCTCTGGCTTTGATCTGTTATGTACTGGCGTTTGGAGATTTTGTTACATCGAAGACGCTGGTAGAGGAAGCGCAGGAGAGCAGAAGCGATGAATATATCGACTTTAACTCAAGCAGATCTAATCTGATCAGTGGCTTAAGAAACCTGATCCTTGCAATTTTTGCACCATTCCCACCGCTGGCAGGACCGTTATGGGTTGGAATGACCGTATCAGTAGCGATGCGTTACAAAGAAGGAAAGAAAGCAATGAAATCATTGATTGGTGGAATGAGTTCTTTCCGTATGGCGACATTTATCAGTGTTATCCTGGTACCGATCGTATCTTTCATGAAACCAATCATGGGAGTCGGATCAGCAATTACATTATTGTTCCAGGCTTATGTCTGTGCAAGAATTGGTATGGAATATTGTCAGTCTAACACAGATAAGAGTATTGCAGGTGTTATGGCAGCGGTATTGGCGTTCAAAGGATCCGGATGGGCATTGCTCGTCGGCTTTGCAATGAACCTGTTACTTTCTAATATGGATTTCCAGAAGAAAAAACTGGGAGTGCTTACAACAGAGGAACTGGATCAGGTAGATGCCAAAAGAGATGAAGAAGCGCAGAGGCTTCTTACACAGAAAAAACAGGGATAAAAAATATGTGTCTGTGTTATGTTGTGTGGCAGGATAATATATTAAAATAAATGTAATAAACATAAAATGAGGGCCTGTGGGAATATCCATGGGCCCTCTCTCTTTTTTCGTTTTTTACAATGCATCGTGCACAATCTGAAGTGCCTGATGTAATTTTTCTGCTCCGATCTGTCCAGGTGCAGAAGCCTGTGCTCCGGAACCAAATGTCAGACAGGAACCAAATGCCTCGCAGGCAATACGGCTGATACTTCCAAGTCCAGCCATAGACATGGTGATGATCGGTCTGTCGGCATAGTCTGATGCCATCTCTTCAGTAGCAGAAAGAAGGGTCAGAACATCTTTTTTGGTCTGTGGCATAACAGCCATTTTAGGAATATCGGCCCCCATATCCTGCATTTTGCGGAGACGGTAAATGAGATCAGATTTGGCAGGTGTTTTGTCAAAATCATGATTAGAGGCAATGACCTTTGCACCGGAAGCGTGGATTGCATCAATCATCTCCCGTACAATGTCATCTCCTGTAAAGATCTCTACGTCAATAATATCAGCATTGCCGGTTGCTGCAACTGCTTTGTTAAGTTCGGCATATTTTTCTGTGGACATTGGATGTACGCCGCCTTCTTTGTCTGTACGGAAGGTACAGAGAAGAGGAGTATCGCCCATTACATCACGAAGTTCTTTGACGAGTTCTGAGACTTTTGCAATATCTTCAACATCTTCGTACCAGTCCATCCGCCATTCCATCAGATCCATATGCATGCCAAGATATGTACGGGTAAGGGAAAGGATGTCTTCTTTTGTCTTTCCGACATTAGGAATGCAGATTGCCGGAATTCCATTTCCGAGTTCCAGATTTCTTACTTTTACAGTGTTCATAGAAAAATTCTCCTTAATCTTCATAAACGTAGGAAATTCCCAGTTTTTCTTTCATGTATTCACTGTCCACACGCTTGCCGAGGATCAGTTCGATAGCTGCAATTGCCTGAAAGAGCATCATGCCCTGTCCGTTCATTGTTTTACATCCGGCGTGTCTTGCCATTTTCAACATTGCTGTTTCGTGTGGGGCGTAGACAACGTCTGTGACGATAAGATCAGGACGGAAGAAAGAAGGATCAGGAATATAAGTGATTCCTTCGAGTGGCTTCATTCCAACGCCTGTGGCATTTGTGAAAAGATAAGAAGAATGCATCTCTTCTTTTAATTTATCCAGATCTTCCAGAGGGTAGAATGTTGCTTTACAATTGGTATTTTCGTTAATTTTCTTTACCGTATCGAGTGCATTCTGTTTGAACTTGTCATCTCTTGCGAAGATAGACATCTCAGCAACACCATCCAGTGCAGCCTGGATCTCAACAGCAGTAGCAGCTCCGCCGGAACCTACAATTGTTACTTTCTTTCCGGTAGGGTCAATGTCATTGTCCTTTAAAGACTGTACATAACCGATACCGTCTGTGATGTGTCCGACCAGGTAGCCGTCTTTATTGACGATGGTATTTACCGCACCACAGAGTTTGGCAGCCGGAGAGATTTCATCCAGATACTGATGTACGATTGTCTTATTTGGCATAGAAACATTGGCACCACGCATCTTCAGTGCGCGTAAGCCCTTGATTGCATCTTCAAGTTCAGGTGCATCTACTTCAAATGCAAGATTTACAATGTCAACACCTAGCTTTTCGTAAGCTGCATTATGTGTTGCAGGTGACTGCGAGTGGCGGATTGGATAAGCCAGAAGACCGATTAATTCGGTGTGTCCGGTAATCTGATGTCTTTCCATAATAAGAATCTCCTTTTTGTAATAAAACTTTATCTTTGCTTATATTTTAACAAATTACAGATGCATAAACAAATGCTAAACAGATACGGAAATGATAGAAAATGACTATTGATCTGTAGTGCAAGTTCTATAAAGAGCGAAGAAGTGCATATACTTTAACAGCACAACGGGAAGGAGCAGGGAAAGTGGACACAGAACAGTTATATAAAGATATAAAAGCGAGAACAAACGGAGAAATCTATATCGGCGTTGTCGGACCGGTAAGAACAGGAAAATCGACATTTATCAAACGCTTTATGGATGTAATGGTGTTGCCAAGAATGGAAGATGAACATAAGAAAGAGCGGACAAGAGACGAACTTCCTCAGTCTGCGGCAGGCAAGACGATTATGACAACAGAGCCCAAATTTGTACCGAAAGATGCTGCAGTGATACGTCTGGACCAGGATGTTGAAGTAAGGATCCGTCTGATTGACTGTGTCGGATATATGGTAAAGGGTGCTTCGGGACACGAGGAGGCCGGGCATGAACGTATGGTAAAGACTCCGTGGTATCAGGAAGAAATACCATTTACCAAGGCAGCGGTGATCGGTACACAAAAAGTGATTCATGAACATGCAACGATAGGAATCGTGGTAACAACCGATGGAACGATTACAGATATTCTGCCGGAAAATTATGAAGATGCGGAGGCACGGACTATAAGAGAACTTCAGTCTATCCGAAAACCATTTGTAGTACTGGTGAATTCAAAAAAACCACATGGCCAGGAGGCTAAGGAGAAGGCAAAAAAACTGGAAGATACATATGGAGTTAAAGCAATGACCGTAAATTGTGAACAAATAAAGGAAGAAGATATTTATCGGATTCTGGAGGCCGTTTTGTATGAATTCCCGATATCTGAGGTACAGTTTTATATACCGAAATGGGTGGAAATGCTTCCGGTTACACACAAGATCAAACAGGACCTTCTGGAACATATACAAAAAATCCTCGAACACCTGGAAGAGATCAGAGATGCGGCAGCTTTAACCGGAAGACCGGAAAGTCCATACATAAAAGACTGGTATGTAGAACAGATACAGATGGATACAGGCTGTGTTATCATTCAGATCCACATGTATGAAAAATATTATTATGAAATGTTAAGTGAGATGACAGGAACTACGATCACAGGCCAGTATGATCTGATAAAGACGATGCAGAAACTTTCAATCTTAAAGAATGAATATGAAAATGTAGAAGATGCATTTACTGCAGTCCGGATGAAAGGGTATGGAGTAGTCAGTCCGACAAAAGAAGAGATCGTACTGGATGAACCAGAGATTATCAGACAGGGAAATAAATATGGGGTGAAAATTCATTCGCAGGCGCCGTCCATTCATTTGATCCGTGCTAATATAGAGACGGAGATAGCCCCGATTGTTGGAAATGAGCAGCAGGCGAAAGATTTGATCCAGTATATTAAAAATGAGGAAAAAATGGAAGGAGGTATCTGGAAAACCAGTATATTCGGAAAGACAGTAGAAGAACTTGTCATGGACGGGATGAAGAATAAAATGGCAGTTATTAATGACGAAAGCCAGGAAAAACTTCAGGATACTATGCAAAAGGTTGTGAATGACAGTAATGGAGGCATGGTGTGTATCATTATTTAGAATTATGACTTAAAATTCAAAAAACACTTGAAATATAGAATAGAATGTGTCTATAATATGAATTAGGAATTGGTAAAGGGGCCATACTCGTCAGGGTGTGGTCTCTTTTTTTTACCATAATAGACAATAAGAATCTGGAGGATGATAAAAATGAAAGATTACACGTTCAAAGTACCGCAGGATATTGTATTTGGTGTAGGCTCTTTAAAAAGACTGCCGGAGCTTCTTGAAAAAAGCGGATCTAAAAAGATGATGGTAGTATCAGACAGAGGACTGGAGAAATTAGGAGTCGTACAGAAAGTGCTGGATATTGTGGAGGCAGAAGGTATAGAAACAGTAAGTTTCCTTGATATTCTTCCAAACCCTACAGTAGATATGGTAAATGCGGCGACAAAGGTATATAAGGAATCAGGAGCGACAAGTATAGTTGCACTTGGAGGAGGAAGCCCGATGGATGTTGCCAAGGCAGTAGGTGTTCTGGCAAGATACGGCGGATCCATTACAGAGTATGAAGGTGCACATCTTGTTCCGGGACCGATCGAACCAATCATAGCAATCCCTACTACAGCAGGTACCGGAAGTGAAGTTACGGCGTTCTCCGTTATTACAGATACCTCCAGAAATTATAAATTAACGGTTTTCAGCTATGAATTACTTCCAAAATACGCACTGTTAGATCCGGAGATGATCATGTCTGTACCACCGATGGTTGCGGCTTCATGTGGAATTGATGCACTGATCCATGCATGGGAAGCATATACATCACTTGGCGCTTCACCGTTTTCTGATGCAATGGCAGAAAAAGCAATGGAACTGATCGGCGGTAATATCCGTAGATTTGTGGCAAACAGAAAGGACGAGGAAGCTGCATGTGCAATGATGTCAGGAAGTATGTTTGCGGGAATTGCATTTGCTTGGGCAAGACTTGGAGATGTACATGCCATGTCACATCCGGTCAGCGCATTCTTTGGTGTACAGCATGGAGTGGCCAATTCAATCCTTCTTCCGGTAATTGTAGAATATAATGCGCTGGCAGATCATGGACGTTACGAAAAGATATACAATTATATCAGCGAAGAAAAAGAGCCGGTGAAAGATTTTAAACCGGAAATGCTGGTAGAAGAAATCAAGAAACTGAATGCATCTCTGGGAATTCCAAAAACACTTTCCGAGGTCGGTGTAACCGAAGATAAGATTCCACAGATGGCTGCAGATGCGATGAAGAGTGGAAATATTGCGGCTAATCCAAGACAGACAACATTAAAGGATGTGGAGATGCTGTACCGCAAAGCTTTATAGTATGATATTTTATTGATTCTGTATGTGTAAGATTGCATTATTTTCATAAAAGGGTTAAAATATAAAAGTATATGACTATCACAAATGAACGTTGGAGGTACGATATGAGAGTAGCAATTATTACGGCAAATACAGATATATACAAAGGAACGAAAGCGAATGAAAGCGGGGAAGCAGTGAAGCTTGTGGCAGAAGAAGCTGGACTTGAAGTTGTCTTTATGCGGGCACTTCCACTGGACAGAGAAGTATTGTCAACTGTTATGAAGCGCATGACAGATGGAAAAACAGCAGATCTGATCCTTACAACAGGCGGTGCGGGATGTAATCCAGGTGACTGTACACCAGAAGCAACAATGAATATTGTAGACAGACCGGTACCGGGGATTCCTGAAGCAATGAGAGCGCATACTATGAAACTGACAAGACGCAGTATGCTGAACAGAAGTGTGGCCGGAATCAGTGGAGATACACTGATCGTAAACCTTCCGGGAAAAGCACAGGCAGTAAAAGAAAGTCTCAGATTCTTACTTCCGGAACTTGTGCATGCTGTAAAGGTTATCAAGGGAGAGGCATAAAGAATGAAGATCACGTACCTGGATCACAGCGGTTTTGCTGTAGAATACAAAAAATATGTATTGATCTTCGACTGGTATAAAGGTAAACTTCCTGAATTTGATTCGGAAAAAGAAATTTATGTATTTTCCAGCCATTCACATTATGATCATTTTGACCGGAAAATATTTGAGCTGGAGAACATATATCCGAACGTAAGATATGTACTGTCGGCAGATATTACAGAAAAGCCGGTCCCTTCAAAGGTATGGTTTGTTATTGCCGACAAAGAATATCGGATTGGTAATCTGAAAGTACAGACACTTCATTCTACGGATGCGGGTGTAGCATTTCTTGTGTATGTAGATGATAGGATTATTTATCACGCAGGAGATCTGAACTGGTGGCATTGGGAAGAAGAAAGTGAATATTATAACGAACAGATGCGGATGGATTATCAGAAAGAAATCCATAAATTAAAAAATATACGGATTGATGTAGCATTTGTTCCGTTAGATCCAAGACAGGAAGAGCAATATTACTGGGGACTGGATTATTTCATGAAGCATACAGATACAGAACTGGTCTTTCCGATGCATATGTGGGGACACTATGAAGTTTATGAGAAACTTATGAATAATCCGCAGGCAGAATCCTATAAAGAACATGTAATGCATGTAAAGGTACCAGGACAGGTATTCGAATTGCCATAAGTCTGAAAGAAATTGTCTGATTATGAAATCGGAAAAAAGGTTTGTTATTTTGAATAAATAGTGCTATAATAATAAACGCTTTTGAAAAGTGCAAGTAAGACAGGTAATCGCAGCTGCAGATGCCGAAAGGCAGCAGGTGAGGAAAGTCCGGGCTTCACAGGGCAGGATGCCGGATAACGTCCGGTGGAGGCGACTCCAAGGATAGTGCAACAGAAATATACCGCCAGGATATAATTCTGGTAAGGGTGGAAGGGCAGTGTAAGAGACTACCGCCTTGCTGGTAACAGCAGGGGCATATGTAAACCCCATTCGAAGCAAGACCGGATAAAGACAATGTGGCGGCCCGTCACGTCTTAGGTAGGTTGCTTGAACCCATTGGTAACGATGGGTCTAGAAAGATGATTACCCAACGACATAACCCGGCTTATCGTTTTGCTTGCAATTTGAATGAATATAAAAATACCGTCTGATATTAATTATCAGGCGGTATTTTTTGCTTTATTTGCGTCTTCCGTCATATTTTTCTTCGCAGTATTTACAGCGGTAAACTTCTTTTTCAGGATCTGTAAGTACGAAGACATGATCCAGTCCCTGCTCGATCGAAGTGATGCAGCGAGGATTCTTGCAGTGAATCACGTTGCGGATTTCGTGAGGCAGATGGAGAGCTTTTTTGTCTACGATCTCAGAATTTTTTATAATATTTACGGTAATATTATGATCAATAAAACCGAGGATGTCCAGATCCATAAAGTCGATCGGACACTCAATTTTCATGATATCTTTCTTTCCCATTTTATTACTCTTTGCATTTTTTATGATTGCAACGCAGCAGTCCAGTTTATCCAGATGCAGGTATTTATAGATATCCATGCTTCGCCCTGCCTGGATATGATCCAGAACAAATCCTTCTTCAATACGTCCGACAGTTAATGTATTTTTTACCATTGTTATCTTCCTCCTAAACTTCAATTCCCAAAAGTGTAAGTATCAGTGCCATACGGATGTAAACACCATATTGTACCTGTTTGAAATAAGCAGCTCTTGGGTCATTGTCTACTTCTGTGGCGATTTCATTTACCCTTGGGAGTGGATGGAGAATATACATATCATCTTTCGCAAGCTCCATTTTCTTGTTGTCCAGGATGTAGAAGTCTTTCATACGTACATAATCTTCTTCGTTGAAGAAACGTTCTTTCTGAACACGGGTCATGTAAAGAATGTCCAGATCAGGAAGGGCATCTTCCAGTCGTACTACCTCTTCGTAAGGAATATTCTGACGGTCTAATACATCGTTCTTGATATAGCTTGGAAGCTTTAATTCTTCCGGTGAGATCAGAACAAAACGGATCCCCGGATAACGTACCAGTGCATGGATCAGAGAGTGTACGGTACGGCCGAATTTCAGATCGCCGCATAATCCGATTGTCATATTATCGAGTCGACCTTTTAAAGAACGGATTGTAAGCAGATCTGTAAGTGTCTGGGTCGGATGCTGGTGTCCACCGTCACCGGCATTGATCACCGGAATTGTGGCATGCTGGCTTGCAACCATAGCGGCACCCTCTTTTGGATGGCGCATTGCACAGATATCTGCAAAGCAGGAAATTACACGAATCGTATCTGCTACACTTTCCCCTTTGGAAGCAGAACTTGAATCTGCGGATGAGAAACCAAGAACGTTGCCACCCAGATTGATCATAGCTGCTTCATGGCTTAATCTGGTACGTGTGCTCGGTTCATAGAAAAGAGTGGCAAGCTTTTTGCCTTCACATGCGTGTGCATATTTTTTCGGATTTGCCTCGATATCTTTTGCAAGATCCATTAAATTGTCAAGTTCTTCCACAGAAAAATCCAGTGGACTTAATAAGTGTCTCATGTCAAAACCTCCTGTTTTATAAATAAGTTAATAAATCATCGACAGATTTTCTCTTAGGTGCATCAGGATCAATATCAGGATATCCGATGGCGATGAGAGCAGCAAGCTCCTGATCTTCCGGAATATGTAAAAGATCGGTGATGCCGTCTTCATCCCAGATGCCCATGATTACAGTTCCAAGACCAGCTTCGTGAGCGGCAAGGCAAAGTGTCTGACTTGCAACACCGACATCGAACATCTGCCAGCGGTCTTCTTTTTTGGTGCTGTAGGAACCGTCGCGTTCAAAACCGCAGCGCCCTTTTTTGAAAGTAACTGCAATAAGCATTGGTGCCTGCTTTATAATTTTTGCGTTGAAATCTGGGGTGTAATCAGTAACGATTTTATCAAGAATAGAAGAATCTTCGATTGCGATATATCGAGTGATCTGAGTGTTCTTCCAGGAAGGAGAATAAGATGCTGCACCGATCAGGGATTCTAAAGTTGCGTGATCTACAGGATCAGGCTTGAATTTGCGAATGCTTCTTCTTGTTTTGATACATTCTAAAGTATTCATGGTTTTACCTCCGTTTTCAAATCTCTCATACATCATATAATATTTAACGATGATTTTCAATGTCTTGAAAAATTTTTCGATGATTTTTTTAAATCAGGATGGGTAGATTTTATTTTTGGAATGTATTATAATTTAATAAATACGCAGATTTCCTGCATAATATACAAAAAGGAGAGAGTAAATGACATCATTGGAAGAACTTAGAACGCAGTTAAGTGATGTTGATGATCAGATTACGGATCTTTATGAAAAGCGAATGAAGATTTGTGAGGATCTCGGGACCTGTAAGATTAAAAATGGTTATAAAACATTTGACCGTCAGCGTGAAAAGAATAAAATAGCAGAAGTGATGGGAAAAGTTTCATCAGACTTTAATAAAAAAGGAATCGGAGAAGTATATGAACTGCTTCTTGCAATCAGTAGAAAATTACAGTACAAGCAGCTTGTAGAAGCAGGTGCACTTGGAAGACTTCCGTTTATCGGCATTGATTCACTGGATAAGGATACAGCAAGGGTAGTATTTCAGGGAACAGAAGGGGCTTACAGTCAGGCGGCAATGGAACATTATTTTGGAAAAGGATGTAACAGCTATCATGTACATACATTCCGGGAGGCAATGGAGGCAATTGAAGAAGGCGCGGCAGATTATGCAGTACTTCCGATTGAAAATTCAATAGCGGGAGCAGTGAATGAAATCTATGACCTTCTGGTAGAATTTGAAAATTATATTGTCGGAGAGACGATCATCCCGATCAAAAATACATTGTCAGGATTACCGGGAACAGATATATCTGAGATTGAACGTGTATATTCCAAGGCGGAAGCACTTATGCAGGCATCGCATTTTCTGGGAGAACACGGGGACTGGCAGCAGATCAGTGTAGCGAATACCGCACTTGCTGCAAAGAAGATACTTGAAGATCAGGATAAACATCAGGTGGCTGTATGCAGTGCTTATGCGGCATCCGTATACGGACTTTCTGTGCTTGCAGATAGTATCAATGATGAAAAGAATAATTCGACCAGATTCATCGTTATCACAAACCAGAAAGTATTCTTAAAAGATGCGAAGAAGATAAGCATTTGTCTGGAGCTCCCTCATGAAAGCAGTTCTCTTTATCATCTGCTTTCACATTTTGCGTATAATGATCTGAATATGACAAAAATTGAATCCCGGCCGATGGAAGGAAAAAGCTGGGAATACCGCTTCTTTATTGATTTCGAGGGAAATCTTGCGGATCCCGCGGTGAAAAATGCAATCAGGGGACTTCGTGAAGAGGGAAGAAATTTAAGAATTCTTGGAAATTACTAGGCATAGCAGGTCGGATATAAAATTGGAGGAATGACAAATGAGAACAAATGAGTTGATGTTATATAAACATATGGAGGAAGGACAGATCCTTCAGGATATGACATTCTTAATGGTGAATTATCAGAATGATTACTATAACATGGAAGATATGAAGGGACTGTTATATGATGCGGTCAACGAGATTCTGGAGATGGCTGTAAGCCACGGATTCGAGGGAGATCTCTGGCATAATTATCTGACTTACCTGATGGCAAGTCATGAGAATGCTTACAGTACCTCCTGTGAGATCGTAGGACCGGTAGACGGAAGTATCAACCAGGTTGCACTGCATGATTTTGAAATCTTCAAAGAATTATTTGATTATGACTTTGCAGATCTGGAGAATGTGATGGGTGTGGACTGTATCTCTATGTTACATGATTATGTCGGAACCAGCGGACACGGAAGTGTGTTCAATCAGAGAATCCGCGACCGTATCTGTGATCTGAGCAAAGCACTTGCAGAAACTGAGACCGCGGTAGAATTCAAGGATATCATGACACAGTTCTACAAGGAATTCGGTGTAGGAAAGCTAGGACTTCACAAAGCGTTCCGTATCGCACATACAGAAGAAGGGGCATTGATCGAGCCGATCACGAAGATCGCACACGTACATTTGGATGATCTGGTCGGATATGAGATTGCCAAGAAAAAGCTGATCGATAATACAAAAGCATTTGTAGAAGGCAAGAAAGCCAATAACTGTCTGTTATTCGGTGATGCCGGAACAGGAAAATCGTCTTCCATCAAAGCAATCCTGAATCAGTATTACGATCAGGGACTTCGTATGATCGAAGTATACAAGCATCAGTTTAAGGATCTGAATGATGTGATCGCACAGATCAAGAACCGTAATTACAAATTCATCATTTACATGGACGATCTTTCTTTTGAAGAGTTTGAGATCGAATATAAATACCTGAAGGCAGTGATCGAAGGCGGACTCGAGAAGAAGCCGGATAACGTACTAATCTATGCAACTTCGAACAGAAGACACCTGATCCGTGAGACATTCAAAGATAAAGAAGACAGAGATGAAGAACTTCATACAAATGATACTGTTCAGGAGAAGCTGTCCCTGGTGGCAAGATTCGGTGTTACGATCTACTTTGGAAAACCAGATAAGAAGCAGTTCCAGGAGATCGTACGTGAACTGGCAAAGAAGAACGGAATTGATATGCCGGATGATGAATTATTGCTGGAAGCAAACAAGTGGGAATTAAGCCACGGAGGATTATCCGGAAGAACCGCCCAGCAGTTTATCGATTACCTGGCAGGAACCAGATAAGATTTGAAAAAAGATCTTACAACCGGAAATGTGACAAAGACAATGCTGCTGTTTGCAGGTCCTATGATCTTGGGAAACCTGCTGCAGCAGTGTTATAATATTGTGGACATGCTGATTGTCGGAAGGGCGCTTGGGGCGGGGGCTCTGGCGGCAGTAGGCTCGGCATACAGTCTGATGACATTTCTGACTTCGGTGCTGATCGGAATGTGTATGGGAAGCGGATCATTATTTTCTTATTCAATCGGAAAACGGGATACGGCGCGGCTGCAATATGAAATGACGGCATCATTTTCCTTTATTGGAATCGTGACGATCGTGATGAACATTGTTGTGTTTGTGTGTATGAAACCGATCCTGAATATTCTTCAGATACCGGAGGACATTTATGGAATGATGCAGGAATATGTATGGTATATATTCTGGGGCATCTTTTTTGTTTTTCTTTATAATTACTTTTCGTTTCTGCTAAGAGCGGCGGGAGATTCGGTGGTGTCACTGGTATTCCTGGGAATTTCTTCGGGACTGAATATTGTGCTGGATCTTGCACTGGTGTATGGAATCCGTATGGGAATCAAAGGCGCGGCGATCGCGACAGTCATATCCCAGATTGTATCCGGGATTGGAATCTGTATTTATACATGGATGAAAATGCCGGAATTACGTTTTTCCCTGCGGCCGGAAAGAATAAAGGAAAGCCAAAGTGTAATGGGAGAAGTGGTGCGCTATTCGGCTGCGTCAAGTATCCAGCAGTCAGTGATGAATTTTGGAATCCTGATGATACAGGGTCTGGTCAACAGCTTTGGAACCGCAGTCATGGCGGCATTCGCAGCGGCTGTGAAGATTGATTCATTTGCTTATATGCCGGCGCAGGAATTTGCAAATGCATTTTCTATCTTCATTTCCCAGAACCGGGGAGCCGGAAAGGAAAAAAGAGTACAGAAAGGTGTCCGTAGTGCAGTAACGGTATCAGCGGCATTCTGTATCTGTGCGTCGGTGCTGATCTACTTTGGAGCCAGATATCTGATGCTGGCATTTATCGACGGCAGTGAGCATGAGATCATCCGCGTCGGGATACAGTATCTGCATATCGAAGGAGCATTTTACTGTGGAATCGGTATTCTGTTCTTGTGGTATGGGTATTACAGAGCGGTCGGAAGACCGGAGATGTCGGTGGTGCTGACGGTGATCTCGCTTGGAACGAGAGTGCTGCTTTCTTATACACTGGCACCGATAAAGTCGATTGGAGTGATTGCAATCTGGTGGTCAATTCCGATTGGATGGTTCCTGGCAGACGTGACAGGATATGTCTATTTGCAATATATGAATAAGAAGGCAAAAATGTGCAGGAATTAATCCTGCACATTTTTTATATTCGATATATCAGAATCGATGACGAGTGAATAGTTTGTATAGTAAACGACGAATCCCGGTTTTGCACCGTTTGGTTTCTTAACGTGTTTTTTCTGAATGTAGTCGATCTCTACTTTGTCAGCACCACGATTCTTAGAATAGTAAGCGGCCAGACGACCTGCTTCTTCAAAGGTACGGTCCGGAAGTTCATCCCCGCCGCTTTTGACGATAACGTGAGATCCCGGAGCACCCTTTGCATGGAACCACCAGTCATTGCCATTGGCAAAAGAAAAAGTAAGTTCTTCATTTTGCAGGTTGTTCTTTCCAACGTACATATCATAACCATCACTGGAAATGTAATGCATTGGTTTGCTGGTCAGTTTAACTTTTTTCTTTGTATGTTTTCTGCGGATATAGCCGCTCTGCATCAGTTCCTCTTTGATCTGGGCAAGATCCGCTTCGCTCAGAGCAATGTCAAGTGCGTTGCTGATAGATTCCAGATACTGGATATCATCGGCAGTTTCCTGGATCAGCTCCGTCAATGCTTCAAATGTACGCTTCTGTTTGTTGTATTTTGCAAAATAACGTTGCGCATTCTCGCCCGGAGTCTGTGTCGGATCAAGCGGGATAGTAATCTCTTCGTTGGTATAATAATTCAGGGCAGTCAGTTCTTTTGATCCCGGTTCCAGATTATAGCCGTAAGTATTGATCAGTTCTCCGTAAACTTTATATTTGTCACGCTTTTCCGTTCCCTTTAACTGCTTGGACTGAAGATCGTATTTTTTGCGGTTCCGTTCCAGTGCTGTCTGGACAACGTGCCGGAGATCTGCACTTTTCTGATGGATTCTGGTCAGTGTGTTACGTGTGGAATAATACGTATAGAGGACTTCCGAGATGGAAAAGAACTCTTTTTTTGTATATTCGTTAAAATGTGTGACCGGAAGGGCGCTGAATTCCTTTGGTGCATTTCCATTATAATAAATAGAAGGATGGAAATTTCCCTGTCTTACGTCCTCCATATAATAGGTAAACTGACGGTACAGATGTGTCAGTACATCTTCGGAAAGATCATGCGCCGTCATGGAAGAGTCCACACCTGCAAGATAACAGATCTCTTCGGCAATGACCGGGCTGATACCTGTCATGCTGGAATAGATTGCTTTGGATACCGGCATCGGTTTTGCAAGGATTGCCGAAATGAATTCTTCCTGCGTAGCCGTCATCGGATTCTTTTTCGACATCGTATCCGGAATAAAGTAATCGCGTCCCGGCAATACTTCACGTACCGAACTCATCTGTGCAGAGACGTGCTTGATACTGTCGATGATGCGTCCGTTCAGATCACAGAAAATAATGTTGCTGTGTTTTCCCATGATCTCGATGATCAGTTTTTTCCGGCACAAGTCACCCATCTCATCCAGATGTTCAATATCCAGGTGGATGATACGCTCGAGTGATGGCTGGGAGACTGCGGTGATCCGTCCGCCTCCGATATGCTTGCGCAGAAGCATGCAGAATCCAGGAGCTGTCATCGGACTTGGTTTGTTCTCGTTGGTTAAATAGATAAGTGGAAGAGAAGCACTGGCAGAGATATAGAGCCTTTTTTGTCCTTCATTTCCTTTTATTGTTAAAAGCAGCTCATCATTTTCTGGCTGGGCGATCTTGGAGATACGTCCGCCGACCAGAGTATGTTCTAATTCCTGAACGACTGCTGCGACTGTGATTCCGTCAAAAGCCATAAAAAGACCTTCCTTTCCTTACAGAATTTCATATTTGTCTAGTATAGCATAGTTGACGAACTTTGCCAAATGTCTTATAATAAATGTTGGTTTATTTTAAATAATGAATAAGAAGAGGATCATATCATGATTAAGAGTATGACAGGATTCGGACGCTGCGAAGCGGCTGATGAGGAACGTAAATTCACGGTTGAGATGAAGGGAGTGAATCATCGTTATCTGGATGCCAATATCCGTATGCCGAAGAAGCTTAATTTTTTTGAAAGTGCCATTCGAAGCCTTTTAAAGGAAAGTGTTCATCGTGGAAAGGTGGACATCTTTATTACATATGAAGACTTTTCAGAGAGTCAGGTCTCTTTAAAATACAATGAGACACTGGCAGCAGAATATCTGGAAAAGTTTAAAATGATGGAAGAAAAATTCTCACTGGAGAATGACATCCGTGTATCCACATTGTCCCGTTATCCGGAAGTCCTCACAATGGAAGAGAAGATGGATGATGAAGAAGAACTGTGGAAAGGACTTAAGAAAGCACTGGATGGTGCGATCGCACAGTTCGTACAGACTAGAACCGTAGAGGGAGAGAATCTGAAGAAGGATCTGATCGCGAAGCTGGACGGTATGCTTGAACTGGTCGGACAGATTGAAGAACGTGCACCGAAGATCATTGCGGAGTACAGAGAAAAGCTAGAAGGAAAAGTAAAAGAACTTCTGGAGGACACACAGATCGATGAGGGACGGATCGCATCAGAGATCGTGATCTTTGCGGACAAGATCTGTACCGATGAAGAAGTGGTACGTCTGAGAAGTCATGTGGAACATATGAAGGCAACCCTTCAGTCTGATGACAGTGGAATCGGACGTAAGCTTGATTTCATTGCACAGGAGATGAACCGTGAAGCGAATACGATTCTTTCGAAGGCGAATGATCTGGAGACTTCCAATATCGGAATCGAACTTAAGACAGAGATTGAGAAAGTCAGAGAGCAGATACAGAATATTGAATAAATCAGATTGTTAAGAAGATTAAAAGAGGGTATCGAAATGAGAGAAAAAGGGATTCTGATCGTTGTATCAGGTTTTTCAGGTTCCGGTAAGGGAACCATTATGAAAGAGCTGTTAAAACAGTATGATAATTATGCATTATCTATTTCCGCCACCACCAGAAATCCGCGTCCGGGAGAAGAAGACGGACGGGAATATTTCTTCAAAACTGTAGAAGATTTTGAAAAAATGATTGCGAAAGAAGAACTGATAGAGTATGCTAGGTACGTGGATAATTACTATGGAACGCCGCGTGCATATGTAGAGGAGCAGTTAGAGGCAGGAAAAGATGTGATTCTTGAGATAGAAATTCAGGGAGCGTTGAAAGTAAAAGAAAAATTCCCGGATACACTGCTTTTGTTTGTAACACCGCCGAGCGCAGAGGAACTTAAGAGCCGTCTGGTGGGCCGTGGAACAGAGACAATGGACGTGATCGAATTCCGCATGAACCGTGCGAAAGAAGAGGCACTGGAGATGGATCAATATGATTATCTAATCATAAATGATGACTTGCAGGAATGCGTAGAAGAGATGCATCAGATCATCCAGGGTGAGCACAGAAGAAGTTTCCGTAACGCTGAATTTATAGAGCATATGAAAGAAGAATTGAAAGGAGAATAAGTGTATGTTACATCCATCTTACACAGACTTAATGAAAGTAGTAAATAAAGACGTTGAAGAGGGCGAAACAAAGGTAGTTAACAGCCGTTATTCCATCGTTATGGCTACAGCAAAGAGAGCAAGAGAGATTATTGACGGATCTATGCCGCTCGTTGATGCAAAGGTTGGCGAAAAGCCGCTTTCTATTGCAATTGATGAGATGAATCAGGGAAAGATGACGATTATTGCACAGGATGAAGAGGAAGAAGAATAAAATCTGACACCTTAAGGATCCGTTGCAGACGGATTCTTTCAGACACATTGCTGACTGAGATACAAAAGGCAGATGCCGCAAGGTGTCTGCCTTTCTTGAACTGGATATAGCAAGATAGCAAAGATGTGTGTCGAATAGAATGCATACTGCAAAAATCAGAAATAAATAAAAAGGAGAACCGAATGAATATATTTTTCGTATCACTTGGCTGTGATAAGAACCTGGTAGATTCAGAGGTCATGCTTGGACTTCTGGATGCGAAAGGATACCAGATTGTTGATGATGAGACACAGGCAGATGTTATGGTGATTAATACCTGTTGTTTTATTCATGACGCAAAAGAAGAAAGTATCCAGACGATTCTGGATATGGCAAGATATAAAGAAGAAGGAAGATTAAAGGCATTGGTTGTAACCGGATGTCTGGCACAGAGATATAAGCAGGAGATTATTGATGAGATCCCGGAAGTTGATGTAGTGCTTGGAACGACTTCGTATGATAAGATTGTAGAAGCAGTAGAAGAAGCACTGGAAGGTAAATCAGAAGTAGAACTTGCCGATATCAATGCGCTGCCGCTTCCGGAGACAAAGAGACTTGTGACGACCGGAGGTCACTATGCATATCTGAAGATTGCAGAAGGCTGTGACAAACACTGTACATACTGTATTATCCCGAAAGTCCGTGGAAATTACCGCAGTGTACCGATGGAGCGTCTGATCAAAGAAGCACAGGAACTGGCTGACCAGGGCGTAAAAGAACTGATTCTGGTTGCACAGGAGACAACGGTATATGGACAGGATATTTACGGTGAAAAATCCCTGCATAAGCTTCTGAAAGAGTTATGTCAGATCAAAGGAATCCGCTGGATCCGCCTTCTGTACTGTTATCCGGAAGAGATTGATGACAATCTGATACAGGTAATGAAAGAAGAACCGAAGATCTGCCATTATCTGGATCTCCCAATCCAGCATGCAAGCGATGCGATCTTAAAGAGAATGGGAAGAAGAACTTCCAAGCAGCAGCTGATCGATACGATCACAAAACTGAGAAAAGAGATTCCGGACATCGCACTTCGTACAACGTTGATCACCGGTTTCCCAGGGGAGACACAGGAGCAGCATGAAGAAGTAATGGAATTCGTAGATGAGATGGAATTTGAAAGACTGGGCGTATTTACTTATTCGCCGGAAGAAGATACTCCGGCGGCGACCATGCCGGATCAGATCGACGAAGAAGTAAAAGAAGACCGTCAGGCAGATATTATGGAGCTGCAGCAGGAGATTGTATTCGATCAGGCAGAAGATATGATCGGAAAAGAAGTACTGGTTATGATCGAAGGAAAAGTTGCCGATGAGAATGCATATGTCGGAAGAACTTACCGCGATGCACCGAATGTAGACGGACTGATTTTTGTAAATACCGATGAAGAACTGATGACTGGTGATTTCGCAAAAGTGAAAGTTACCGGAGCAGCAGAATATGATTTGATAGGAGAGTTGATATAATGAATTTACCAAATAAGTTAACTGTTTTAAGAGTAATCATGGTTCCGTTTTTTGTATTTTTCATGCTGACAGGCGTGGGCGGAGCTGCAAACAAATGGATCGCATTGATTATTTTCTGCGTGGCAAGTCTTACAGATATGCTGGACGGAAAGATCGCCAGAGCCAGAAATCTTGTAACCAATTTCGGAAAGTTTATGGATCCGCTGGCAGATAAACTGCTTGTATGTTCGGCTATGATCTGCATGATCCCGCTTGGAAAACTGCAGGCATGGTTTGTAATCGTAATTATTGCAAGAGAATTTATCATCAGCGGATTCCGTCTGGTAGCAGCAGACAACGATATTGTGATCGCTGCAAGCTACTGGGGAAAATTCAAAACGGTATCCCAGATGTTCATGCTGATCCTTCTGATCGCAGATCTTGGCGGTGCATTTAACATGATCGCACAGGTACTGATCTGGGTATCTCTGGTACTTACAATCGTATCTTTGATCGATTATATTGCAAAGAATGTACAGGTACTGACACAGGGCGGTATGTAGGCTCAGAAGAAATTTGTAAAAAAGGCAGATAAGGATTCTTTTGAAAGAAAACAGGTCGAAAGAGATATGAGAAGGTTCTTCTTCGGGAATGGTATTTCCCAGAGAAGAACCTTTTGCAAATTGTGCCAAAAAAAGAGAAAATTCCATATAAAAATGTAGAGAAAAATCAATTGACGAATGTCGAAATATATGAGAAAATAAATACAAGTATGGATGTTAAAGAGATAACAAACCTTACGATAAGCAAACTTACATAGTTGAAAGGAGTTTTAAAATGATTTATTCACAGGAAGTAGAAATGATGTGTCCGGTAGCTCAGGGTGCAAACCACGGACCAGCTCCGATTCCGGAAGAAGCAAAATGGGTTCAGGCTAAGGAAATTAAAGATATCTCTGGTTTTACACATGGTGTAGGCTGGTGTGCTCCTCAGCAGGGTGCCTGTAAATTAACACTGAATGTTAAAGACGGTATCATCCAGGAGGCTCTTGTTGAGACTATCGGATGTTCAGGAATGACACATTCAGCAGCTATGGCTTCTGAGATTCTTCCAGGAAAAACTATTTTAGAGGCATTAAACACAGACCTTGTTTGTGATGCTATCAATACAGCAATGCGTGAGTTATTCCTGCAGATCGTATACGGAAGAACTCAGAGTGCATTCTCTGAAGACGGACTTGCTATCGGAGCCGGACTGGAAGACCTCGGAAAAGGACTTCGTTCACAGGTTGGTACAATGTACGGAACATTAGCTAAAGGTCCTCGTTACCTTGAAATGGCAGAAGGATATGTAACAGGTATCGCTCTTGATGAGAACGATGAGATCATCGGATATCAGTTCGTAAGCCTTGGAAAATTTACAGACTTCGTAAAAGCTGGAGACACTCCAAACGAAGCTTGGGAGAAAGCAAAAGGACAGTACGGACGTGTTGCAGATGCAGTTAAGATCATCGACCCACGTAAGGAGTAATCTCAATATTTTAAGGTAATTTAATCAGGAGGATAAATTAATGGCTTTATTTGAATCATATGAAAGAAGAATTGATAAAATCAATGAAGTATTGGCTGGTTATGGTATTTCTTCTATCGAAGAAGCACAGCAGATCACAAAGGATGCCGGACTTGATGTATACAATCAGATCAAAGGTATTCAGCCAATCTGTTTTGAAAATGCATGCTGGGCATACATCGTAGGTGCAGCAATCGCAATCAAAAAAGGATGTAAGACAGCAGCAGAAGCTGCAGCAGCAATCGGAGAAGGACTTCAGGCTTTCTGTATTCCTGGATCAGTTGCTGATCAGAGAAAAGTAGGTCTTGGACATGGTAACTTAGGAAAGATGCTTCTGGAAGAAGATACAGAGTGTTTCGCATTCCTGGCTGGTCATGAATCATTCGCAGCTGCTGAGGGTGCTATCGGTATCGCAGAGAAGGCTAACAAAGTTCGTAAGAAACCTCTTCGTGTTATCCTGAACGGTCTTGGAAAAGATGCTGCAAAGATCATCTCAAGAATTAACGGATTCACATATGTTCAGACAGAATATGATTACTACACAGGAGAACTGAAAGAAGTACAGAGAATCTCTTACTCTGACGGACTCCGTTCTAAAGTTAACTGCTACGGTGCTAACGACGTACGTGAAGGTGTTGCAATCATGCACAAAGAAGGCGTAGACGTATCTATCACAGGTAACTCTACAAACCCGACACGTTTCCAGCATCCAGTTGCAGGTACATATAAGAAAGAATGTATCGAGCAGGGCAAGAAGTACTTCTCAGTAGCATCAGGCGGTGGTACAGGACGTACACTTCACCCAGATAACATGGCTGCAGGTCCAGCTTCTTACGGTATGACAGATACTCTTGGACGTATGCACTCAGATGCACAGTTCGCAGGATCTTCATCAGTACCAGCTCACGTAGAAATGATGGGACTGATCGGAGCAGGAAACAACCCGATGGTTGGTATGACTGTTGCAGTTGCTGTATCCGTAGAGGAAGCAGCTCAGGCTGGTAAATTCTAAGGAATGGCTTGAAATCAAACTTTGTGGTATGCTTGAAAGTAGTATGAAAAATAGAACTATTTGACTATTGCTTGACAGCATACATTTGACAACTGTTAGATGAAAAAAGAGGATAAATATCAAATCTCATTTAGTTGAGTGACAGATATTCATCCTCTTTTTTGCTACATTTTTTCGGTTTTTTCGTAACCTTCCGCCATTTAATTCTTCAGGCATTCGATACCCACGGAATAAAAGTTAGGAATCCTTTCCAGTGAATGTAGAGGATTCCTAACTTTTATTCCGGTCCGGGTAACCGTCGTCTGATGTATTAAATCTCCAATTATTTATTCAAATTCTTATTCGCCGTAGAAAGCATCAACTTCAGTCGATTCAATTGGTTAACTTCACTTGCACCCGGATCGAAATCGATCGCTACGATATTAGATTCCGGATAGCGTCTGCGAAGTTCTTTGATAACCCCCTTACCTACGACATGGTTCGGCAGGCAGGCGAATGGCTGTGTACACACGATATTTGGTGCACCACTGTGGATCAGCTCTAACATTTCTCCTGTAAGGAACCATCCTTCACCAGTCTGGTTACCAAGAGATACGATGTCCGAAGCCATCTTTCCAAGATCCTGGATCTTAGCAGGTGGTGTGAAGTGCTTGCTGGCCGCAAATGCTTCGGTTGCCGGAGCACGGAACCATTCCAGAGCTTTGATACCAAGATTAGCTGTTGTGGCTTTTTTCTTTTCGAATCCAAGCTTTTCCACCTTGAAGTTCTGGTTGTAGAAGCAGTAGAGCAGGAAGTCCAGAAGATCCGGAACAACTGCCTCGGCTCCTTCGCTTTCCAGAAGATCTACCAGGTAGTTGTTGGCTGCCGGAAGGAATTTGACAAGGATTTCTCCAACGACACCAACACGAGGTTTCTTTATATCAAGTAATTCGATGTTATTGTCAAAGTCTTCAATGATCTCACGGCAGAGACGTTTGAATTTACGTCTGCTCGGGTAGCCGTTTGATACAAAGTCCTGGCATACCTTTACCCATTTTCTGTGCATTGCATTGACAGAGCCTGGAACAGCCTCATATGGACGCAGACGGTATACACACTTCATGAAGATGTCACCAAATACTGCACCATAGATACCTCGTAAGATCAGGTTCGGAGTCAGTTTGAATCCTGGATTATCCTCCAGACCACTTAAGTTGATGGAGATGACCGGAATGTATCCGTAACCGGCCTTCTTAAGGGCACGGCGGATGAATCCGATGTAGTTGGAAGCACGGCATCCACCACCGGTCTGACTGATGATCACGGCAATCTTGTGTGTGTCATATTTACCGGAAAGGATAGCTTCCATGATCTGGCCGACTACCATCAGTGACGGATAGCAGGCATCGTTATTTACATATTTCAGTCCTACGTCAACGGCCTGTTTGTTGTCGTTCGGCAGAACCTGAAGGTTATATCCGGATGAATTAAATGCAGGCTCCAGAAGCTCGAAATGGATCGGAGACATCTGCGGGCAGAGAATCGTGTAATTCTTACGCATCTCTTTAGTAAATGCAACCTTTTTGATTGCGGAGGATTTGATCTCTCGTTTATCCCCGCGCTTTTCTCGGACTCGGATCGCAGCAAGCAGTGATCTTACACGGATTCTTGCGGCACCTAAGTTGTTAACCTCGTCGATCTTAAGAGAGGTGTAGATCTTGTCAGAATCGTTCAGGATGGATGCAACCTGATCGGTTGTAACAGCATCCAGACCACATCCGAAAGAGTTTAACTGGATCAGATCCAGATTATCTACAGTCTTTACATAGTTTGCAGCAGCATACAGACGGGAATGATACATCCACTGATCCATAACATTTAATGGATGCTCTGCAGGATTTAAGTGGGAGATCGAATCTTCTGTCAGAACTGCAATATTATAAGAGTTGATCAGTTCCGGGATACCATGGTTTACTTCCGGGTCGATGTGGTACGGACGTCCTGCGAGAACGATACCACGGTTGCCGGTTTCATTTAAGAATTTGATCGTCTCTTCACCTTTTTTCTGCATATCTTTTCTGCATGCAGCGAGTTCTTCCCATGCAGTATGAGTTGCTTTTTTGATCTCATCTGCCGGGATGTGGAACTTCTCGGATAATTCTTCAACCAGTCGGTAAGAAATCGTCTCTTCACTGGCAAATGAGATGAACGGATGAAGGAAATCAACCTCTCCGTGTACGATCGCATCAATGTTGTTCTTGATATTTTCCGGGTAGGAAGTTACAATCGGGCAGTTGTAATGATTGTTGGCTTCGGCAAATTCATTCCTTTCATATGGAATACTAGGATAGAAGATCGTCTTAATGCCATTGTTGATCAGCCATTGTACATGTCCGTGTGCCAGCTTCGCCGGATAACACTCGGATTCACTCGGGATGGAATCAATTCCCAGTTCGTATACCTTGCGGTTGGATACAGGAGAAAGGACAACCCGGAATCCCAGTTTATTAAAGAATGTGAACCAGAACGGATAATTCTCGTACATGTTCAGTACACGAGGGATACCAATGAGTCCGCGAGGAGCATTTTCCTCTGCCAATGGTTCATAATCAAAATATCGTTTTAATTTATATTCAAATAAGTTCGGAAGCTTGTTTGTTGTTTTCTGTTTTCCAAGACCACGTTCACAACGGTTACCTGTGATGAACTTACGTCCGCCGCTGAAATGATTGATCGTCAGACGGCAGTTATTCGTACATCCCTTACATTTGGTCATGGTAGTAGAATATTCCATGGCTTCAATGTCTTCAATGGAAAGCATGGTTGTGCCTTCGCAGTCAACGTAACGCTCACGTGCGATCAGTGCAGCACCGAATGCGCCCATGATACCGGCGATGTCCGGACGAATTGCTTCGCAGTTGGCGATCTTTTCAAAGCTTCGCAGTACGGCGTTGTTGTAGAAGGTTCCTCCCTGAACAACGATGTGTTTACCGAGTTCAGATGCATCGGATACCTTGATAACCTTAAATAATGCGTTCTTGATTACAGAATAAGCAAGACCAGCCGAAATATCAGCAACCTCCGCACCCTCTTTCTGAGCCTGCTTTACTTTTGAATTCATGAAAACAGTACAACGGGTACCAAGGTCAATCGGATTCTTGGCAAATAATGCTTCGTGAGCAAAGTCTTCGACGGTATAATTCAGTGATTTTGCAAATGTTTCAATAAAAGAACCGCATCCGGATGAACACGCTTCGTTTAACTGCACGCTGTCAACAGTCTGATTCTTGATCTTGATACATTTCATATCCTGGCCGCCGATGTCGAGGATACAGTCTACGTCTGGCTCAAAGAAAGAAGCGGCGTAGTAGTGAGAGACGGTCTCGACCTCTCCTTCGTCCAACAAGAGAGCGGCCTTGATCAGCGCCTCGCCATATCCGGTAGAGCAGGAGTGGACAATTTCCACGCCTTCCGGCAGTTTGCTGTAAATGTCTTTAATTGCAGAAATCGTTGTACCAAGCGGATCTCCATCGTTATTATGATAGAAAGAATATAATAAAGTACCGTCTTCGCCGACCAGGGCTGCCTTGGTTGTTGTAGAACCTGCATCGATACCGAGGAATGCTTTTCCCTGATAAGTTACAAGATCTTTGACTGGCACCTGATGTTTTGCGTGACGTTCCTCAAATTCCTTAAAATCTGCTTCCGTTGCAAACAGCGGCTCCATACGGTCTACTTCGAATTCCATCTTGATTTTTCCTTCCAGACGGCACTGCATATCGATGAGTGCCACGTCCAGATCTTTCTTGGAATTCAGAGCAGATCCGACTGCTGCAAACAGATGGGAATGTGTCGGGGCGATGATGTGTTCATCGTCCAGTTTCAGTGTGCGGATAAATGCTTCGCGCAGCTCAGAGAGAAAGTGAAGCGGTCCTCCGAGGAATGCGACGTGTCCGCGAATCGGTTTACCACAAGCCAGTCCGCTGATCGTCTGGTTGACAACTGCCTGGAATATAGAAGCAGCAAGGTCTTCTTTGGCAGCACCGTCGTTGATCAGAGGCTGGATATCTGTCTTGGCAAATACACCACATCGTGCGGCAATGGTATAGAGAGCTTTATAATTTTTCGCATATTCATTCAGTCCGGAGGCATCAGTCTGTAAAAGAGAAGCCATCTGGTCGATGAAGGATCCTGTACCACCGGCACAGACGCCGTTCATACGCTGCTCTACATTACCACCTTCAAAGTAGATGATCTTGGCATCTTCCCCGCCAAGCTCGATAGCAACGTCTGTCTGAGGTGCATAGTCCTGAAGAGCAGTTGATACGGCGATAACTTCCTGTACGAATGGTACTCCAAGGTGTTTCGCAAGTGTCAGTCCGCCGGAACCGGTGATGACCGGTGATGCATGGACAGGACCTAATTTATGTATCGCTCTTCCTAACAGATCGGAAAGAGTTTCCTGGATGTTAGCGAAATGCCTCTCATAATCAGAAAATACCACTTCATTATTCTCATCTAATATGGCAATCTTTACGGTCGTAGAACCGATGTCGATACCAAGTGTGTATAATTCCTTTTGATTCATATTATGTAACTCCTTATCATATTAAAATATATGTCTTTCTTCTTATTAAATGCATTTTGCTTAATTGTGACCTGTAACATTATACGACAAAAGTGGCCAAAAGACAATTAACAAATGTTGAAGATATGTTAAAAAGAGATGAACTTTACTTGGCATAATTGACAAATATCTCTCAGGAAGGTAGAATATCTACAGTGTGAGAATAAACATAAAGGAGCAGTTATATGAACAATTGGTTAGACAAACTTGAACGGAAATTTAGCAGATATGCGATTCCAAATCTCATGACTTATATTATAATATTATATGCAGCCGGATTTGTGCTGAATCTGATCAATCCGACGTTCTATAGCCAGTTCCTAAGCCTGGATGCCGGTAAGATTCTTCAGGGGCAGATATGGAGAATCGTTACGTTTATTATCCAGCCTCCATCTGACAGCCTGATTTTTATTGTATTCGTACTGTATCTCTATTATATGATAGGGAAGCAGTTAGAGGCAGCGTGGGGGGCTTTTCGTTTTAATCTGTATTTCTTTTCGGGAATGCTCTTTATTGTAATAGGAGCCATACTGGCATATTTACTGACAGGCGCTGTGTTACCGATGGATACATGGTATCTGAATCTGTCGCTATTCTTTGCATTTGCGGCACTCTACCCGGATATCCAGCTGTTATTGTTCTTTGTCATACCGATCAAGATCAAATGGCTGGCGATGCTGGATGGTCTGTATTTTGTGTATGCGATCGTACAGGCTTTTCTTCCGGCCTACGGCGGAGGTGTCTATGGCATATATTATAAGGCGAATGCACTTGCTGCGTTCATCTCGATCCTGAACTTTATCATTTTTTTCTTAAGTTCACGGAATATGAAGCCGTATTCACCGGGCCAGATGAAGAGAAAGAATGATTTCAAGCGCAAGATGAGACAGGCAGAAAGACCGGTGAATGTCTATGCAAATGGAGCAAAACACAGATGTGCAGTCTGCGGAAGAACAGAAATGGATGATCCGAATCTGGAATTCCGGTATTGCTCAAAATGTAATGGCAATTATGAATATTGCCAGGATCATTTGTTCACACATACACATGTTAAATAACTAAGAGAGGAATAGGGAAAATATGAAAAAAACAAAGATTATCTGTACAATGGGACCAAATACCAACGATGAATCTCTGATGAGAAAGTTAGTCCAGAATGGAATGGACATCGCAAGATTTAACTTCTCTCATGGTGATCATGAGGAGCAAAAAGGTCGTATGGATATGTTAAAGAAGATCCGCGAGGAAGAGAACAAACCAATCGCGATCCTTCTGGATACAAAAGGACCTGAGATCCGTACAGGTGTATTAAAAGACGGAAAGAAAGTACAGCTTGAAGCAGGCGAGACATTTACCCTGACAACAGATGAGATCGTAGGAGACAATAAGATCGTATCTATTACATATAAAGGTCTGGTAGAAGATGTCAAAGCCGGAAGCACAATCCTGATCGATGACGGTCTGATCGAGCTGAAGGTAAAAGATAAAAAGGGCAATAACATCAACTGTGAAGTTGTCAATGGCGGTGAACTTGGAGAGAAGAAGGGTGTTAACGTACCGAACGTAGCAATCCGTCTTCCTGCTATCACAGACAAAGACCGTGACGATCTGAAATTCGGTGTAGAACAGGGCGTAGACTTTATCGCTGCTTCTTTCGTAAGAAATGCAGAATGTATCCTGGAGATCAAATCATTCTTAAGAGAATGTAAAGCTCCATATATTCCGGTTATTGCTAAGATTGAAAACTTTGAGGCAATCAAGAATATCGATGAGATCATCCGCTGTGCAGACGGAATCATGGTAGCCAGAGGTGATCTTGGTGTTGAGATTCCTGCCGAAGAAGTTCCATACCTTCAGAAAACAATTATCCAGAAATGTAACGATAACTTCAAACCGGTTATCACGGCTACACAGATGCTGGATTCAATGATGCGTAACCCACGTCCAACAAGAGCAGAGGTTACAGACGTTGCCAATGCGGTATACGACGGAACAGATGCAGTGATGCTTTCCGGAGAGACCGCACAGGGTAAATATCCATTAGAAGCATTGCAGATGATGGTTCACATTGTTGAGAATACAGAGGAACACCTGGACTATGATATGATCCTCAGAAAAGCTGGAGAACACAGACTTAAGAGCGCATCCAGCGCACTTGCACATGCGACGGTAACAACAGCAAATAACCTTCGTGCAAAATGTATCGTAACACCTACTGTATCCGGTGCTACAGCAAGAGTTGTATCTAAGTTCAAACCAAAGACAGGTATTATCGGTATCAGCCCAGATGAAGCAACGCTGAGAAGAATGCAGATCAACTGGGGTGTCAGACCACTGAAATCAGTTGCAGTATACACAACAGAAGATATCTGTGATAATGCGATCGATCTGATCTGTGCAAAACAGCTTGCAGAAGCAGGAGATATGGTTGTGTTAACACTTGGAATTCCATCTACGAATGTATCTGAGAACAGAACCGTAAGCAATATGATGAGAATCGCTATGGTAGATGACAGAAAATAGAAGATTATAAATGAGCATGGCAATACAGAGAACTTGTCACCGGCAACTTCTCTTGCATACTTTGGTATAGAAAAACAGAAAGCAAAGGGGCTTGAAATATTCGGGTCTGAAGCTTTCTGTTTTTTTGATTGTTTTCCAGTTGTTTTTGAGAAAGATTCTCCTTGACATACAGAGAAAATTCACTTATAGTGTTCCTGTAGAGAACTACTAATGAACCCAGAGGTGAATGATTAAGATGGAACAGACATCATTTACAGAGCGCCTGATGGAATTCGGACTTACAAGACAGGAGGCAAGCATTTATCAGTGCCTGCTGACAGAGGGAAAGGTAACAGGGTATGAGGTTGCAAAACAGACAGGAATATCCAGGTCTAATGCATATAATTCTCTGGCAAGTATGACAGAGAAAGGTGCGGCATATCTTGTGGAAGAGGCAAGTACCAGGAAGTATGTGCCTGTCCCGCTCAACGAGTTTTGCAAGAATCGTGTCCGCAAGCTGGAAGAATCCGCAAGATGGCTGCAGGAACATATGCCATCGGAAAAAGCATACGCAGAAGGATATATTACGATCGAAGGCGCAGAGAATATACTGAATAAGATAAAAAATCTGTTATCGCAGGTAGATCAGAGAGTTTATATCAGCTGTACAAGAAATTATCTGTTACTTCTGATCCGGGAACTGGATGCACTGATGGAAGCGAGAAAAAAGGTTGTGATCATTACGGATCAGCCGGCAACTTTCCACAATGCAAAAGTATATCTCGGAGAGAGCAGAGGAATGCAGGTCGGAGTCATTGCTGACTCCAAATATGTACTGACAGGTGAATACGGAGAAGGAAGCATGAATACGTGTCTTTATTCCGGACAAAAAAACTTTGTGGAATTATACAAGACAGCACTTGCGAATGAGATAAAATTATTATCGATACGAGAGGAGAACAGAGATTGATGAAAAAAGAACCATTTGTAACAAAAGCACAGTTGGATGAGATAATCAAAACATATCCGACACCATTTCATTTATATGATGAAAAAGGAATGCGTGAGAATATGAAAGCCTTAAAAGAAGCGTTTTCATGGAATAAGGGATACAGAGAATATTTTGCAGTAAAGGCAACACCGAATCCATTTCTGATCAATATTTTAAGAGAATACGGATGCGGATGTGACTGTTCTTCTTATACAGAACTGATGCTTTCCGATGCGATCGGGGCAACAGGAGAGGATATTATGTTTTCTTCGAATGATACACCTGCAGAAGAATTCGTACTGGCAGATAAGCTGAATGCGATCATCAACCTGGATGATATCACACACATTGATTTTCTTGAAAAAGCAATCGGACATATTCCGGAGACTATCAGCTGTCGTTACAATCCGGGCGGAATGTTCAAGATCAGTAATGATATAATGGATAATCCGGGAGATGCAAAATACGGAATGACAACTGAACAGCTATTTGAAGCTTTCAAAATTCTGAAAGCAAAAGGAGCAAAAGAATTTGGTATCCATGCATTCCTTGCAAGTAATACCGTAACAAATGAATATTATCCGATGCTTGCGAAAGTACTGTTTGAAGTTGCGGTAAAACTTCAGAAGGAAACAGGTGTACACATCAAATTCATCAACCTGTCCGGTGGTGTAGGTATTCCTTACAAACCAGATCAGGAGCCGAATGATATTCGTGCGATCGGTGATGGTGTCCGCCGTGTATACGAAGAAGTACTGGTACCTGCAGGTATGGGAGATGTCGCAATCTATACAGAGATGGGACGTTTTATGATGGGACCTTATGGATGCCTGGTTACAACTGCAATCCACGAGAAACATACACATAAAGAATACATTGGTGTAGATGCATGTGCGGTTAACCTTATGCGTCCGGCAATGTACGGAGCTTACCATCACATTACAGTAATGGGCAAAGAAGATACACCTTGCGATCACAAATATGATGTGACAGGATCTTTGTGTGAGAACAATGATAAATTTGCAATCGATCGTATGCTTCCGAAGATTGATATGGGAGATATACTGGTGATCCATGATACGGGAGCACATGGCTTCTCTATGGGTTACAATTACAATGGAAAATTAAAATCCGCAGAGGTTCTTCTGAAAGAGGATGGATCTACACAGCTGATCAGAAGAGCGGAGACGCCGGCAGATTATTTTGCCACATTTGATTGCTTTGATATTGGGAAAAAGCTGATAAAAGAATAGTTTCCAGTGTGAACAAATCTGGTATAATGATAGTATCTTTCTGATAATGGAAAGATACTATCATTTTTTAGAGGAGGATAAATTTATGAGGAAACGGGGCGTGTTGGCAGCAATGCTGACAGGAGTAATGCTTGTGTTGTGCGGATGTGGAGGCATGACGACAGATGAAGCAAAGGATTATGTAAAATCTGCACTGGATGCCGGTTACAAGGCAGAATTTAAAGAATATGCAGAAATAACAGACTCCACAGAAAAAGAGGCAAAGAAAGAATACGAGACAAATCTTGATAACAGTATGAAGGAAGCCGGATTTGATGAAACAGGTGTTTCAGATGAATTGAAGGCTAATTATCGTAAGCTTTTTGAAAAAATGTTAAAATCTGCCAATTATAAGGTTGGAGAGGTAAAAGAAGCTGGAGATGATGAATTTAAGGTATCCGTAGAAGTTCAGCCATTTACAGCATTTTCCACAGTATCTGAAGAACTTGACAATTGGGTAACAGATACATATTCAAATATCGAATATGTCCCAAGTGATGAAGAACTGAATGAAGCGATCATGAAAAAGATGTATGAACTTATGGATGAAAAAATGAATAATCCGACATACGGTGATAAGACTACTGTAACTGTCAATGTAAAAGTTGATAAAGACGGAGCTTATTATATTCCACAAAAAGATCTTACAGCAGTAGACGATGCACTTTTCCCGGAAGATTCACTTTAAAAAGTAATATACTGCTAAATAATAATTTAATAACACAGGTTTTAGGGATTGACATTCTTAGAACCTGTGTTGTATTATATACGAAAATACTTGAATGACATTCAGTTATTCAGTCTTTAATATCAATAAATGTTCAAAAAAGGCAGATCAGAATTCTTATATGATGTTGCCAGACAATCCATTTATATTTGTAAATATGTAAGAAAGTAATCCGGTAAAATGAACGTTGTTTTTTGAAGGGAGGTAGTGACAGCGGTCGGATTAATATTATAAATGAAAAAAGAAAGTGAGGAAACATATGACAAAGATGCATAGAGGCAAAAAGGCCGCAGCTTCTTTGATGGCAGGAATTTTATTGTGTCAGATGTTTGTTTTTGGTGTGTCAAAGACTTCTGCAGATGCCAGAGAAGTTGCAAAAAAGATGAGTTTTGAAGTTGTTGGAGAAGGAATAGTAACAGTGACAGATACAGCAGAAAGAACGCAGGAGATTACATCCGGAAGTGTGATAGAAGTACCAAAGGGAATGTGTGTGCGCGTACAGGCCGAATCCCCGAAAGAAACGGATATTGCAGTACATGTGTTGGATAAAGACGGAAATTATGAGTTGGAAGATGTATCAGAAGTGCAGGGAAAATGTTTCTGGCGAGACGTCACTGCTATGGAATTGGAGAAGAAAGTTGTAGTTACTTTCGGTAAAGAAGATAAGAAAATAAGAGCAGTAAGAACAGGACAGACACGTGGAAATTATAATAAACCGGAAGCAGGGGATGTGTTTACCGGAAATTGTGTAATCACTGCTGTAGATGGGGGAAATGGACATACCGTACATAGTGTAACGATAGGCGGATTTACCGGAATCCTGGCTGGAGTAACAGCTACTGGTGGCTGTGCGGATCACACAGCTGCGGCTCCGTATGTTGGCCAGGAGTATACATACAGATATACGGTTACCGGAGTTAATAAAGTTACCGGCGAAGTGATGGGGAATCTGTATTGTACCAGTGTTACAGGAGCGACGGATGGCGTAACAAAAGACAGTGACGGAAGGTTGATCGGATATCAGAGAATCAGTGGCTCTGCGTTGATCTACAGAAATTACAGCGGCTATGCGAAATTAAAAAAGGGGAAAACACAGACGATGCTTACGAATGGGAATCCACAGTATTCTCTGGAAGACGCATGCTATGGAATTTACAAAGATCGGTCGGCGACCAATGAAGCAGCGACATTTACGACGGATAAAGAAGGAAATTCTAACACTGTAGAACTTGAAGAGGGAACTTACTATGTGAAAGAAAAGAAAGCGCCGAAAGGATACCGGCTGGATGAAACGGTTTATCCTGTGACTGTTGTTTCCGGCCAGACTGTTTCTGTAAACGTGAAGGATGTGCCGGTGTACTCGGATATGGAACTTATTCTTGAAAAGATTGATCAGGAATATAAAGCGGGAAAATCACATGGGGCAGGAAGTCTGGAGGGTGCCGAATTTACCGTATGTTATTATGCAGGCATATATGATCAGGCTACACTTCCAAAAACGCCGGACAGAACCTGGGTCTTAAAATCGAAAAAAGAAAAAGATAGATATGAAAGCAGATTGAATAAAGATTATCAAATTAGCGGGGATGATTTTTATTATGCAGAAGATGGAAAGATTCCGGTACTTCCGCTTGGAACGATCAGTATTGAAGAGACAAAAGCACCGGAAGGATATTCACTGGACGGAGCGTATATAGAAAGTGTAGAAGGGAAAACAGAGGGCACATATTATCTGACTAAAATTATACAGGACGGAAATCTTGCGAAGATACAGGGAGGCAATACATATAAAATTGCGGATCGTATATTCAGAGGAGATATAGAATTTCAGAAGAAAGATGAAGAAACACAAGAATCTATGGCAGGAATTCCGTTTCGAATCACATCTGTAACGACGGGAGAGAGTCACATGATTATGACAGATGCGAATGGATATTTTTCATCGGCCTCCAATTATGTAAAACACAGTGAAAATACCAATACAGGTCAGGCAGAAAGCGGAATTTGGTTTGGGCTTAATAGCGGCGGAGAGATGTCGGAAGTAAATGATGATAATGGTGCATTTCCTTATGATACTTATAAAATGGAAGAACTACGCTGTGGACAAAATGTGGACAAAGCATTGTACAAAGGAACATTTAAAATTTCCCGTGACAATTATATATTAGACTTGGGAACAATTATGAATCCTGATCTTGTGATCTCTACAGTGGCGAAGGATGAAGAGACAGGAACTCATTATTCTAATGCAGATGAGAGTGTAACGGTGATAGATACGGTTACTTATACAGGCCTTAAAAAGGGAAAAGAATACGTCATGAAGGGAACACTGATGGATCACAAAACGGGGGAGCCTGTTCTGGATTCAAAAGGGAAGAAAATATTCGGATTGCAGAAATTCATTCCTAAAACAGCAAAAGGCAGTGTGGAAGTAGAGTTTAATTTCGATGGAAATACATTAGCAGGAAAAAATATTACAGTGTTTGAAGAGTGTTATCTGAACGAGGAGCTGATCGCGGTACATAAAGATATTGAAGATGTCAGTCAGATGATACATTTTCCGGAATTGAAGACTTCTGTGAAAGACGATCAAACGGGAATACATATTATAAAGTCTGAAAAGGATATGCAGATTACCGATACGGTAGAATATCATAATTTAAAGAAAGGAAAGAAATATAAGATTACAGGAATCTTAATGGACAAAGATACCGGAAAGGCAGTAAAAGATGCAAACGGTGAGAAGATAACATCAAATGTGGAGTTTGTTGCGGAAGATACGGATGGATCGGTAGATGTAAAATTTAATTTTGATGGAACGAATCTCGGCGGGAAGATACTGGTGGCATTTGAAAAGCTTTATTATGGCGAGAAATTATATGGTACACATGCGGATCTGGAAGATGAAGAACAGACTATGTATGTACCAGAGGTGGAAACGGTTGCGCTTAATAAAGAGACAGAAACGCATCATGCACTGGCAGATGGAACTGTAGAACTGCTTGATACTGTAAAATATAGGAATCTGCTGCCGGGTAGAAATTACACATTGCACGGAATGATCGTAGAAAAAGAAACGGGAAATCCGGTGAGTGAAGAAAGGACATTAGAATTTGTTCCGGAAAAATCAGAAGGAAGTGTAGAGCTTGGATTTGAAATCAGCGCCGATGAGCTGTGCGGAAAAACGATAGTTGTGTATGAAGAAATCAAAGCAGACGGTAAGAGCATAGCAGAGCATAAAGACCCGGAAGCGAAAGAACAAAGCATTTATTTCCCGGAAATTGGTACAAAAGCGTTGGACGAGAACTCAAAGACACAAGAAGGAGAGGCAAAGGAAAAGCAAAAAATCATAGATCAGATAACTTATAAGAATCTGTTGCCAGATGAAACCTATGTTTTGAAAGGTGTTTTGATGGATAAAGAAACCGGAAAAGAATTACTTGATGAAAATGGAAAAAGAGTGACTGCCGGGATATCTTTTGTTCCAGAAAATGAAGAAGGAACGATTGAGATGACATTTGAACTGGATGCACGCAGGTTGGCTGGAAAATCAGTTGTAGTATTCGAAAGGCTTTATGATGAAGAAGAACACTTGATCGCAAAAGAAGAAGATATCGAAAATGCAGATCAAACTATTTTGTATAGAAAACAGGAAATTCCGAAAAATACAATTGTAGAAAAGCCGGGGCATAATTCAAAGGAAGTTCGAAAATCTCCAAAAACAGGTGATGAAAATCGTATGGATTTATGGCTGGTAATGTTGTGTGCGTTTGGAATTGCAGTGGTAACAGAAATTGTAATTTATAAAAGAAGAAACAGATAAATATTTTATTGCTACCTAATAAGCCAGACGGAGAGACTGACGTTGTAGTTCATATGAAAGAAATCGGTAATAAAGAATACAAGAACATCAAGAAGGACACACTGATCGGAACCACCGGACAGAACAGAAGACTGGAAGCGATCCGGATCACCGGCCATGCATTACATCTGGAGGCAATCCGGATCAACCCATACGGAAAGACCATTAAGGCAAAGGTTCATATCCAGAGCAAAGGATGGGTGGATTACGGCATGATTACCAAAGATACGATTATCGGAACCGTAGGCGAAAAGAAACGTATCGAATGCTTATGCTTTGAAGGTGACTTTGAATATCGTGTTCATATACAGAGTTCCGGATGGACAGATTGGACAAAAGCAGACGGAGTAGCAACGCTTGGAACTGTAGGACAGGAACTTAGGATCGAGGCTATTCAATTTAGATAATTGGATGGGATAAAACTGGCAGCAGTGAAGAGTGTGTTCTGGTATGACTATTTTTTTACGTTTATTGACTGCTGCCAGTTGCTGTTTTTCTTTAGGAAATTTGTGAACGGTCTTGCTGATATCAGTGATATAATTCATATCTACGTCATAGAACTGAGCCAACTTAATAAAAGATCAGTTCGAGTATTGGTTGGGAGCGTTGCCGTTTTATAATAATGTAAAGCCAGAAGGGATTGTGCTATAAATGGATATATGTTATAATAAACATAATATATAGAAACGGAAAATACCAATATGGATGAAAAGAATGACTTGATAAAAGTTGGAAAATATGATTTGCGATATAATGAATTGTTAAGTATTGATATAGAAGAGTTAGACATATTTAGGTCCAAAGGTTTACCAGCACATATGGTTAAAAGAAAACATTTTAATTGTTTAAAGTATATTGATTATCTTCCGGAGATTATAGAAAATCCAGATTATGTAGGTGTTAATCCTAATGAAAATGATAAAAGTATTGAGTTTATAAAAAAGTATTCTAAGAATGTATTGGTTGGAGTAAAGTTGGAAAAAAATGGTCAATATTTATATGTTTCTTCGATGTATGATATCCAAGATTCAAAGATAAGTAGACGTTTGTACAGTGGAAGAATAAAAAACGCAAATATTGACAATGACGCAAATAAATAGTATAGTATAAGTGTAAACAACATACATTGATAATAAGCATAGTTATTTTTGAGGTCGGAAATGGTTCCCGACGCACTCTGAAAAGAGTACCTGAGATGATGGATACACCGCCCATCCAAAAGTAATTATGCTTTTTATATTTGACTATTAACGGGAATAATAGAAGCACACTTAAGGGAGAAACGCCTTTAGGTGTGCTTTTCTTTGTCCTGCTGCCGTTCGTGAATTTCTGATACACTCTTTTCAAGAGAAGCTTTATTCCATTGCTGACGGACAGTTTCATGTTCTGACTCGACAATTCGCCGACTCAGATGATCATTCGCCCAGTTCATTAAGAAGTTTGGAATAAAGAATAGCCGTTTGAAAAAGGAACGTTATATTTCTTCTACGAAAAATGATAAAATCAGAGTTATTCCATTGACAGATGATATGGCAAGGGTATTAAGAAAAGTAAAAGAGTTTGAATTTAAGAATGGCTGGTTAGGCGAGTATGTTTTTCAAGATGACAGGGGAAGAGTGTATGCTTCAAGAATATCAGACTGTGCAGTTAATAACACAACAACAGCAGAATTCCATAACAAGAAAAGTATCCATGCTGTCAGAAGAACATTGAATTCTAATATGAAATGTGCCGGTGTATCTGGAACAGTAGCAGCGTCTTTGTTGGGTCATACGGAAAAAGTAAATGAAGAAAATTATACATACGATGTGAGTTCCATGGAAGAAAAGAGTAAATTCATGGAATGTGCTGGAAGAGTATAAAAAAGAAACATTTACTTCTTACGAAACTACAGTAACAAAAATAGTAAGAAAAGTAAATGTCTCTAATCGCTAAACCACTTGATTTTACTGGTTTTTTTGAATGCGGATAGTGGGACTTGAACCCACACGAAGTCACCTCCGCAAGATTTTGAGTCTTGTGCGTCTGCCATTCCGCCATATCCGCATATATGTTGCTTACACAACAAAATAAATTATAACTATAAATGTAATGTCTGTCAATCCCCTTTTTCTAAAAATGAAAAGAAACCGTAGAAAGAAAATCAGTGAGAAAAATTAACCTTTTAAAAAGGCACAAATTGGTGTATAGTAAGATAGTGATTTTATAAGAAATGAACTATTTAGGTGGAGAGACAAAATGAGCAGTAAAATTGTTCTGATTGACGGCCACAGTATTCTTAACCGGGCTTTTTACGGGCTGCCGGATCTGACGAATGCCGAGGGCCTTCATACAAATGCAATATATGGATTTCTAACGATTATGTTTAAACTTCTGGAAGAAGAAAAACCAGAATATCTGACGGTGGCATTCGATGTTCACGCCCCGACTTTCAGACACAAGATGTATGCAGAATATAAAGGAACAAGAAAGCCGATGGCTGATGAGTTAAGGCAGCAGGTTCCGGTGATCAAAGAAGTGCTTCACGCAATGGGGGTTAAGACGATTGAATGTGCCGGCCTGGAAGCAGATGATCTGATTGGAACATTATCCAATCGATGTGAGAATGAGGGTATGGAAGTTACCGTTATTTCCGGAGACCGCGATCTGCTGCAGCTTGCGACAGAGCATGTAAAAATCCGAATTCCGAAGACTAAGCAGGGCAAGACAGAAATTGAAGATTACTACGCTAAAGATGTTGAAGAACGTTATCAGGTGACGCCAAAAGAATTTATTGATCTGAAGGCACTGATGGGAGATACGGCAGATAATATTCCAGGAGTTCCAAGCATCGGGGAGAAGACAGCGACAAAGATCATTACACAGTATCATTCGATTGAAGAAGCGCATGAACATGTGGATGAGCTGAAACCGCCAAGAGCATCCAAGGCTTTAAGTGAACATTGGGATCTTGCGGTGCTCAGTAAAGAGCTGGCAACGATCAATGTAAAGGCTGATTTCCCGTATGAACTATCCGAAGCAAAGCTCGGTAATCTATATACGGAAGAAGCATATATCTTTTTCCAGAAACTGGAATTTAAAAATCTTCTTTCCAGATTCGATGTTTCGGCACCGGCCAACAAGGTCGAGGACGGATTTAAGATCATTACTTCCAAATCAGAAGCGGAGAAAGTCTTTGTACAGGCAGAAGAAGCAAGTACAATAGGCGCCGTAATCTTCAAAGATCTGGAAAATGTATTACCGTTGTTTGCAGATCAGGCCGGACTTGGAGGTATCGGACTGTGCTTTTCAAAAGAGGAAAGTTATTGTATCAAAGTTGAAAAAGACATAACCGGAGAATGGTTACTGAAAAAACTTGCGGATGTGGCTGAGAAGGCAGAAACGTATGCAATGTTCCATTTAAAAGAGTCTATGGAACAGGTAACAATCCGGAATCAGGCAAACTGCTTTGATGTTAGTGTGGCTGCATATCTTTTGAATCCACTTAAAAATAATTATACATGGGAAGATGTTGCAAGAGAACATCTGGGTCTGATGATTGATGAAAAGATCGATCAGGATATGAAAGCCTGCTATGAGTCTTATGTAAATTATGCGTCGGTAGAGGTTCTGCGGCAGAAATTACGGGATACAAAGATGGATACGTTGTTCCGGGATATTGAGATGCCGTTGGTATTCACATTGTTTGATATGGAACAAAATGGAATCCGTGTAGAAGCGGATGCTTTGAAACAGTATGGCGATCAACTCGCGGGTAAAATTGCCGAACTGGAAAAAGAAATTTACGAAGAAGCAGGTGAGACATTTAATATTAATTCACCAAAGCAGCTTGGAGTTGTACTGTTTGAAAATATGAAGCTCCCGGGTGGGCGCAAGACAAAGACAGGTTATTCGACTGCGGCAGATGTACTGGAAAAGCTTGCACCGGAACATCCGGTAGTCGCAAAGATTCTGGAATATCGTCAATATACCAAACTCAAGTCCACATATGCAGACGGGCTGGCGAATTATATTCAGGATGATGGGCGGATTCATGGAAAATTTAACCAGACGATTACGGCGACCGGAAGAATCAGCAGTACTGAACCGAATCTTCAGAATATTCCGGTAAGGATGGAACTTGGACGTCTGATCCGTAAAGTATTTATTCCGGAAGAAGGATATCGATTTGTGGATGCCGATTATTCGCAGATTGAACTTCGTGTTCTGGCACATTGCTCAGGAGATGAGCATCTGATCCAGGCATACAAGGAACAGAGTGATATCCATCGGATTACGGCATCACAGGTATTTCATATACCGTTTGATGAAGTAACTCCTCAGCAGAGGCGAAATGCAAAGGCTGTAAATTTTGGTATCGTGTACGGAATCAGTTCGTTCGGATTAAGCCAGGATTTAAGTATTACACGTAAAGAAGCTGCAAAATATATTGATGATTATTTTGCAACCTATCCGGGAATTAAGACGTTTCTGGATCATGCAGTAACGCATGCCAAAGAAGAAGGTTATGTGGTGACGCTCTTTGGAAGACGCAGACCGGTACCAGAGCTTTCTTCCAGCAACTTCATGCAGCGTTCGTTCGGTGAGCGTGTGGCAATGAATTCACCGATTCAGGGAGCAGCAGCTGATATCATCAAGATTGCAATGATCCGGGTGAATCAGAGACTGAAAGACCAGAAGATGAAATCAAGACTTGTATTACAGGTACATGATGAACTTTTGATCGAGGCGTATGAGCCGGAGCTGGATGAGGTTCAGAATATCTTGAAAGAAGAAATGGAACATGCGGCAGAATTAAAAGTACCGCTTGAGATAGATATGCATACAGGAGATAACTGGTACGAAGCAAAATAAGAGGTGTGAAAGATGAAGATTATAGGAATTACCG